>Ga0129324_10000444_pt1 | contig 30409 bp, 32 predicted proteins | sample CPBDNA_7_FD_96879 | JGI IMG/M metagenome (GOLD analysis project Ga0129324, IMG submission 96879) | Freshwater to marine salinity gradient microbial communities from Chesapeake Bay, USA - CPBay_Spr_15_0.2_DNA | ecosystem: Environmental > Aquatic > Marine > Coastal | place: USA: Chesapeake Bay...
CATCTGGCTGAAATCCGGCAAACCACTCGTGTGACCGAGCAGCATTCGCACAGTGACGTCGTTGCCATCTGGATAGTCAATCCACGTGCTGATGGGATCGTCGAGTTGAAGGAGCCCTTCCTGGTCGAGAAGCATGATCAGCGCGGCGGTGAACGTTTTCGTAATGCTTCCGACGTGAAAGCGGTCGGCAAGGACAAGCGACTGATCTCCGGGCGGGTTGGCCACACCAGAGACCGATTCGATTGGTTCGACAGCATCTCGTTGCACAACGGCGGCAGCTAGGCCCGGGATCTGCACTCCCCAGGCCTGTGCATTCGTGTCACGGAGTTGCGTAAGTGTTGAGGATAAGGATTCTTGCGTGTTTGCTGGGGCCTCTCCATAGCCGCACGCTGACACATTCACCGCGACCGCGAGGGTCGCTGCTAGTGCGCTAACGCGGAGAGTCTTCAGCGAAACCTTCACTCGATGACGTTAGCGCTACTCCACGAAGCGCTGGACGGGTCGGGTGAACTTATCGGTGTCTAGAAGTTCTCATAGTCGGCTAGCCGCTCGCGCACAAGCGAGAAAAACCTGTCGACTGATCCTTCGAGGGCACTGAGTTCGTCTTTGGATATCAGCAGCACCCGATCGTCATCTGTTTCGGCCACGACGCAGGCCGCGCGACCACCTACGAAGTCCGCCAGTTCTGGCTCCAACTAGTTCAGATGCAACACGATGAGGGGAACATCAAGGGCGGCAACACTTTTGTCCCATGCGGCCTTGCGTCGGAATGGTGAATGCGTGATATCGCACAGGCTGCATGACTCCCCGCGCAGATAATGGTCGATTAGATATCGAAACTCACCGCGCATCCCACCGTCAGCTCGATACACCCCAACAAGGCGCTTAATAGGCACCACTCCACGGTAGGCGATCGATATTGGTTCGTCGACTCGGGAATATTTAGCAGCGGCGACTAGACAGGTAGAACCATGTCGAAGTGTGCTGTCATCTTTGAGCCGTCGTATGACGTGATGGTGACGTCCAGTTCTGGGACGTAGAAGCGGTCGCCACCATTGGCCGTTGATTCAGGGAAGTACAACTGGGTTGTGTAGGTCGGGCCACCTGGTGCGGTCACCTTGACGTGGACGTGCTCTGTCCGGCCGGGGTATTGACCTGGAATCACTGTCGTCAAAGCGTAGGCGCCGTTTTCATCGGTCGTTTGGATACCACGAAGGACGTATCCGTTGTTGTCGTACGAGCCGTTTCCATCGGCCTGCCAGAAGTCGAGTGTGGCTCCCGCGACGGGGTTGCATTGGTCATCAAGGACGTATCCGGTCAGAAGCAAAGGAGTACCGGGTGCAGCATCGGTGATGTCGGCGCGTTCGGGCGCACCAAGTGTGTAGTAAGGACCCTGGTTCTGTTCGATCAAAGTGACCCCGGGCACGCACGTGGGTTCGGCTCTGTCGTCGGGCACGGGGACGACAGGCGCCGCTGGGGTGGTGCCACTCGTTTCTGTCGATGCAGTCGAGGAGGGGGATGCGGAGGATGAAGTTGATGCCGCGGACGTCGAAATCTCCGCTGAAGTGCCCGTGCATGCGGTCAGCGCGAGCGACGACGAGCAGAAAACGCCGACAAGTAACAGCCTTCGCGTTTGCATGCCGCCAACGTATCGTTGAGTCTGACGATTGCGCCTGCCGACTCAGGAGTCTGCCGTGTGGCGGGCCTTTCACATGGGTTGGATCGTTGTTGATGGCAAATCGTCCCATCGTGATGCGGGGACGACTAGGGTCTCAGCATGGAATTGCGCGCTGTGGTGGCTGGGATCGCAAGTATCGGTGTCGTGGCCGCGGTGGTGGCCACATCGCCGGTCTCGGCAGTGGAGACAGCCGACACTGCTCGGTGGACCCTCGAAGATCGAGACTGCGAATCTGAATCCCTCGCCGGTTGGGAGTGTTACGCCCTGGTCGTGCCGCTGGACTGGGACGACCTCGATGACACGCGCACCGCGAGCATCGCGATGGCGGTGAAGCCGGCAGCTGGCCCGAAGCGCCAACGTGTCGGGGCGATGACTTTCAACCCGGGCGGCCCGGGAGAGTCGGGTTTGGCGATCGCATCGGTAATCCAGTCGCAACTGCCCGACCAGATGCAGCAGAAGTTCGACTTCGTCGCCTGGGACCCCCGTGGGATCGGTGCCAGCACACCCCAGTTGAGCGGGTGCGGGGTCACTCCGCCACCTGAGCCGGAGAACCCCTACGACCCGCCGGCGACCGGGCCGGTGGATTGGCGTGCATACGCGCAGTCTTATGTGGAGGCCACCGCCCCGGTAGTCGCCGATTGCTACGAGCGCAATCTAGATGTCGCGCCGTATCTAGGCACCTGGCAGGTCATCCACGACCTGGACGCGATGCGCGAGGCGCTGGGCGAGGAGCAGTGGACGTATTGGGGCATGAGTTACGGCACGCGCATCGGGTACTGGTACGCACGGGAATTCCCCGATCGCCTTCGGGCCTTCGCACTTGACGGGTCGTGGCCGGCGAACATGGGTTTACGCACCTGGGCCGGCATGGACACCTGGTCGTGGGCCTATGCCACCGAGCAGTTCGGTTCGCAGTTCGGAAGGAAGATGCCGGCGAAATTCGACCGCGTGCTGGGGGCATTGAATCGGCGCACGATCATGAGTGGTGGCCAAGAGTTCACTCGTTGGAACATCTTGCCGGCAATATACGTGAACATCTCGTACCAGACTTCGTATCCGGCCATCGTTGAGGTGATCAACCAGGCTTACCGCGCGCTGTTCCACACTGACTCGAACAAGGCCGCGCGAGCCGCGTCGAAGATGAAACGTGCGCTGGAAACGCTGGAGGAAGAGCCGGATATCTCCGGTTCCTACACCGTCTACATGATCAATTGCTCAGACCTCGATGGACGTCCGAGTCTGGATTCTGTAGTGGCCATGGCGCAGTCGGCCTATGACAACAACTCGGTGTTCGCGGGCAACACCGTGATGACTAAGGGCACGTTCTGCAGCGGTCTGCCGGAGTCGATGGTGCGCAAGCCAGCCAACATCGGCCGTCCCTATGCGCTGCCGGCCCCACCAGTCATCGTCAACTCCATCGGTGACACCCGGACGCCCTGGCTGGGCGGTAAGCAACTCAGCGGCTACCTGGCCGGGTCGACCTTCATCACCTACGAGGGGACCCAGCACGTGACGTACCTGCAGACGCCCTCGACCTGCGTCAACGACACCGTGACGACCTACTTCCTCACTGCGGTGTCGCCGGGCGGTACACGCACTTGCGATTATGCGCCGTCACCGGGTAACTGAGAGCCACTCCGGTGGCTGAGTTGGCAACCAGCTCTTTGATGTTGGGAACATCAGTGAGCCGCTAATTTCGCCATGCGAATGCGCCCGATGCTAGGTCACGAGCGACTTCCTGATTCGTCAGAGCTGAGGGGATAACTCACGAGGCGCTCTGGGGGGCGTCTCAGAGTTCCCAGACTTTCTTTCCAGAGTTTCGCTAGCCCTGATGCGAGTGGTGACTGCGGTGGCGATGGCACTCGAACATAGGGTGTCGGGAGGGTGAACACCCTGATCAGTCCGTGTCGAGTGCCGCTACGTAGAAGCCGTAGCCGTAGTAGTCCTGGTAGGTGCGGAAGAGCTCGATCTCCCGACGCTCGGCATCGACGATCTGCGACGCGATTGGACTGTCCCCGTGGCGCACGAGGAAATCATCCAGACGCTCTTCCATGGGTTGGTAGTAGTGCTTCTCCCATCCAGCCTCGGACAGCAAGAAGAACCCACGGAGCGATAACCCGTTTTCCTGCATGATCGCGATCTTCGCGGCCGCGGTGTCGATCTCGGGGTACTCGGCGCCCCAGTGGTCGTGGATTTCGGAGGGTCGCCCCGTGGTGAGCCAGGTGATCTCCGAGACGACCATAACGCCTCCGGGGCGCAGAAGCCGCTTCCAGGCGCTGACTCCCGCGGCGAAGCCCATGTTGTAGATGGCTCCTTCGGACCAAACAACGTCGAATGACGCATCGGGCAAAGCCAAGTCGGTCATGTCACCTTCAACAGTCGTGATCCGATTCGAGAGTCCGCACTCTGATGCCTGCTGCTCCAAACGCGAGAGGAACTGCGGGAAGAGGTCGACCGCTGTGACGTTTGCACCGAAGGTCATTGCCAGTTCAATCGATGATGCCCCCGTGCCGCATCCGATGTCGACGACGTCGAGTCTGCCCGCATCGAATCTGTCCGAGTTGATCCCAGCGAGTGTCGCCGCAAGCCGCGTGTCATCAGGGGACCCGGGGCCTTGTCGCTCGGCGTCCACGTGGAAGTCCACGAGGACTTCGAGTTCATCCATGGTGGTGGTAATCCTTCTTGATGGATTCGAAATCCGGGAGGGCTACTTCGCGATCAGTTTTGTGACCGACGGTCGAGGACGTTATCAGGCGGTGTCTGTCTCACGCCACACGTAATTCTGCGTGCTGATTTCAGCAATGGTTGCTGGTTGTTCGTCGACCACGGCGCTCAGGCCCGAGCGGTTGAAGTAGCCGGTGTCGGGGTTCAGGCCTACGACGAAGATGTCGAAGAAGCCTGCGGAAGATGTGAGTGCGATGGAGTCGTCGGCCGTGGGTTGTCAGGGCCGCGATCGATAGGACGCGAAGGGGAAGAAGTTGGGATTGACGGGGTTGATTGTCGTGGTGGGACACGTGGATTGCTCGATGAGTTGGTCGGGAAGGGACCCCGGAGGCCCGGGACGACGGTGACGGACTTGCTCCACGGTCCCCATCCGGCGCGGAGAGTGACCGAAGGTCGCAACAGGTCCTCACGATTCTCATGAGCACGGCGGCCCAGGGCTAGGTGTTACAATCTGTAATATGCCCACAACTAATCGTCCGAGTCGCCAGGCACCGGCGTGGGCAGATGCGACAAGGGCGTACAGAGCCGCGCAACGTCGATCCATTGCACAGGCGGCATTCGCCATGCTCATCAAGTGCGGCGGTTCAGGTCTGTCCATGTCTGCTCTGGCCGAGGCAGTCGGCATCTCCCGCCCCACGCTGTACCGCTACTACCCCGATCTGGACAGCGTCTTGATCGGCATCGCAGAGCTCGTAGCCCAGCACGATGATGCTCTCACCTCGAAGATCCTTGCTGAACCCGATCCGTCGGCACAGTTGCGCAGCTTTCTAGACGAGGTCGTCAACCAGGACTCCCACGGCCCTATGACGGCTGCTGCCATCGAGGCGGCTCTTCCTCCTGCTGGCCGAGAATTGCTTCGATCACACGAAGACCGGGCCCGCAGCCTGCTCGCCGACATTCTGCTGCGCGGAGTGAAGTCCGGCCGCTTTGCGGCAGAGATCGACCCGGCCACTGACGCTCGCTTCATTCTTGGGCTCGCGCAACAAGCACAACCCGACACCATCGATCGAGTTCACCTGCTGGTGGACAGGATCCTGCTCCCCGAAAGGAAGAGGAAGCCATGACAACTCCGGGGTACACCTTCGTGAGCGTCTCTACCGCCAAGCCGGGGAGGCTCGACGATCTCGTTGAGATCGCGCGCCGCCCCAGTGAACTCATGGACGGCCATGTGCCGGGCCTGCTGGGTCGTCAGGTCAGCGTCGATCGACATCGCAACACCGTCGTCGTATGGACGACGTTCAAAGAGAAGAGGGATCTCTACGAGTGGCTGGAGACCGACCGGGGCAAGCAGGAACACGGTGACGAACAGGACATGGCTTCCATTATCGAAACCTTCGAGATGTACGACCTTGAACCAGTGTCCGGCCGCCTGTAGGTCTCACCTAGCCCAGACAGTGCGAGCCATCACCGCTTGAGACGCATTCATCACACGGGGATGCCTTGGCGGACAGCCAGGGATGTGGGTGGCCAGGGACGGGATCGAACCGTCGACCTTCCGATTTTCAGTCGGACGCTCGTACCAACTGAGCTACCTGGCCGAACGTCCAGCCAACATAGCTGGACTAGCGACCCCGACGGGACTCGAACCCGCGACCTCCGCCGTGACAGGGCGGCGCGCTAACCAACTGCGCTACGGGGCCTCGCGGGGCAAGCCCCGGTGAGACCGTAGTACTCGTGCCCCCAACGGGATTCGAACCCGCGCTGCCGCCTTGAAAGGGCGGAGTCCTAGGCCGCTAGACGATGGGGACCGCGGACAAGCCGGTCACCGTCGACTGTCGCCGTCGGAGACCCTAAGAGCATAGGGGAGACTACCGGCTGTCGGTCACCGAGGGCATCGGGGGCGGTATAGCGCTGACGCACCGTGACCGATCCCCTCATGCCTGCGCACAATGGACATGTGATCGACGTTTCTCCGGCTGAGTTTGAAGACCTCGTGGCCGCCGCTCTCGAGGCCGTTCCTATCGAATTGGCTCAGCTCATCGACAATGTGGTCTTCGTCGTGGAAGCCGATGGGCCACCCGATGATCCGGACCTGCTGGGGCTGTATGAAGGCATCGCGCTGACTGAACGTGGTTCGTCGTACGCGGGGGTGCTGCCAGACCGGATCACGATCTATCGAGCCCCGACCTTGCGCATGTGTGCATCCCGCCAAGAGGTAGTGCACGAGGTCACGATCACGGTGGTGCATGAGATCGCACATCACTTCGGCATCGACGATGATCGACTCCATGAACTTGGCTACGACTAGCTGAGCCCCGATGCATTGGGCTTCGTCTCGCGTGGTGAGGCTGCGCGCGTGAGCCGGTCTAACACCGCAGCACTCACGCCATCATCGGCTGGTGGAGCTAATGCGATGACGAAATCAAGACCGCGTGCATCGGCGTTATGCAACGCCGCGTAAAGATCGTGGGCATAGTCCAACGCAGAGCCAGGGCTCGCGAGTCGATGCAGCCCAGCTGGCGTGGGGGTGGAGGCCAATGCCAAGAAGCCACCGCCCCCGCTCTGGTCGTTTCGTTGACGGACGCGGTCCAGTTCGCTAGCAAGTTCGTTCGGGCCGTGCACCACGATGACCGCTGCAGTCGGTGCGTAGTGCGATGCCAGCGTGCCAGGTACACGAACCTGCGATTCGCGGTGGCTCGTAGTGGTATTGACGGTGAATCCGTGTGCGGTGAGGTCGGCCGCCGTCACACCTCCCGGCCGCAAGATGACCGCATCTGCACCACGCGCATCAATGATCGTTGACTCAACCCCCCAACGCGTTGGCCCTCCGTCGAGGGCGAAGTCAGGTGAGCGCAAGAACCTACCGACATCATCAAGTGCATGCTGCATGGTCGTAGGGCTCACTCGTCCGAAGCGATTGGCGCTCGGGGCGGCAATACCGTGGGGGGCTCCGATCGGATCGAGGCGGTCCATCTCCCGTAATACTTTCTGCGCTAACGGGTGCGCAGGAACTCGAAGCGCGACCGTTGGTTGACCGCCTGTGATGTCATCACCTGCGCGAGATCCACGCGAGAGCACCAAGGTGAGCGGGCCGGGCCAAAACGCTTGAGCAAGTGAGCGGGCCAGGTCAGTGGGCTCGTGCACCCACGTGCTCGTGAAGGCTGAGACATGATCGGCAACGTGAACGATGAGCGGATGACCACGGGGGCGCCCTTTGGTCTCGTAGACGCGAGCAACGGCCTGTTCATCATCGGCTCGAGCGGCGAGTCCATAGACCGTCTCGGTTGGCAAAATCACGAGCCCGGAATCAAGTAGTACGCGAGCAGCATGATTTGCGTCTATCGAACTCTCGATGCTCATTGTGTTGCGGTGGGCCCAAAGTGCATGCGGTGCCCGCCACCGAGAAATGCATTCTCCGGCGGCGTCATGGCCGAGGCTGCAGCAGTGTGTCGAAGGCCCTCCAACATCGCGAGGTTTCTTTGGCAGTCAGCGATGGCATCAGCAATCAGATCTGGGGTAGCGGACCCCGCCATGCTGACCGAGCCAAGTGCCTCGTATTCAGTTAACGCAAGTTCGTAGCGGGCCGCCGACGCATCGAATGAAGCCATGCGGGCCAGCAGTGCGGCGGATTCGTGATTGCAGCCAGCGACGCGACCGCCAAGATCGGCAGCGGCATAAGCACCTCTCGCCGAATCCAGAAGCGAAAGCGCATCGATGGCATCGTCGGTGTCATCTGACTGAATGCGCACAATGGCTTCACCGTGTCGGGCATCTGCCGCGCGTACTGGTTCACCGGCATCTTCTGCGAGCGCTGTGGCTTGGGCAAAGATGTCGATCGCCGCGTTGTTTTCGCCCGTCTGATCAAAGGCAGTTGCAAGTGCGCTGAGGAGATCAATCTCGGCGTTGACGAACTCGTTCTCCTGGTCATTGAGGCGTAACGACCGTGCTGCTTTGAGCGCATCGGTGAGGACTTCGATCGCGCCGTCATAGTTACCTGAATCGCTGAGGCGCGAAGCGAGACCTGGCGCCGCAGAAAGCATCGCGTATTCATCATTCAGACCCACGAATCCGGCGAAAGCTTCCTGCAAGGTGGTGGTCGCGTCGTCAATCCGACCGAGTCCGGCTAATGCCGCGCCGAGTACCTGTCGTACGCGAGCGGCAAGGGCCGGGCTGTCATCGCACTGCTGCAACAACGTGAGCGCCTCGCGCACAGCTTCTGCGTTCTGCCCTGATTCAACGAGCAAATGCGTGTGTTCGTATTGCGCTTGCCTGCGCTCCTGGTCGGATAGTGCATGGTCGTGGGCCGCTCGTGTAGTGGCCCGTAGCCCTGCCTCGATCGATCCCGAGGTTCGGGCTCGCTGATCGGCGACCACGTCTAGGGCACGGCGCAATTGGCGCCGTCGCCAGCCTTGTACCCAAGGTCGCGCCTGCTCAATCGCCTCATCGGCCAGCACGGTGTCATCCATGGAGGTCAGCGCCGCCGCTCGACCCACGCGCACCCATGCTTCCAAAGTGTCCAAATCACCGAGTTGTTGGTCGGGTGGGGCTAATGACAGGGAAGCGATGCTCAACAGACGCATCTGTTCGTGCTGCCCATCGGCGCGCAGTAGATCGAGGTATCTCAACGCCGCATCAAAGTCGGTCAAGGCCTCAGCGGGTCGACGAAGGGTCAGAAGGGCGTGCCCAGCCTGGGTGAGGCCGAGTGCGATGCCGTAGGAGGACCCCGTGGCATGAGCGGCTTGGGTATTGGTGCGGGCCTGGGCCAATGCCTGCTCGGCTGGATCAGGTGCATCGTGGGGCTGATCACTCACGACTCCAGCATGCCCGACCGGCCAGGGTATGCGGCTAGGGGGCAGGTTTGTAAGGAATGCGTAAGGGTCAGAGCAAATCCGGGCTTCCGGGGAGCCAATAATGCGATTGACACATCACACTAGGGAAAGCGCCCGCAATCGACAGGAATCTGCTGCCAGGAGGCATCGTGAGTAACGTGTTCCCGCCCAATCCCGAGAGCAATGAATCTCAAGGCTCGCCAGTACCCACGAATCCATATGCCACGAATCCGTATGCCACCGATCCGTATGCCACGAATCCGTATGACACGAACCCGTATGACACGAACCCGTATGACACGAACCCGTACGCCCAGGCGGCCTACGGCACGCAGACCTACGCACCACCAGCGCCGGCGCCTTATCGAATTCAGCCAGAGGGTGCGCCCGGTGGTGCCAAGCAGCGATGGGGAATGATCGGCGCTGGTTTAGCCGTCACCGCGGTCTTGGCCGGCACCATCGGCGGGGCGGCGGGTTTCACCGCGGCACGCTTGACCGACACGAACACAGCCTCTAGTGCGTCCATTGGGGCAAGCCTTGGTCCGGCGAATCCACCGAGTCCTCCGGCCGATAATTCGATCGCTGCAGTGGCCCAAGCCGTGCAACCATCGGTTGTGCAATTGAATGTGAGCGGTAATGGAGCCGCAGGCACGGGGTCAGGGTTCATTATTCGTGAGGATGGATACATACTCACAAATAATCATGTCACCGCTGGCGGAAGCGATATCGACATTACGTTCGCTGACGGCTCGTCTGCACCGGCCACATTGATCGGGGCGAGCGCCGGCTACGACCTTGCCGTGGTCAAGGTCGATCAGACCGACCTACCTGCAGTCACTTTGGGCTCGTCGGCTGCCCTACTCGTGGGCGATGCCGCGATTGCGATCGGATCACCTCTGGGCCTACAAGGCACCGTCACCTCCGGCATCGTGAGTGCACTCGATCGCCCGGTCACGGCAGGTGGCACCGGTGAAACTGCGTTTATCAATGCTATTCAGACTGATGCTGCCATCAATCCTGGTAACTCTGGCGGGCCGCTTGTCGATGGAAGCGGCGCGGTCATCGGGGTGAACTCCGCGATCGCAACACTCGGTGGCTCCCTCGGCGGAACAACCGGTTCGATCGGCCTAGGTTTTGCCATTCCGATCGACGTTGCTGCTCGCATCGCCAGTGAAATTATCGCGACCGGCACATCGACCACGCCTATCGTGGGCGTTCGTGTTGATGTGGAATACCCCGGCCCAGGCGCACGGATCAGCGAGGTCACACCGGGCGGTCCGGCAGCGGAAGCCGGGCTCCAAGATGGTGACATTGTGACCGAGGTCGACGGACGCCCCATTGCTGATTCGATCGCTTTCATTGTCGCGATTCGTTCGGGAACACCGGGTGAGACAACAACTTTGACGATTGACCGAGATGGTCAAACTGAGACAATCCAGGTTCAGTTAGGCACCGACGAAGGCTAGGGCCCGGGGCGAATAATCGCAGCAGTTCCGCCGCGTCGGGCGTCTCCCACTGCATGTAGGGAGCCGTCCGGCGCTCGGCTGACGGCGTGCACCCCACCAAAGAACAGGTCCTGGCTTGGCCACACACGTAACTCAAGGCCATCGGCCTCAGCGGTAGCGAAGGGCATCGGGTCGATCGGTGGTTCAATGTCGATTGACGTTTGTGACGCGTGCACGCGGCCCTGTGCGATCGATTGTGGCAGCGGCATATCTAGGTCGAGCAGATTGATCAAGGTACACACCGTCGCTGATCGAATTCGCTCGCTACCTCCGGTGCCGAATGCGATGCGCGTGCCGTCTGCATGATCAACAAGTGTGGGTGTCATCATCGAACCCATGCGCTGCCCCGCCGAAAGTGATTGCAGGCCTGAAGGAATAAGGTCATCTTCTCCTAGCATGTTGTTGAGTTGAACTCCCGAGACTTGCGTACCCGAACTCGACCCATTCGAGGTCGTACACGCCACCATGCATCCGTCGGAGTCAACCACAGTGATGTGTGTCGTGCCGCGAGACACCTGGGTCGCACCATCGTTGATATCTCGTGCGCGTTGGCGGCTCGTGGCGTCCCGCAGTGATTGAGTGACGGCGACCCAATCCACGGACGAGCTGATCGGAATTTGCGCGAGCGCATCACGCACGATAGTTCCGCCGAAGGATGGGGGAGGGTTCGTCCACACGCGATGTCCTCCTCGGCTGGTAAACACGGGCTCGCGAGCGATTGCGTTGTAGTGGGTGAGATCTTCAGCTGTCACCAGGCCTCCGTGCACTGCCATTTCTGCTACGAGGAGGTCATTCCATTCCGTCATCGCCTCGGCACTGTCGTGGCTGAGGCGTTCAAGGAGTGCGGCGTATTGGGGGTTGGCGAAGTGCCCGTTGGTGAGAGCTTGGCGATAGAGCTCGGCGCTTGCTGGTGTCAGGCACAAGACATCAATCACTAAACGCAAAAAGTCTTGCTGGGCGAGTTCAAGCCGCAGGCCGGCGCTTGCCATGCGACAAGCCGGGCGCAGCACATCACGGAGTTGTAGGCGCCCCCACCGCTGATGGGCCTTGAGATAACCGGCTAGGGCTCCCGGAACAGCCACTGCTGCCCAACCGGCATGAAATATCTGCTGGGCTTGAGGATTATCTAGTGCCCCGAAAGTGATCGGCACACTCGTGATCTCAGCCTTTCGGGCATGAGGGTGTGCTCCCAGACCTGGAATGTTGACGAAGAAATCGAGGTATGTGGGCTCGTGGTGTAGTGGAGCATGCAGCAAAAAGCCCCCGCCGCCCGGACTGGTTAACACCGGTTCGGCCACGGCGGCCGCGCACATGCCGGCAATAGCCGCGTCGACGGAGTTACCGCCCGAGGCCAGCACCTCTGCTGCTGCCAGCACCGTGTGATGTGAGCCACCCGCCACGGCGGCGGATCCGGGTGGCCCCGTGCAAGCGGCGCCGAGAACGATCTGATCAGACACGCCACGCACGTTATATCCAGACGCTTACAGTGGGGTGATGGCGCTTGATTTCAATGCATCTCCGCGAGCGAGCTTGGGGATCGAGCTCGAGGTGGGCCTTGTCGATGTCGACAAGGGAGGTTTGGTGTGTGTCGCCTCGCAGTTGCTCGACGAGATCGGTCAGGGCCACCCCGATGGGGAACATCCGCGCATCAAGCACGAATTATTTGAAAGTACTGTTGAGATCATCACGGGCGTGTGCCAAACCGTTGCGCAAGCTCGAGACGATCTAGCCCACAGTCTCCGCGAGTTAAATGACGCCGCCGCGCGGCGGGGCGTCGGTCTGGTTGGCGTGGGTCTGCACCCGTTCTCAGCCTGGCAAGACCTCACGCGAAGTCCGGGGGAGAGATATCAAACACTGGTGGATCGAATCGCCTGGCCGGCCCGTCGCTTGATGACGCACGGACTGCATGTGCACGTGGGAGTGCGGTCCGGTGAAAAAGCAATTGCCATCGTCAACGCGCTATCGGGATATCTGCCGCTGTTCTTGGCGCTGTCAGCATCGAGTCCCTATTGGCATGGCCAAGACACCGGATTAGCGTCGGCCCGCACCAAGGTGTTCGAGGCGATGCCGACGACCGGCCTCCCACCCCATTTGGATAGCTGGGCGGAGTTCAACGATTTCTTGGACACTCTTATCACGGCTGGGTCGATTGAGACCGTGCGTGAGGTCTGGTGGGATGTGCGTCCGCATCCGAGTTTTGGCACCGTGGAGCTTCGGATGTGTGACGCTACGGCGACTCTTCAAGAGGCCTGCGCCATGGCTGCTTTGGCGCAGTGCATCGTGCAGTGGTGCGATGAGCAGATCGATGCCGGGTATCAATTGCCGGTCACTCGTGAGTGGATTCGACGTGAAAATAAGTGGCGTGCAGCGCGTTTCGGAGTTGACGCGGAACTTGTCGTTGATAACTTCGGCCACACTCAGCCACTCGCTCACGTCGTTGCCGAGCTTGTTGAGCGGCTGCAACCAATCGCCGCGGAACTAGAGTGCGAGAGCGAACTCGAGGATGTCTTGGGGATTCTGGCGCGAGGGCCTAGTTACGAGCGGCAGCGAGCTCTGCTGCGGTCGGGCGCTACGCTCGACGACGTGGTTGCTGACCTGCGCCGTGAGTTATTAGAGGGCTTAGTGTGAAGACCCGGGTAGTCGAAATGGCGGTAGACGAAACGTGATCGATGAGATCAGCGACTTCACCGCCCGTATTTCCGGCGAGGTCATCGCGTTTCGGCGCCGCTTACATTCCTACCCTGAATTATCGCGCGAGGAATTTGCGACAACGGAGGCCATTGTTGAGAGATTGCTCGTCGCCGGGCTTTCCCCGCAGGTGCTGGCCGGTGGCACCGGGGTCGTCTGTGACGTGTCGGGTAAGGACGCCAATCGCACCGTGGCTCTGCGAGCAGATATTGATGCTCTGGCGATGAGTGACCTCACCGATGCTCCCTATCAATCGCGGGTGCCTGGTGTGTCGCATGCCTGCGGCCATGACGTACACACGGCTGTTCTACTCGGTGCAGGATTAGTGTTACAGGAGTTAGCAAAACGAGATTTGCTTGAGCATCGAGTGCGCTTGATTTTCGAGCCAGCAGAGGAGGTAATGCCCGGCGGCGCCTTGGATGTCATTGCTCAGGGCTGGCTCGATGGGGTGGACGGGGTTTTTGGACTTCACTGCGATCCAAAGATCAATGTGGGCACCATCGGTATACGTACCGGGGCGATGACGGCTGCCGCGGACACCGTGGAGATCACACTGACCGGCCCGGGGGGCCATACGGCTCGTCCGGAACTTACGGTCGATCTGTTGGGCGTGGTCGGAAGTGTGCTCAGTGATTTGCCCACTGCGGTGCGAGTTCGGGTTGACACTAATGAGGCGTTTAGTCTGGTTTTCGGTTCGGTGCAAAGTGGCAATGCGGCCAACGTTATTCCCGCTAGTGCCGTACTACGGGGTTCGGTGCGAACCACCGACATGACAGCGTGGGATACCGCGGAAAAAGCATTGACGGAGGCGCTCGCGCATCTCCTGGAAGGCACCGGGGCGCAGTGGCACGTTTGCTACACCCGCGGTGTTCCACCGGTTATCAATGCCCCTGACGTGACTGAGATCCTGCGGGCGGCTGCCGAACAGATCGTCGGCGCTAGCGGTGTTATAGACACACCACGGTCGATGGGTGGAGATACTTTCGCCTGGTTGGCCCAAGCGGTCCCGGGCTCGTTCGCCCGACTGGGCACCCACTCTCACGGCATGGTCCGACATGACCTGCACGCATCAACGTTTGATATCGACGAATCAGCAATTGCTATCGGAGTCCAGACACTGGTGTTGGCGGCCTGCACACCTGCGTGAGGGATCACCGAAATCTGCGCGCCTGGGCGATGTGACGTGAGATAGGCCAGACTGCTCCCATGGCCACTATGCTTCAGGCGCTCTCCCCTGACCGTTTCGTGAATTCGGCGGCAGACATGATTGCGACGGGATTCCGCCGGATGGTCTCCGGCGACCCAGATGGCCAGCCGGAGTGGGTTACGCAACTCGAATACGGCGATGACGCCGGATATTTCGGCGCTGGATCTGCGACGTGGGCGGTTCACGGGGCGCTACCCACCCTGGTTGGGGGTGTTCGCGCATTGCTGATGCAAGCCCTGCACCCGGCAGCCCTGGCCGGTGTGCAACAACACTCGCGTTATGAAGACGACGCCCTTGGCCGACTCTCGGGTACCACTCAGTGGCTCACCGTGGTTACCTTCGGCGACACTGCGCAAGCAGATCGAGAATGCGCTCGTGTGCGTGGCTTGCATCGCAAGGTAAAGGGCACGTATCCAGGCGTGGATGGCAACGAATTGCCATACAGCGCCAACGATTCAGACCTCTTGCGGTGGGTGCACGTGGCCTTTACCGACTCGTTTCTAGCGACACATTTGGTGTGGGGTGATGAGATTCCTGGCGGCGCGGATGCCTACGTGCGCGAATGGGCCAAGGCCGGAGAGTTGGTGGGAGTAGCGGACCCGCCGCGCTCGGTGGCGGAACTTCACGAGCAACTGCGCGGGTTTGATCCGATCCTGCGCTCAGATGCGGCAAGCAAACGCACCGTGTCCTTTATCCGTCAACCACCATTGCCGCTGCCTGCGCGACCGCCCTATGCGCTGCTATTTGCCGGGGCATCAGCAACACTGCCGGCGGAGTACCGGCGCATTCTCGGGTTGTCGAATGTGTCGCTGCCGGTGATCAAGCCCGTCGTGGGAGGCATGTTGGGAGCGCTCGGCGCGGTGCTGGGTCGCCAATCGCCCTCGCAACGAAACGCCCGTCGTCGTTTATCGCGCGTGGTGGCCGACGAGGGATAGATCGAGCGCTTGCTCGAGTGAAACGCTCCGCTTGCAATTGCAAGCATTCGGGTGCATCATGGAGGCATGTCACGCATTGATGTTGGCGATATCGGCGGATTCATCCGCCAACAGCGCGATGCAGCATCGATGTCGATACGGCAATTGGCTCAGGCCTCGGGGGTGTCCAACCCCTATCTGAGCCAAATCGAACGAGGACTGCGACGTCCCAGTGCCGAAATGCTCGCTCGCATTGCCGGGGCCCTGCGGCTAAGCGCTGAGACCCTCTATGTGCAAGCGGGTATTTTGGCTGAACCCGAAGGAGACGCGAGTGTTGCTACCGCACTTGCTCGCGATCTGACCTTGTCTGACACCCAGCGGAGGACCCTGCTGGATATTTACGCCGCCTTTCAAGCCGAAAACCGGCTGAGTCAACAGGCGACCACTGAGGAAGGAACACCATCATGACGAACCCCACCAACGAAGCGATCACGGCGACGCCGAAGAAGACGACCGCCAAGAAAGCATCTGCTAAGAAGTCCACCGCCAAGAAGGCGACGGCTAAGAAGGCGACTGCAAAGAAGGTGACCGCCAAGAAGGTGACCGCCAAAAAGGCGACGACCGTGGGCGGATACTCGTTGCCCGCCATCGCCGTTCCGGTGATTGGCCTGACGCTGCCGGCGGTTGAGTTACCGACCGTCACGCTGCCAACCGTCACCCTGCCGAGCTTTGACCTTCCGCGGTTTGATCTGTCTGCCCTGGACACCACCCCGCTGGGTCACCTGCGTGACCGCGCCGCTGATGCTGCCAATCAGGCACGTAACGCGGCCGACGATGCGGTACATGCCGCAGAGCGCACCGTTGTACTCATGCGCGAGGTTGTCGGCGTCTAGTTCGATGCGCGAGGTCCGCCTCGCGTGCAGCGATAGGGGTGCCGGCTCGGGCCGGCCCTATCGTGGTTCCATGCCCAACGCGCGCGAACGATTCGGCCCCGCCCCGATCATTGCCATACACATCCTCGCTGCGATCGGTGTGATCTTCTGGATCTCAACCATCGTCGGTGCATTTGTGGATGGGTCAAGGCCGTGGTCAGTGCTCATCGTCGGTGTCATCCTTGGCGGTGCTCACGTCCTCATCTCTCGATTCACGACACTGCATTCGCCCAGAGCGATTGCGGCGATGTGGTTCGTCATGATCGGTGACTTGCTCCTCGCGATCTTCGTGAACTGGCAGGCCATCGGCCTGGTGTGCTTCACGATTGTGCTGCTGGGCTTGACTCGCGCACCTTCGGCTCGTCGTTGGTATACCGCTGCCGCATTGAAGGAGTGAGGGCATCAACTCCCATCGTCCACACGCGATGGGTGCTGGCCGGGTGTACCCCGTCGTGACCCCGTAGTGTGGAGAGCATGATTTTTGGTGCGGTTCAAGACCTTGTTGTGCTCGTGCTCTGGGTGCTGTTTGGCGTCGTCAAGATCTGGGCCTTAGTCGATTGCGCACGGCGCCCAACCCACGCCTTCACCGCGGTCGGTCGCCTGAACAAGACCTTTTGGCTCATCATCGTCGGTGTGGCCGCACTCACCGCCCTGCTTCCGGCATTGACACTGGGCCTGATCGGGATCGCGGGTCTTGTTGCCGCTTTGGTTTACCTTTTCGGTGTTCGCCCGCGCATCATCGAGATCACTGGTCGCTAGCGGCCATCCCACATCGGCAACGTTCCGGTTTGGCGCCAGTGGTCGATGTCCATCGCAGTGCTTCGCGAAAGAGCAACGCGTTTGAGCTGTCCACGACCATCAGAGATCATCAGCAGGTAGCGCCCGCCTCCCGATCGAGTGTCAGAACTGGGGTCGGCGACGGGCGCTGTGAGCGCTTGCCGAGGTGCCCACGTGCATCGACCACGTTCGGCGATGAGCAGACCCTCGCGGCCAAACACGTGCGTGCCAAGTCGGTAATTTCCTGCGCGTGCGTCGTGGCGCTCTCCAAGCGCCGCGCGTAGGTGTAGTCCGGCATAGAGCGCGAACACGGCGAAGATCGCAGCGAAGGCGGCGGCGATAAATCGCTCGAAATTGCCCACGGGATTACTGGGCCACGGAAGAGCGACCGCCACCAAAGCGATCCCGGTGACCACACACAGCGTTAACCAGATCACTGGTGTGCGCAGGGGTGACAACGGCTTAGGGCGGAATCGATCCTGGGTGACACCCGACCCACTGGATACAAGGCGAAGCTGCAAAGTCGGTGGCAATGACTGCGGCGCAACATCAATGAGCACATCGCTTTTCATGGCTGCACGAAGATCACAGTGAGCATGTCACCGTCAATCACGCTCCAATGCGATGCGCACCCGCCGAAAGCCCTTGCCTTTGTTCTCAACCTTGACGACTCGTATCTGGCCGACCTGCTGTGTCGATGCCACGTGGGTTCCGCCATCGGCTTGTACATCGAGTCCGGCAATGTCGACGATCCGCACAATCTCGATGGATTCAGGCAGGAGATTCGCTGCCGTTCGAATCACATCAGGGATTGCAAGAGCTTGATCGCGAGGCAGTGAGTAGGCAGAAATGGCGCGATCGGCGACAACTTCACGATTGAGGGCCGCTTCGACTGAATCCTTGAAACCTTCGGGCACCACATCGAGGTTGAAATCCAGTCGCCCTTCCAGAGGTTCCATATTTGATCCGGTGACAAGGGCGCCAAAGTCACGAAAGACCACACCCGACAGCATGTGCAGTCCAGAGTGAGTACGCATAAGAGCGAATCGACGTTCATCTTCGATAGCCCCGGTGACCTGTGCGCCAACGGGCGGGATCGGATCGTCCTCGGTCGGAATAAGCCATAGATCATCGCTGCGTCGCACGCCCTCGACACGTGTCTGCACGCCGTTCCATAGCAAGACACCGTGGTCGGGAGGTTGACCGCCGCCACCTGGATAGAACGCGGATCGATCCAGCACGATCCCTCGGTCCGGATCGGTGGCAACCACGGTTGCGGTCCACTCTCGAAGGCTGGAGTCGTTGAGTTCGAGTCGGTGGGTGCGGCCGTGTTCGGTCATAGCGGCCTCAGCGCCCCTGAGCAGCGACCGCGGCCGCGGCCTGCGTGGCTGCCGCGGGATCGAGGTATTCGCCGCCGGGCACAATCGGCTTGAGACTTTCATCGAGTCGGTACACCAGGGGGATACCGGTGGGAATGTTGACCCCGGCGATGTCTTCGTCACTGATGCCGTCAAGGTGTTTGACCAAAGCGCGCAGTGAATTGCCGTGCGCGACGACGAGAACCGTGCGGTGCGACCGAAGGTGTTCGCCAACGATGACGTCTTCCCAGTAGGGCATGAGCCGGACGACGACATCGGCGAGACACTCTGTGCGTGGAAGCACTTCCGGTGGGAGCGCCGCGTAGCGCGGATCATTGGTTTGAGCGAACTCGTTATCTGGATCTATAGCCGGCGGCGGCGTGTCATACGAGCGCCGCCACAGCATGAATTGCTCCTCGCCAAACTCGTCGAGAGTCTGCTTTTTATTCTTGCCCTGCAATGCCCCGTAATGTCTTTCGTTGAGTCGCCAATTACGTTGCACCGGAAGCCACTTGAGGTCTGCTGCGGCGAGAGCAAGATTTGCCGTGGTAATGGCTCGACCAAGAAGTGAGGTCAACACGACATCGGGTAGGACGTTGGCGGCGCGTAGAAGTTCCCCACCGCGAGCAGCCTCGCTGCGACCCTTGTCGGTGAGACCCACGTCGACCCAGCCCGTGAACAGGTTTTTAGCGTTCCACTCGCTCTCACCGTGACGCAGCAGAACGAGCGTGTAGGGGGCATTTGTCATGTGAGCATCATGCCTGATGGCTAATGATCCGTGCTCGGGTCTTGCGCAGTTGGCTTGATCAGATGGGTGAAGGCGGCGAGGTTGGCGGTGGACTCACCTCGGTTAACTCGCCAAGCCCATTCGCGACGTATTGACGACGCGAAGCCGAGTTCTAGCAAAGTATTGAAGGAGCCGTCGGAGTACTCCAGAATGCAGCCCATGATCTTGTCCAGCTCAGCGTCGTTGACACTGGTGAGGGGCATCTTGCCGCTCAGGTAAATATCGCCCAGGTGGTCAAGCGCGAACGCCAGCACGTACATGCGGCGATTTCGCTCCAGTAGCCACCGGTAGACCCCCGCATGATTTTCTTCCGGCTGCCGGGCAACAAATGCGTTGATGCTCAGGGCGTGATCACCCACGGACAACGACACGGTTGTCGAGAGTTTGTGTTCTCCGGGCAGGCTCACGACAAAGGCATCCTCAGAACTTTTCTCAACATCGATGCCAACTCGGGTGAGATAGGAGGAAATTGCTTCCCGCGCGGCAGCTGCCTGGGGTGTCACTGGGTTCGCCACAAGGAGGAGTACGGCGTCACGGCCGGCCCGCCGCGAGGTACTCAGTTTGATGCGTGGCCAGGGCCGCTCCATAGGAGGCGATCAGGCCGGATGCTGTGGCGTCCCAACTGAACTTTTTGGCATGTTCAGCTCCGCCTTGGCCCAGGGCGGCGAGGTGTTCGGGCTGATACAAGAGTTGGGTGAGCGTGGTCGCCCATTGTCTGGGGTCGTGGGAGGGAACAAGTACCCCGCTGATGCCATCGGCCACGGCCGTTCGCAGCCCACCAACGTTGGCAGCCACCACTGGAGTGCCGCAGGCTTGCGACTCCACCGCGACGAGGCCAAAGGATTCCGAATACGACGGGACCACGGTGATGTCAGCTGCTCGATACCACTGGGCCAATTTCTGGCGATCGACCGGTGGCTGAAAGCGCACGCGGTCGGCGATGTTGAGTTCGATAGCCAGATCGCTCAAAGCGGTGGGATGCTCCAGGCCGGTGCCCGATGGACCTCCGTTAACCGCGATGACGAGTGACAGGGCAGGGTCTGCGGCCAACATCTCGTGAGCGGCGCGCAATAAGACGTCAGGTGCCTTCAGCGGCTGCAACCTGCCCACGAACAGCAGGCATTTCTCGTGCGGAGCCAATCCGACCGCAAGACGGGCTGCGGCTTTATCGCCCGGCTGGAATACGTCGAGATCGACCCCCGGGTGCACGATGTCGATCGAGCCCACAGGCGCGCCGTATAACCGAAGCAGGTCGCTGGCCTCGTCGTCGGTGTTTGCGACAAGGCGCGTTGCGGCATCGACCACTTGCTCTTCACCAATCACCCGAAAATGCGGCTCCGGGCGATCACCGTCGGCGAGATCGGCGTTCTTGACCTTGGCCATGGTGTGCATGGTGTGCACAAGTGGAACATTCCAGCGTTGCGAAGCGAGCCAGCCTACGTGACCGGAAAGCCAATAGTGACTGTGCACCAGGTCGTACCAGCCCTCTGGTCGATGCGACGCGAAGGAGAGCAGGCCGGCGCTAAACGCACACAACTGCGCCGGCAGATCTTCTTTGCGCAGACCCTCGAAAGGACCGGCTCGAACATGGCGCACGGTAACCCCGGGTTCCATTTCGACCTCGGCAGGTGCGTCTGAGGAATTTGCTCGGGTGAAGATATCGACCTCGATACCGGCAGCGGCGAGACGTCGAGCTGATTCGACGACATAAACGTTCATGCCACCGGCGTCACCGGTGCCGGGCTGGTCCAAGGGTGACGTGTGGACCGACAGCACAGCGATTCGTTGGGGAATTCCCCACGAACGTCGTACCGCCATTGTCGCTCCCTGGTCCTCTGCGAAGTCCCACTTAGTGTGACCTATCGCCGGTCAAAGGGCGAGCGCGGTTATTGATCAGCCAAACTCACGGCCACATACGGCTCGCCGGTAACAATTGTGACCACTCGGCGCGTGACCGACACCGCATGGTCAGCGAAGCGTTCGTAGAAGCGTGACAGCAACGTGACATCGATAGCCTGCTCAACCCCGTGGTGCCACGATGGAGAAAGGACCACCGTGAACAGTTCACGGTGTAGGCGATCCATTTCTTCGTCATGGCGGGCGATGTCGGCGGCCAATCCAACGTCCTTCGTGGCGATCACGGCTCCCGTCTTCGACACGATCGCCTCAGCGATGCCACCCATCTCAGCGAACACTGAACGCAACTCCGTGGGGATTGCGACATTGGGGTAGCGCATGCGCGCCTGCTTGGCGACGTGTTCAGCCAGGTCACCCATGCGCTCTAATGATGACGCGATGCGCAAGGCGCCAATAACGATGCGCAGGTCGGTGGCTACGGGTGCCTGTAACGCGATGACGTCGGCGCATTTCCGCTCGACATCGGCGCTAATCGCGTCGACCTCAGCATCGGCGGCGATGACGCTTTCGGCGAGGCGCAGGTCGGCGTCCATGAGGGATTGGGTGGCCAGATTCATGGCGGAACCCACCAAACGCGTCAGTTGCACGAGGTCATCGCTGATTACATCAAGCTGCTCGTAGTAGTCCTGTCTCATGGGGTCCCCTTTCATCACTGCACAATGCGCCCTGTCTATGAACAGCGGATGTCTTCGGGATGAACGCACCGCCGCTCTAAATGAACCTTAGGCCAAGGCTTCGCTATCAGCTCCCGGCATGACAGGTGACAATTAATCTGACGGCTACGCTGACGGTATGATCGTGCGTCGGCGCCGCTTCGCGAAAGCGGTTTCGGCTGAGCCAGAACCAGCCAGTAGCGGCACCCCCACCGTGCCCAGCGAGTTGATCCGGGCGCTAGCGATGCTGCCCGGTGCGTCGCTCGTGGTGACGGTAGATTCCGGCGTCCTACATTCGTCTGGTCATGCCCAGGCTCTCGGGTTGACCCGGCACGAGCAGTTGGCACCGGCCTCGTTGCGCGACCTTGTGCGAACCGTTGTGGCCGATGGCAAGGCCCGTGAACGCGAGATCCGAGTGCGGCGCCCCCCTTTGGGCCGAGGGCTTCTGGACCTTCGGGTGCAGGTATCGGCGCTATCTGAGGACATGCTGCTGTTGTTGGTGACCGATCTGTCCGACGAGCGCCGCGTAGACGCGATGCGGCGAGATTTCGTTGCCAACGTGAGCCATGAGCTTAAGACACCGGTCGGCGCGCTATCGCTACTGTCCGAGGCGGTGTTGAGTGCCGCTGACGATGCGGAGTCCGTGCGTCGTTTCGCCGACCGGATGCAATCAGAATCCCGACGGTTGGCGCACTTGATCAACGACATCATCGACCTATCGCGGTTGGAAAGCAGTGATCCATTGGCACTGCGACAAGAAATCGATCTCGCCGATGTGGTGGCGCAGGCGGTCGAGGAACTCACTACGCTTGCGCAAGCTCGAGATATTGAAATCGTGGCGCAGATTGAAGCCGGGTCGCTCGTGTTGGGCGACCGGAGTCAAGTGTTGATGGCCATGCGAAATCTGATCAACAACGCTTTGGCGTACTCGTCGGCCCGGACTCGAGTGTCGGTTACGGTGCGCCGGTCAACGGAGTTGATCGAGGTTGACGTGAAAGATCAGGGCATCGGTATTCCCTCGCATGACCTTGATCGGATCTTTGAGCGGTTTTATCGAGTCGACCCAGCCAGATCACGCAACACCGGTGGCACCGGTTTGGGGTTAGCGATCGTCAAGCACGTGTGCCGAATCCACGGGGGTGAATGTCAGGTGTGGTCGGAAGTCGGCGTGGGGTCTACGTTCACGCTCCGCTTGCCTCGCTCTGGCCGCGACAGCACCGCATCCGTTTCCGAGAAAGCCGCCGAACTCGTCCACAGTGAAGGAGAATTACCGACGTGACCCGAGTGCTTGTCGTTGAGGATGAGGAATCCTTTTCAGACGCCCTGTCTTTCATGCTGCGGCGCGAGGGGTATGAGGTGGGCATCGCCGCGGACGGTCTAGCCGCGATCGCTGAGTTTGATCGTCACGGAGCGGACCTGGTGCTGTTGGATTTGATGTTGCCGGGCCTTTCGGGAACTGAAGTGTGCCGAAATATCCGTCAGCGGTCGACCGTGCCGATCATCATGGTGACGGCCAAAGACGGCGAGGTGGACAAGGTCGTGGGCTTAGAACTCGGGGCTGATGACTATGTCACCAAACCTTTTTCATCCCGTGAACTCGTTGCGCGAATTCGTGCGGTGATGCGTCGGCGGAGTGAGCCCGATGAACTGATGCCCACCGTGGTGGAGGCCGGTTCGGTTCGCATTGATGTCGATCGTCACGTCGTCACCTTGCACGGCATGGTCGTGTCGATGCCACTGAAAGAGTTCGATCTGCTCGAAATGCTTATGCGTAACGCCGGGCGGGTCCTGACCCGAGGTCAGATCATTGACAGGGTCTGGGGCGCTGACTACGTCGGAGATACCAAGACACTTGATGTCCACATCAAGCGCCTGCGAGCCAAACTCGAAGATGATCCAGCCAACCCGGTGCACATCACTACGGTTCGGGGCCTGGGTTACAAATACGAACTTTAGGCAGGCGGCGCGGGCGGTTCGACCGTGATGCCCTCGTAGATGCCCTCGGGCGGCACGGTGAGTACTTCGACCTCGGCGATGCCCGCGTTGGCGAACAAGATTCGCACGGGCACGAAGCCGCTGTTGGGAAGGTCGACGGTGTACACGTTGACCCATCGGGTCGGCCCTTGGGCGGTGTTGCCGTAGCCGAAGGCGAGACCGGCTCCTGGCTCAATGGCCAGCGGGCCCGTGGCGCTGGTGCCATCGGTAATGATGCCGGCTTGGCCGTTGATCTCGATATCGGTCATCGTATCTGCGACATCGGCGTTGTTGACCACGGTCATGATCAATGTTGCCGTCGTCCCTTCACCGCGAACCAGGGTGGCATTCTCGACCTTGATCGCACCCACTTGAGCCTGGGCTCCGTTGCCGGTGCTCATGGTGTTCTGCGCGTTGGTGGTCGCGCCGAAGCCGTTGTAGCAGCCACTGAGGGCGAAGACGGCGCCGATCGCGAGCGCGGCGGAGGCTATCTGGGTACCGAATCTCGTGCCGGTCCTGGTCACTCAAGTCTCCTGCGATGGGTCACAAAACTGCTGGCAACGGTCATGGTGGTTCGTCGGCGACAAGGCAGTACGAACACTTCTATGCATGCTAGCGGAGGGCTGAATGCCGTGAAGGCCCCGAGTCCGGTCTGAGCCCCGTGCTAACCTTGGGGTCCTGGAAAGGGGAAAAACTTTATGACCTTCAAGGTTGGCGACACGGTCGTCTACCCGCATCACGGGGCGGCTCTCATCGAAGATGTCGAGGTTCGCGTGATCAAGGGTGTTGAACGCGAGTACCTCGTGCTGCGTGTGGCCCAGGGCGATCTGACCGTTCGAGTCCCCGCCGACAATGTCGACCTGGTGGGGGTTCGCGATGTTGTCAATGCTGAGGGTCTCGACCGCGTATTCGAGGTACTCCGCCAGCCTTACACCGAAGAGCCCACGAACTGGTCGCGTCGCTACAAGGCCAACCTGGAAAAACTCGCCTCCGGCGATGTGATCAAGGTGGCCGAGGTTGTTCGCGACCTGTGGCGGCGTGAGCGTGAGCGCGGCCTATCGGCAGGCGAGAAGCGCATGTTGGCTAAGGCCCGGCAGATTCTGGTCAGTGAGTTGGCTCTGGCGGAGAAGACCAACGAGGACAAGGCTGAGGCCATCCTCGACGAGGTCCTCGCCTCCTAGACGTGGCCATTGCCACGCGCACCGCGGTGTGTGTCCCGGCCGCCGGGCGCGGCGAACGTCTCGGGGCGGGCACCCCCAAAGCTCTCCGTCTCGTCGGTGGCGTGCCCATGCTCGTCCATTCTGTGCGTGCCATGTCGCGGGTGCGCAGTGTGGATCTCGTCATTGTGGCGGCCCCGGCAAACCAGGTCGACCACGTGCGATCACTATTGGCCGGCACCGTTGAGGATGCTGCGGTCACCGTGGTGGCCGGCGGGGATACTCGGCAAGAATCGGTGGCACGTGCCCTCATTGCACTGCCGGCCGACGTCACCACCGTGCTCGTGCACGATGCAGCACGACCCTTGGTGCCCGCCGAGGTCGTTGAGCGCGTCATTAGCGCCGTTATCGCCGGAAGCCCGGCTGTGGTGCCGGTCTTGCCCATGGTCGACACCATCAAGGCCGTCGACGCTGAAGGTGTTGTCGTGGCGACCCCTGATCGTGCTTTCTTACGGGCAGTCCAAACGCCACAGGGCTTCAGCCGTGACGTTCTGCAGCGAGCCCATGCAGCGGCCGATGTCGATGATGTCACCGATGATTCCGGCTTAGTGGAGGCTTTGGGTATTCACGTCAGTACGGTCCTCGGTCACGAAGAGGCATTCAAGATCACTCGCCCACTCGATTTGGTGTTGGCTGAGGCAATTGTGGCGCAACGGCGGGCGCGCGGTGTCCTTGCTTGACCTTCGCACCGGAATTGGTGTTGACGTGCACCCATTTGATACTGATGGGGCTCGACCGCTGTGGGTTGCTGGCTTGGAGTGGGCAGGCGAGGGCCCGGGTTTAAGTGGGCATTCCGATGGTGATGTGGCCGCGCATGCGTGCTGCGATGCGCTGCTATCTGCGAGCGGACACGGAGATCTCGGCACGATCTTTGGCACGGATCAACCTCAGTGGGCTGGTGCCAGCGGGGTCGACCTCCTGGTCGAGACGGCACGCCTGGTGCGAAGCGCCGGCTTCATCATTCACAACGTTGCCGTGCAGCTGATTGGCAATCGCCCCAAGGTCGGCCCACGTCGACTACAAGCCCAACAGGTGCTTTCAGTGGCCCTTGGCGCACCTGTCAGCGTGGCAGCCACAACGACCGATGGGCTAGGTCTCACCGGTCGCGGTGAAGGCCTGGCGGCCATTGCCACGGCATTGGTGAGCGTGCCCGCAGATGACGGCAGCACCCTCACTACGCTGCAGGGGTGACGTTTCGCCTCTATGACACCGCCTCCCGTGAGGTGCGCACCTTCGAACCCCTCGTTCCGGGTCGGGTGTCGATGTATTTGTGTGGGGCGACCGTGCAGGCCCCACCCCACGTCGGACATGTGCGCTCAAGTTTGGTTTTTGATGTTCTCAGCCGGTGGCTAGCCGCTCGTGGATACGACGTCACCCTGATCCGAAACGTCACCGATATCGACGACAAAATCCTCAACCGCGGTATCGAACTCGATGAACCATGGTGGTCGGTGGCGATGCGCAATGAGCGCGCCTTCACCTGGGCTTATGACACCTTGGGTTGTACGCCACCCACCTACGAACCGAGGGCGACCGGGCACATACCGGAGATGATCGAGTTGATGGAGCGGCTGATCGATCGTGGCCACGCCTACGCACACGGAGGCAGCGTGTACTTCGACGTGGGTTCCTTCGCCGCATACGGATCGCTCAGCGGACAGCGCATGGACCAGATGCTCACCGGCGATGACGGTGATGAAACGGGCAAGCGCAACCCCCGAGATTTCGCGCTGTGGAAGGCCGCGCAACCTGGTGAACCGTCCTGGGATACGCCCTGGGGTCGGGGGCGCCCGGGTTGGCACCTGGAGTGTTCCGCGATGGCCACGCGCTACCTAGGGCCGACCTTCGATATTCACGGTGGCGGTTTGGATTTGCTCTTTCCCCACCACGAAAACGAGCTCGCGCAATCCCAAGCGGCGGGGGATCCGTTTGCCCGCTGGTGGCTGCACAATGCTTGGGTCACGACTTCGGGCGAGAAGATGAGTAAGTCACTGGGCAACTCGCTGCTGGTCAGCGAGGTTGTGCAACGCTGCCGACCGGTCGAACTGCGCTACTACCTGATCAGTGCTCACTATCGATCGATGCTGGAATTCTCCGACACTTCACTCGCGGAATCCGCCGCTGCCTATCAGCGCATCGAAGGGTTTATTCGACGCGTACTTGATCAGGTTGACTCAGTAGAGATGGGCGCGTTACCTGCCGCATTTGAAGCGGCAATGGATGACGATCTCGCGGTGCCCCAAGCTCTTGCCGTGGTGCATGACACGGTGCGGGCTGGCAACACCTGCCTGGAAGAACGAGACCTGCAACGCGCGAGCGAATTAGCAGGCCAGGTTCGAGCCATGATGGCCGTCCTGGGCTGTGATCCGCTTGCCTGGCACATCGACTCAGCTGATGCGCAAGCGATGCGCGAGGCGATGGATGTGCTGGTACAGGCTGCCGTTGCTGAGCGAACGCTCGCCCGCGAGAACAAGGATTTCGCGACCGCCGATGCGATCCGCGATCGACTGGCCGCCGGTGGCATCGTGCTCACTGACACTTCTGATGGCGTGCGCTGGTCGCTCGCGGAAAGCGAGTAATCCATGGCAGGCAACTCCCAGCGACGCGGCGCAATGCGCAATGAGGGCAGCAAAAAAGGCATGCAGGTGGGCTCGGGGGGGCAACGGCGAAAGGCTCTGAAAGGCAAAGGCCCTACTCCGAAAGCTACCGAACGCACGGCGCACCCTGCGGCTCGCAAGGCGCGTGCGGCCACCAAGCAGGCCCAACGAAATCAAAGTGGTGGAGCCCGCAAGCGTAAAGACGCCCGCGAGGTTCTGATGGGACGCAACCCAGTCGTCGAGGCGCTGCGCGCCGATATTCCGGCATCGGCTCTGTACGTGCAGCAATTTGTCGATACCGACGACCGTGTTCGTGAAGCGATTTCCATCGCCGCCGACACCGGCCTCCCACTACTGGAAGTCTCCCGCCCGGAGCTTGATCGCATGACTGATGGTGGCGTGCATCAAGGGTTGGTCTTGACGGTTCCGCCCTACGCCTACAAGGAGCCGGATGAACTACTCACACAGGCGTTTGACTCTGACTCTTCGCCGTTACTCGTGGCCCTGGACGGAGTGACGGATCCACGCAATCTGGGTGCCGTCGTGCGTTCGGCCGCGGCATTCGGGGCGCACGGCGTGATCGTTCCGGAGCGTCGATCAGCTGGCGTGACCGGTGCGGTGTGGAAGACCAGTGCCGGGGCGCTCACTCGAGTGTCGGTGGCGCGGGCCACCAACCTCACGCGTGCACTGGTTGCCTTGAAAAAGTCCGGCTGCATGACGGTGGGCCTGACCGCGGAGGCAACGACGACGTTGGCAGAGCTTGATCCGGAGATTTCGCGGGGGCCGCTTGTGATTGTGGTCGGCAGTGAAGGCCAGGGTTTGAGTCGACTTGTTGCTGATACGTGCGATTTCACGGTGTCGATTCCAATGGAGTCTGGTCAAGAATCCTTGAACGCCTCGGTGGCAGCCGGGATTGTGCTCTACGCCGTCGCCGGGTCGCGTTCTTCAGCGTGACGGTCTTTGCCCGGTCGTAATAGTTGGGCGATCAGAGGAAAGACCATGACCGACAGTGTGCCCGCGGCGACGAGTTCTGCAGCGTCATTGCTCGACATGGTGCCCGCGCTGACCTGAACAGAGGTGACAGCGACGATAATGGGCAAAGCCGTTGCGACATAGAGAGTGAAGCGTGTTCGTTCGCGCACTTCTGGAAGGACACCGCGGTAAAGAAAGAACGTCGGTAGGCCTCGAACAACCAGAAGAAGAGCAAAGACTGCAAGCATCGGCCAAGGGTTGGCGACGATGGAGGCAACGTCGAGGCCGACGCCGGAAAGTATGAAGAACGCTGGGATGAATAGCCCGAACGCGATGCCTTCAATTTTGCTTTGCAGCACACTCTCATCAGTTTCAGGTAGGTATCTGCGAAGGATGACTCCGCCGATGAATGCACCCATCACTATGTCCAGACCGAAACCCTCAGCGAGTGCAAGCAGTGCCACGAGCAGTAGAACGGTGACACGCACTGCCGTTTGCGATGAGGTGTTGACGCTGCCCGCCATGTACTCGTGCAGGTACTTGGACTTGAACACTGCAGGAACCCGTGAGAACACCAGGGCAATGAGCCCGAATGCGGCAAGCGACACCACCGCGGCAAAGGCATTGCGGGTGCTGAGAAATAGCGAGATTGCAACGATCGGTCCGAATTCGCCCCATGCTCCTGCCCCCATGAACAGTCGCCCGAAAGGTGTGGTGAGTTCGCCATTGTCACGAAACACTGGCAGCAAGGTGCCCAGGGCGGTGCTAGTAAGCACGATCGCGAATCCCACCGTCTCGTCAACGACGCCTACAGCGGTGAGTCCAACCGAGACAAGGATGGCCGCCACCAGCGAGACCCCCCACGCCAATGCCGATATTCGACCGATCTGTCCGCGCAACACGCGACGATCAAGTTCAAAACCGGCCAGGAAGAACAAAAATCCCAATCCCAATTGCCCCACTAGGTCGATGGCAGCGTCAACCGTGATGAGGTCGAGCGCCTGTGGGCCGAAGATGACACCCGCAATGATGAGGAGCACAACCTCGGCGATGGGCAGGCGTAAGAACCGAATCAGCAGGGGCACCGTCACGGCAATGGCCATGATGATCAGCAGCGAATTCAATTCAATAGCCAGGTTTGCTTCTTCCACGAGCGAACCCTAGTGGGTGGGGTCATCTGACGTGAACAACATGGCTGCCTCGTTGGGCCGATGGGTTAAGACCGTGTTGAGGTAGTCGGTGGCAGCTGCTTCCAGCCCTACATCAGATCCGGCTTGCTCGGACACAAACCACAGGTGTTCAAGCACCTCGTGGTCGATCTCGGTGAGTTCAAGTTTGCCCCGATGCGTGCCCGGTCAATTCCATGAGGCTGCGGGAAACTCCGGCTGAGGTATTCCACTGAGGGGGACACGCGCGAGAGGATGACCGTCATGGGATCACACGTGGGCGAACTGCCGTTTTTCGGGCACATCATCGATGGGCAGGAGATGCCTTCGGTCGATGGCACCACGATGCCCGACATTGATCCCTATCTGCGTGAGCCGTGGGCGATGATCGCCTGCGGTGGAGTGACCGAGGCCGATCTAGCCGTCTCGGCTGCTCGCCGAGCATTTGACAGCGGACCCTGGCCGCGGATGGGTTTCGAGCAGCGCTCGGCTTTGATGCACCGGTTGGCCGACCTCATGGTCGGTCACGCCGATGAACTCGCCCTGGCTGATACACGCGATATGGCCAAACCGA
>Ga0129324_10000446_pt1 | contig 30322 bp, 27 predicted proteins | sample CPBDNA_7_FD_96879 | JGI IMG/M metagenome (GOLD analysis project Ga0129324, IMG submission 96879) | Freshwater to marine salinity gradient microbial communities from Chesapeake Bay, USA - CPBay_Spr_15_0.2_DNA | ecosystem: Environmental > Aquatic > Marine > Coastal | place: USA: Chesapeake Bay...
GGGCGCTTAGCTCAGTTGGTTCAGAGCACTTGGTTTACACCCAAGGGGTCAGGGGTTCGAATCCCTTAGCGCCCACCATTTCAACCTCACTTTTAAAGTGGGGTTTTTTATTTTAAGATAGGAAGAAAAAATATCTACCTAAAACTATATTCATTTTCATAGTAGAAAAAAACAAAATTTTAATTGAAACTTAAATCAATGAATTTTCCATTTATAGGGTATCCACTATTTGAGTATTCTTCAAACTTAAAAAAAAGGAAACCATTTTCAGTTTTCTTTAATGGAAGATACCATTCATCTCTATTTCCAGTTTTTTCGTTTATATAGGAGTTATCAAAAGTATCATTGATATTGTTTGGGTTTTGAAATTCATTATTTCCCATATTAATCAAAACAGAATTTTGAAATGAAACACTGTTTTCTCCATTTCCTAGAGAAAACATGTATAAATCTTTCAAATTATCATTATTCAAATCAATAGTATATATATCTCTACCTTGAAATTCATTAATTAAATCAGGTGAACTTAAGTTAATACACTTATTTGTACTTAATAAAGTTGGTGTTTCTTCACCGTATGGATCCTCAGGAAAAATAAAGATTGAAGAGTTATTATTATTTTCAATTTCAATTACGTCATGAATTAAATAATCTCCTAATTGTTGGTTAATTATTTTAGTATTTTGTTCTAATATGTCCCAAGACCATATTGCTCCTTCACCACCGTATCCAAATGATAAAACTTCTAGTTCCGGATCATTATCAATATTTGAAAATAAAACACTTCCTACACTTGCAGGTGGATTATCTAAGTCAATAACTTCATAATTTCGATTACCTAAATTCTTAAATAAAGTTATTGTATTTCCATTAGGTATTTCAACTGTTTGAGATTTCCATCTTTGAGATATGATGTCAAGATCTCCATCTAAGTCAAAATCACCAACATCTGCATGGTGATAAAAAAGTTTTACATCCGTAATCTCTGAAGTGTTGTCTTTTATAAAACCACTGTCTGAACCGTAATAAAACTTTAAATAGTCACCCTCGAATCTGTCATCAATAACTACTTCTTCTTTTCCATGATCTACAAGGAAAAAATCATCAAAACCGTCTTTATCAAAATCTTCTACAAACAGAGGACCCTTTGAGAATCCAATTTCAGGTACTTCATCATAAATTGAAAAAGTTTTATCACTTAAAATTCTTTCTGTAGAATCAATTTCAAAAATTCTCAAATAATCGTTAGTTGTACCATATAATTCTCCAAATGGAATTATTAGATAGTGTTTTGAGTTTAAACTTATATAACCTAATCCTTCAGGATGAATTGGTAAGGAGGGAATAGTTTCATAGTTAAACTCAAAGGTTAAATTACCAGAATCTTGATTTGAGTTTTGATTATTTTGATTGTTGTTATTATCCTGATTATTTGAATTATCACTTTGCTGTTCGGTAGGAGATTCTTGAGTTGTATTATTTACCTCAGGACTGGAGTCAACGTCTTTTGAACATGCTATGATGGTACAGATTAAAAAAAGGTATCTCTTCATAACTTTGGTTTATTAGAATAATGTTCCTACTCAATATATGAATAATAATACGTTAATCTAGTATATGAAAAATGATTCAACTATATCATTATATAAAAAATCTATATGAAGTTTGAGAAGTAAAATTCCCTCAATCTTGGGTATTTAATCAATTCTGTATTAGAATAGAATCAGCAAAAAAAGTGAATTAATTAGTTGTTTATCAGCAATATATAACCCTTTTTATTGTGGTATATTCAATAATTTCACCACCAAGACTGACTTTTAAAACTTTGTAGTAAATCACATCTAGTTCATTTTTATAAAGTAAATCTTGGACTTTCACCATATCAACCTCACTTCAGTGTGAGGTTTTTTATTTCTTATGATTTCAAATTCTTATTTTAATAGATGTGATTTATCAATTAATTGTGTTCGAGTTTTATCTTATAAGCCATTTGCTTAACTATTAATAATGAAAAAACAAAATAAAATTGCATTGGGTGTTTCGTCTGGAGTTATCATTGGTGCACTAATCGGGATCGCAACGGGTGACTTAGGTCTTTGGATCAGCTTAGGGTTAGCCATTGGCGCTGGAATGGGATCCTATTGAGAAAAAGGTTTTAATTCTTCTGCCAATTTAACTTCACTTTTCAGCTCTGTTTTCTCCATGAAATTTAATGTAATGTTCCTCCCGTTGTGTTTTCAGCATACCACTAGTAGCCTTCATGAAACTATTTCTCTCCTTTTGGGTTTTAAATAACCAAATACAAATAGAATCCTCACTATGATAAATTGCTTTTAATTCGTCATCTATTGCACAGATTTCTTTAGGAATATCAGCTTTAATACAAATCATCTAAATTGTCATAAAAAAAGTTATTTTAATCGCTGTCACTAAATATAATAATTTAGAATTAGAACAAAAAAAAGCCTCAACATTGTCGAGGCTTTTTAGTATTAAAAAGAAGTTTATTTATTTTTTAGAGAAGAGAGCACTTATCTTTTCTTTTTCTTCTTGTGCAAGTTCAGCGTCTACAAGTATTCTTCCGCTATGCTCGTCAGTGATTATTTTTTGTCTGGAAGCAATTTCCATTTGAATCTGTGGTGGAATTGTAAAATAAGACCCTCCAGAAGCTCCTCTTTCGATCGGAACAATTGCCATTCCATTTTTGACATTCCCTCGAATTTTCTTATAGGCTGCAAAAAGTTGCGCTTCTATTTTAGTTTCAAATTCAGCTGATTTTTTTGCAAGAATCCCCTCTTCTTTCTCAGTTTCCTTTAAGATTTCATCAAGTTCACTTTTCTTGGCATCAAGGTGCTTGTTCCGTTCCTTAAGCTTGACAGCCAACAAATCAATTGTTTCAGTCTTAAGCTCACGTTTTGTAATAAATTCTTTTATTTTCTTTTCAGCAAGTTGAATTTCTAATTCTTGAAATTCTTGTTCTTTTACAATAGAATTGTATTCTCGATTGTTTCGAACATTTTTGAGGTTTTCTTCATACTTCTTGAATTCCTCTTTTGCAACTTCAATTCTATTTTTTTGCTCTTTGGTTTGAAATTCGAAATCGTTTAGCTCTTGTTGGAAATCGTCCATTTTTTTTTGCAATCCAGCAATTTCGTTCTCTAGGTCTTCGACTTCTAGAGGTAACTCTCCACGAATATTTCTAATTTCGTCTACTCGAGAGTCAATCAATTGTAAATCGTAAAGGGCTCTAAGTTTTTCTTCTACTGTTACCTCAGTCTTTTTAGCCATTTTATTTATAGTTTACAGGGTTTGATTTAGTTAAAGATAAATCGACTGCAAAATTAGGCAATTTTTCATTAAGATAATCAACTATCAGGTTTTTTGTGAACTGCTCACTTTCATAATGGCCAACATCTACTAAAAGTAGTTGTTTTTCAGATCTAAAAAAATCATGATATTTAAGGTCAGCAGTAACAAAGGCATCCGCTTTTTGAAGTCGGGCTTCATTTATTGCAAAACTACCCGAACCTCCTAAAACAGCAACTTTAGATATTTTTTTATTTAAAAAATCACTATGTCGGAGCATTGAAATTCCTAGTTTTTCTTTTAAGAGTTCCAGAAAGCTATTTTCCTCCATGGGATTTTCAAGCGTTCCTAGGGTGCCCATCCCAATGTCTTGATTTTTGTTTTCTAACGAATTAACTTCAAAAGCGACTTCCTCATAGGGGTGATTTTTATAAAGTGCCTGAAGTACTTTTTGATGTAAATGTTTTTGAAAAATGAGATTTAATTGTACTTCTTTAACCTTATTGTCCTTTAATATTTCTCCTCTGTTTGGTTTTGAGCTTTTATTCCCTCTAAAACTTCCCTGACCCTCAGTCTTGAAACTGCTGTGATCATAATTCCCAATGGCTCCTGCTCCGGCTTCATAGAGCTTTTCAAGAAGCTCAGTGGCGTTTTCCTCTGGAACATAAGTGGTGAGCTTCTCTAAGGTGTCTTTTTTTGTGATCAGTATTTGGTTATTGATAAGCCCCAGTCGCTTGGCCAGCTGATTACTCACTCCTCGTTTGTGATTGTCTAATGCAGTGTGTATTGAATATATTGAAATATCATTTTTTATTGCTTTAATGATAGTTCTTTCGACATAAGTTTTTGGATTTAATTTTTTTAAACCTGAAAAAATTATTGGGTGAAAGCTTACAATAAGATTCATTTTCTTTTCAATTGCTTCGTCCACTACCGCTTCCAGAGTATCCAATGTTACCAAGACTCCGCTACATTCTTCTTGGGAGTCACCCACCAATAGTCCAACGTTATCAAAATCTTCTGCATAGGCTAAAGGTGCCCATTCTTCTAGTACGTTTATTACTTCTTTGATCTTCATATGATGTATCGTTGATTGCAAATATAATATTATCTTTCAGGGCATGAAATACCTTCGTTTTCTTCTCGCGCCTTTTGCGCTTGTATATGGATTGATTATGACAATCAGGAATATGCTGTTTGCTTCAGGATTCCTTGAGCGTAAGCAATACAAAACTCCTACTGTTGGTGTCGGGAATTTGTCAATGGGCGGAACAGGAAAATCCGTTGTGATTGATTATTTAATTAACACTTTAAAACGTAAATATAAGACAGCCACTTTGAGTAGGGGTTATGGAAGGAGTTCCAAGGGATTCGTTTTGGCGACCTCAAATTCGACCGCTGAAAACATAGGGGATGAACCTTTTCAGTTTTATAAAAAACATCCTGAAATCATTGTAAGTGTTTCTGAAAAAAGACGCATAGGACTTGAGGCTTTGGAACAATTGCCCCAAAAGAGTGAAGTTATTCTTTTGGATGATGTTTTACAACACCGTTGGGTGAAAGCTGACTTCATGATCTTGACTACTTCCTATGAAAAACCTTTTTTTAAAGATTTTCTTTTTCCTGTGGGATCATTGAGGGAGACTAGAAATGGAGTCAATCGAGCGGATCTTATCCTGATCACTCGTACTCCACCGGATTTAACCCAAAATGATAAGCTTCGTTTCTTAAGAAATATTAAATTAAATAAAAATTTACCAGTATTTTTCGCTTCCATTTCTTATGCTGAAAACCTCATAGGGGCCGGAGCTTCGATACCTCTAAAAAGTCTTATTAAGGAAGTTTTTGTTTTGGTTACAGGAATTGCAGATCCTTCTCATTTATTAAATTATTTAAATAAAAGTGGACATTCTTTTGAGCACATGAGATTTAATGATCACCACAATTTCTCATCAGCTGATTGTAATACGATTTCAGAAAAAGCCGCAGGGAAGCGTATCCTAACCACAGAAAAAGATTTTGGAAGACTTGCACCTAAATTAGACACTGATCAACTTTTCTATTTAGAAATATCTTTGACTTTTTCCAACAAAAAAGAGGAAAAAGAATTCAATACTGTAATTGAAAGCGCAATAAAATCGAGTTAGTGAATGTGTTTGTGCGCCTTGTAGGAAGAACGAACTAGAGGTCCACTCTCTACATGGCGAAAGCCAAGATCTTTTCCGACAGTTTCGTAAATTTTAAAAGTATCAGGCGTTATGAAAGATTTCACCGGCAAATGCTTTTTTGACGGCTGTAAGTATTGACCAATTGTCACAACATCAACATCAGATTTTCGAAGGTCGTGAAGCGTTTCAAAAACTTCTTCTTGAGTTTCGCCCAGACCCAACATAATTCCCGATTTTGTTCGGTTGACACCTTGTTGTTTGAGATAGCTTAATACCTCTAGGCTTTGGTCGTATTTGGCTTGAATTCTAACTTCTCGGGTCAGTCTTCTGACTGTTTCAACATTGTGAGAAACTACTTCAGGAGCCGCAGCTACGATTCTGTCAATATTGGTTTTATTTCCCTGAAAATCAGGGATTAAGGTTTCTAGAGTGGTTTTCGGATTGAGGCGTCTAATTGCTTTGATGGTTTCATTCCAGATGATAGATCCCATGTCTTTTAAATCATCCCGATCAACAGAAGTGATCACGGCATGCTTAATGTTCATTAGCTTTATAGATCGAGCAACTTTTTCGGGTTCTTCCCAATCAACGTTCCCCGGTCTTCCGGTTTTAACCCCGCAAAACCCACAAGAACGCGTACAGATATTCCCTAAAATCATAAAAGTAGCAGTTCCTTCAGCCCAGCATTCCCCCATGTTAGGGCAGCTTCCCGAAGTGCAGATGGTGTTGAGCTTATACTTCTCAACGAGGCCTCTGAGTTCAGTGTACTTCTTACCCGTTGGGAGTTTTACTCTTATCCATTTTGGTTTTCCAAGTCCGCTATTTTTCTTTTCTAAGGTTTCCAATAACTTTTTTTCAAAGATACAAACTTCAGTTACAGACTCAAAAGATATGCAAGAGTAAATCCACATAAAAATAAGATGCCCAATACACTTAATATTTTCAAACTCTTATTTGGATGTGCCTCTTTGGGCATGTGCTTGCTGGTAACAAGTCGGAAATTAAGAAATGCATAAAACGGTGCGGTAACAAAAGAAAGCACCGTTGCGATTTGAATTAGTAGTCCCATCTCTGAAAGTAAAAAAAGAAAGATCAATGAGGTTCCAACCGCCAAAATGGAAATCCATAAGATGTAAAAATCTTTATTTTTTTTATTAAAAAGGAGTTGTAAAGTGCGAGACATTGCTCTTGGGGAGGCATCTAAAGTAGTAATAGTCGTGCTAAACATGGTCGTGAAAGCCGCAATAGCAATGAATAGATAGGCTGAATCCCCCAAGTTTGAAACATAGAGTTGAATCAATTGTCCCGCAAATTCATTTCCTTTATTTGAAAATTGAAGATCAGAATTGAACATGACCAAAGCGCCTAAACCAATAAAACAGAAACCAAGCAAAAAGGTTGTGAGGTAGCCAACGTTAAAATCGAAAAGACTTTCTTTGATTAATAACTTTTCTTTTAGACTATTTTTCTTTTCTAATACCCAAATAGAATGCCATATCGAAATATCCATGGGTGCAGGCATCCACCCCATAAAAGCGATAATAAATAAAAATCCTGAGGCCTCAGGTAAAACTTGAGTAAAACTCATGTTTCCTTCGTGTTTAATTGCAGCGATAAGCAATGCGAGTACACTGCTTAGGGTTAAAAGAAGTATGATTCCTTTTATTACTTTATCTAAAAGCTTGTAGCGTCCAATCAGCAGAATTGCATAGCAAATAAACGTAATCGCAATACTCCATTGCACCATATCAGAGGAAATACCAAACAATTGAGAGGCCAGACCAGCAGTTACAATTGTCACTGCAGTTTGAATGGTAAACATGGTGGCCAAATTCAAAAAAGCATAAATCCAAAGGTAGATTTTGCCCAGTCTGAGGTAGCCATCCAAAAGGCTTTCTCCAGTTGCGATGGCATATCTTGGTCCAAATTGAAAAAATGGATATTTAAAAAGATTTACCAATAAAAGTGCCCAAAGCAAACCCCATCCAAAATCTGCGCCAGCTCTGGTAGATTGCACAAGATGCGAAACTCCGATTGCAGCACCTGCAAAAAGCAAACCAGGGCCTAGTTTTGAAAACTTAAGAGCGCTCATTTTTTATTTTTTGACTGAGCAGATTTTTGGCCCTAAGGATTTTAACTTTAATGGTATTAATGGGTTGGTTTAATTTAACACTAATATCCTTGTAGGAAAGATCATCAAAAAATCGAAGTTGTAAGATTTTTCTATAATCATCTTTTAAAGATTTTATGGTATTTAAGAGTGCTGCTAAATTCTGACTCGTAATTAATATCTCTTCGGGCGAAGGGGTAGTTTTAATATCAGCCAATTCAAAAGCATTATCATAGGAAAATGTTTTAATAGCCGATATTTTATTTTCTTCTCTGAGTAAATCATTGTGAATGTTTTTGGAAATGGTTAAAAGCCAAGTTTTGAATTCATACTTAAAGTCAAACGTTTCAATCCTGTCAAAAGCTCGGGCGAAAGCTCGAATTGAAATTTCTTCGGCAAGATCTTCGTTGTTTGTTCTTTTTAGTAAAAAACCATAGAGATAGTCCCAATGAAAGTCAAAAATCTCATTGAATGCCTTCTGCTCATGCTTTTGCGCTCTTAGAATAGCAGACTTTAAATTTTTCATTATGAGATGAACCAAGTGATTTTGTTAATTGTGTTGTGGATTGGGCTTTTCGCAATCTTGTTCGCTAGGGAGTTTTCCGCAGAACCCACAGGGTTCATTTTCTTTGTTCAAAAAAGGATTTTGACTTGCGCAAGTCCCAGAGAATTCCCCTCCTTTTTTAGCCCATATTTTGATTGCAATTCCAGCAAAGGCGAGTCCAAGAAGAAAAAAGGTAATTAAAAATAATTTCATGATCAATGCAAAATTAAGAAAAATTGTCGCTTAGCTCATTATTTGATGGTAGTTTTTGTTTTGTAAGAATTTTCCCTCTATTCGTAATTCCTTGAAATCACCAATTATGACATTGATTGAAGTTCTAATAACACAAATGAGACCGACTATTACAATAGGGTAGTTTTGCGCTTTAAAATGATTGAAATTTGATAAAATCAGTTTTGAAATAGTTGAAAATCTTTCTCTGTTTTAAAAACTTGATGTTGTGAATAACCAACTAGATTTTAATATAAAATATGTTGTCAACTACAAAAAAGTCTGAATTATTAACGTTTCAGGAACTCTCAATCTTAAAGTCTCTAACATTTAATTTAAGTTGTAAAGAAATTCAAGATCTTCTAAAAATTAATAAAGAAAGTTATGAAACTAATTGCACAACTCTTTTCAAAAAATTAGGGGCCTCAAATTCTTATTTCGCTGTAAAAAATGCTTTCGAAATGAAGCTCCTAAATAAGAAGGAGTGTTCCACAGAGGAATTAAAGTCTTTTTCATTGGAGTACGCCTACAGTAAAATCAACCAACTTAAAAGCATTCAAAGCGATTCTAAACACATGCTTTGGGAATTGTATGATTTGCTTTTAGATTTTCACAATTGTTATGAAGATAGATTTAATCGTCATACATATTGAAGTTTAAAAAAAAATCCCACCGAAGCGGGATTAAAGATTTCATCTACGGCATATAGCCTTATTGTGATAAGATTGAGATATAAAGATATAATAAAAATAATATAATGCCAAATCTACTAGGACTTTCAATTGACGTAAACACCATCGGATGGACTTTGATTGATGGGAAAACGAAAAAAATAAAAGCGATGGGGACTCGTGTTTTTCCTCATGGCTCGGACAATTTTGGTAGTGGATCAAGAGAGGTTTCTAAAAAAACTCAAAGGACAGCCAACCGGGTAAAACGGCTTAGGTATTCTCGAAAAAGGATGCGTAAGATTTTTCTTCTAAAAATCTTAATTCCTCATGGAATGTGCCCTATGAAACGGGAGGAATTAGAAGCTTTCAAATCAAAAAAATCCTTTAAAAGTGAAATTTTTGACCAATGGATTAGTATGAATCCCTATGAGTTAAGATCGCGAGCTACTCATGAACAATTAACATTACATGAATTAGGCAGGATTTATTATCATATGTCGCTTAGAAGGGGTTTTCCGTTTGGAAAAAGAAACACTTCAATGCGTGACAATGCAATTTACAATGGGATTCCTGCTTTCAACAGACCAGGAATAAATGACATAAGTTCGAATTTGAAAGATAGTACACTTGGTGCTCACTTGTATACACTTTTACCAAAGATGAATAAATCTTACACTGCATTCGACGAAAGGGTTAGGAATCGTTTTGTTTCACGACAAATGTATAGAGAAGAGGCTCATGCAATATGGAACCATCAAGAAAAATTTTATTCTGAGTTGAAAGGTGAGTTAAGAGAGCAATTGATCGGCAAGGAAAATGATTTTTCTGAAATACAAGGAGCTGTTTTCTATCAAAAACCATTAAAATCTCAGAAATTCAGAGTTGGTAAATGTTTGTTTGAACCCAAAAAAAGTAAGTGCTGTGTTTCGAGTTTAACTTATCAAAGTGTCTTGGCATACAAATGGATAAATACTATTCAAATCGACGGAAAGTCGCTTTCTGATGAGGATAGAGAAAGGATTTTTTTCTTTTTCAATACCCACAGAAAATTCAATTTCGGTCAAGTTCGACAAATGTTAAATTTGAGTAGCTCGAATTCAAATAAGAAAGACAAAGAAGTTATAATAGGATCTTATATAAATGCCACCCTGTCATCTAATGATCTTTTTGGATTGGATTGGTTTGAATTTGATCCCAAGATTAAGCAAGATATTTGGCATGCTTTATATTTTTATAATGACAAAGACAAGCTTCAGCTTCAGGCTCAACTTAAATGGGGGCTAAATGATGTTGCCTCTAAAAAATTTTCCTCAATAGCTATTGATAAACGATATGCTCCAATTAGTGAAAAGGCTGCTAAAAATATTTTGTTTTTTCTTAAGCGAGGAATAAAGTATGATCTTTCTGTTGTTTTGGCTGGGGTGAAAAATAGCCTTTCTGCTTTTTGGGACAATATTGCAGAAAGTGATATTCAATACATTATAAATAAAGTAATTGAAATTTACAAAGAAAATGTATCAGGAGGTTTTATGCCGAAGCTTCAGGAGTTTTTACTTGATGAAATGCAATTTACTGATTTTCAAATAACAAAACTATATGGACAATATGCTCAGATAATTGATTTTTCTGTTAAAAAGAAATTCCCTTTAGGGGCTCACGAAGACAAAGAGATTAATGATTTCAAGAATCCACTACTGATAAACTCCCTCTTCCAAACTAGGAAATTAATTAATTCTATTGTTGAAAAACACGGCTCTATTGATGAAATTAAGGTAGAGTTAAACACCAATTTAAAGACAAATAAATTTCAACGGTACATGTATCGTTTAGATCAAAATAGGTTAGCAGGTAACAGAAGAAGAATTATTCAAAAAATAGGTGCTCTTTCAGAAAACCTTACCCCCATGAATATCCTTAAACTTGAATTGTGGGAAGAGTGTAAGGGAATCTGTCCATATTCAGGAGCGTCTATTCCTCTAGATATTCTCTTTACCGAAAAAACCCAAATTATTTATATTCATCCATGGAGCAAATCATTAAATGATAGCAACTACAATAAAACCCTTTGTTTGTATAAGACCTATTTAAAGGTTGGAGAAAATACTCCCTTTGAATATTTTAACACTCATTTACCCCAGGAGTGGGACACGGTGGTAAGGAGGGCTTCGGAGTTGTTTTCAAACACAAAAGATTATCCTTCTAACACCAAAAAATTTAGAAAATTCACAAAGCGTTATTACCATAGGAATCATGTTGAAAACCAAATGAACGATTCTAACTTTCTCAGTCGTGAAGTTGCTTGCTTTTTGTCAAAGGTTTGTGTAAGGGTTTCAATAACATCAGGTTATACTACAGAGCGAATGATAGAAATGCTAAGGTTAAATAAATTACTCGATTCAAGCATAAAAAAATATAAATATATTGATCACCGATATCATGCACTTAACTCCTATATCACGGCCATTAGAGATTTGAACTATTTGAAAGCGCTTTCTGGAATAAATAAGTATGAACCTCAAAAAGTTAAAACTCCGTTCCCTACTCCGCGCAGTGATTTTAGGGATGAGGTCGAGTATTTTATAAATTCAATTTTAGTTTCTCATAAAAAATCTTCTAGACTAATTTCCAAGAGAAAAGTTTTCACAAAAAGAGGAGGAAAGGTGATCGAAAATTCTAGTATTGCAGTGAGAGGATCTTTACACAAGGACTCAGTGTTTGGTAAGCGAACACCTCCCAATTTGGAAACAGCATACCACATGAGAAAGTCTTTAGCTGCGATTAACACTTTGAGTCAAATAGATAAAATTGTAGATTCTAGAGTTAAGTTAGCGGTGCTGAAGACCCTCGGTGACGCTGGCATATCTGAGTCTACTAATTTTATTTCTAAAAATGTTTTTTTTAATATTAGGAGAGACGGAAGGATGGAGCCTAAGGTCTTCTTACCTAATGCAAATGGAGATCCTGTTCCTGTAAAAAAGGTGAGGCTAAGGGAAACTTTTAACGCTGCTGTCCAGTTAAGCGAAAACGTAAATCAACATGTCAACCTTAGAAAAAATCATCATGTAATTATTTACAAGAACTCAAAAAAAGAATACACTGAAGATGTTGTTAGTTTTTGGGAAGCAGTCAAAAGAGAAAGATTAAAACAGCCTATTTATGCAATACCTGAGGAAGATTCTGAATTTGTAACCACTTTGGCCATTAACGATTTGTTTTTGCTTGGAATACATGATTTAAATAGTACATTAAAAAATGAATCAAGGAGCTTTTTAATTAGACACCTCTATCGGGTTCAAAAACTTTCAAGCTACTTCTATGAATTTCGTTTGGCCTTCGACAATGAACTTGACACCACGGAAGCACAATCCTATGTGAGAATAAATAATTTTGGATCTAGGAAAACCGGTTGGTTAACCTATAATCCCACGAAGGTTTCATTGAATGTTATTGGTGAGATATCCGAGGCTAAAGAGCCTTATTATTTGAAAACTAAAAAAATAATTTTATGACGTGAATTCCCTTCCCTTTAAAAGTAAACAGCGGGCATTGTAAGCACTTTGCTTTCTGAAACCAGCATTAAAATTTCATTAAATAAATATAGTGTTGTGGTTTGATTGAATTTTTTTAAATGGGGAGGTTTCACGCGTAAAATATAAACACTAGTTAACGTTTGCCCAAAGTATTTTGAGATAGTAAAAAAAGAAGATTATCGCAGTGACGAGTTTTAACAAAAATCCACTGATAAATCCAATAAGTGATCCAATTGCAGCTTTTAGCGCTGCTTTTTTGCGTATTGGATTATTGATTAATTCTCCTAAAAAAGCACCTCCGAATGACCCTATAATGATGCCTAAGGGGCCAAGGGTTATCAGCCCAAACACGAGGCCGATGGTAGATCCAATAACACCGCTCCGTGTTCCACCAAATTTTTTTGTCCCAATAATCGGAACGAGGTAGTCAATTAAAAAGACTCCAATTGCGATGAATAATGTTGTCCATAAAAACGAGTTGTCGGAAGGTATGTAGGAGACTTGATAAACTAATAAAAATCCAATCCAGCCGGTAAGAGGCCCCGGTAGAATGGGAAGAAAGCTCCCTACAATTCCGAGGATTAGGAAAATAAAGCTTAGAATAATTAAAAATAAATCCATTTTAATTTTTTTAAAGATTTGAGGTTAATTATTAATAACAAATAGAAGGCAATATGCTAAATTCTTTTAAAAGTTTGTAAATTTAGATAATAGATTAAAAAACCACCTAAATGAAATATAATCATTTCAACTTAATTGCCCTAATCGTAGTATTTTCACACGTAGTTTCCTGCGATTTTTTTGGTCCTTCGGGGCTGACAAGTGTTGAAATAAAAAAAGCTTCTAGCTGGTCCTCAAATGATCAGCCTCCGACTTTTCCTGAATGCGAAACACTCGATAAAAATGAGCAACTCGAATGTCTGCAAGAGATTTTGTCCAATATAATTATGGATCAAATTGCAATGTCGAGCCCTATTTCTAGTGTTCCTCTCGATGAGGAGGTTAATCTTGTTTTAAAGATCGATCAAGAAGGGGTGTTTAGTTTGGTTGAAGCTCAGATTTCATCTTCTGTAAAGAAAGCGATCCCAGAGCTAAAGTCCATTCTAGAGGAGGCAATAGGAAGCTTGCCCAAAGCGCTGCCTGCAACAAAAACTAATGTAGGAGTTTATGTGGAATCTCAACTAAGTTTGCCCATTCAGATCTTAGCTCAGCCGAGTAAATGATTCAACCTGAAAAAATCATATTAGGAATAGATCCTGGAACTACCATAATGGGTTTTGGATTAATTAAAGTGATTGGTCAGAAAATGGAGTTAATCCAGCTTAACGAGCTACAACTTAAAAAGTTTGACGATCACTACCTTAAACTAAAACATATTTTTAATAGAACCATTGCCTTAATTGATGAATTTCATCCTGATGAAATTGCAATTGAAGCCCCTTTCTTCGGAAAGAATGTTCAGTCCATGTTGAAATTAGGCCGAGCACAAGGAGTTGCAATGGCAGCTGGTCTTTCGCGTGAGGTTTCTATTACGGAGTACTCTCCCAAGAAAATAAAAATGGCCATCACGGGAAATGGAAATGCGAGTAAGGAACAAGTTGCTAAAATGCTACAGAATCTCCTGAAAATAAAGACCCTTCCCAAAAATCTTGATGCCACTGATGGACTTGCAGCAGCTGTATGTCACTTTTACAATCAGGGAAGGCCTGAGAAGATCGAAAAGTACAGTGGCTGGGAGTCATTTGTAAGCCAAAATCAAAAGAAAATTCAATCCTGAGCAATCCCATAAATCAAAAGTATTTACTCATATAATGGCAGGACTTTATATTCATTTTCCATTTTGCAAGCAAGCTTGTCATTACTGTAATTTTTATTTTTCAACCAACCCTAAAAATCAGAATGAAATTTTACACTCGATTAAGGTTGAATTAAAACTCAGAAAAAATGAGCTTACAGATTCCATAGAAAGTATCTACTTTGGCGGAGGTTCTCCCTCTCTTATTAAGCCAAAAGTAGTTGAGGAAATTATCAAATTTATCTCGAGTCATTATCAGTTAGCAGCTTCTGTTGAAACAACTCTAGAGGTTAACCCAGATGATGTTTCTAAGGAGTATCTAGAAGGTTTAAGAACGGCTGGAATCAATCGCGTGAGCCTCGGAATTCAGTCTTTTCATGATAAGGAGTTAAAGATGATGAACCGTGCACACAATTTGAATCAGGCGCTTCAGTCGATCAGATGGATTTCTGAATTATTTGATAATTTTTCTGTAGATTTGATTTACGGAATCCCCTACAGTTCTTTGGCTTCCTGGGAAGATAATATTCTAAAAGCCTTGTCTTTTAATCCGCCACATATTTCTACTTATGCATTGACTGTTGAGCCTAAAACGGTACTCGCTCATCAAATAGAAAAGAATACTTTGGACTTACTCGATGAAGAATTGGTTAAAGATCAATATGATTTATTGTTAAAAAAATTAGAGGAAAAAGGGTATGAGAATTATGAGTTTTCAAACTTTGGAAAACCTGGGTTTCATTCGGTGAATAATTCTAATTATTGGAATGGCAAACCCTACTTAGGTATTGGCCCCGCAGCACATTCCTTTGATGGAAATAAAAAAAGAAGCTGGAATGTTTCCAACAATAGTCTTTATTTAAAATCCATTAAGGAAGGTAAATTAAACAATGAAACCGAGTTATTGAGTCAGGTTGATCTTTACAATGAATATGTAATGACGGGTCTTAGAACGATTTGGGGAATTTCCAAAGAAAAAGTGACGGATGTCTTCGGGACTCATTTTTCAGATTACTTAGAAAAACAAGCAAATAAATATCTGATAACCAATGAATTGTATTGGGATGGGGATTTACTCAAAATCACTAAAAAAGCAAAATTTTTGTCTGACGGGATCGCTTCTGATCTCTTTATGCTTAAAGCCTAATTCTTTTTACTCAATGCTGCATAATGTTTATAGAATAAAGGAATCGTCTCGATTCCTTTCAGGAAATTATAGATGCCATAATGTTCGTTAGGCGAATGGATGGCGTCGCTATCTAATCCAAAACCCATTAGTATTGTTTTACACCCTAAAACTTCTTCAAACATCGGTACTATTGGGATGCTTCCCCCATCTCTTTTTGGATGAGGTGCGATTCCAAAAGCTTCTTTATAAGCTTTTTCAGCTGCGCGATACCCATCAGTGTCTGTAGGGGTAACATAGGCTTGACCCCCATGATGCCTTTCGACGGTCACTTTCACTCCTTTAGGGGCAATGTTTTTAAAATGACTTTCAAAAAGCTTGCTGATTTCCTCCCATTTTTGATTGGGCACCAGTCGCATTGATATTTTAGCAAAAGCCTTGCTTGGAATTACTGTTTTTGCTCCCTCTCCAGTATAGCCACCCCAAATTCCATTTACATCCAATGTTGGTCGAATGGATTTTCTTTCGTGCGTAGTGTAGCCTTCTTCGCCATAGGTAGCATCAATTCCAATAGACGCCTTGAATTCCTCATCATCAGAATTAAAAGTATTCATTTCTTTTCTATCAGACGGTGAAATTTCTTCAACCGTATCATAAAACCCCGGGATGACAACCCTGTTTTTTTCATCGTGAAGAGAAGCAATCATTTTGCTCAATATGTTTATCGGATTTGCGACAGTACCTCCATATAGACCTGAGTGCAAATCTCGACTAGGTCCTTGAACCATAACCTCCATATAGCTTAGACCTCTTAGTCCAGTGGTTATTGCCGGCTTTTCAACATTTCCAATCCCAGTATCAGAGATTAAGATGATATCTGATTTTAGTTTCTCTTTATTTTCTTTAATAAAATTCTCCAAATTATAACTCCCTACTTCTTCCTCACCTTCGATCATAAACTTGACGTTACAATCCAATTTATTATTTTCAAGTAAGAGTTCAATGGCCTTAATGTGCATAAACATCTGACCTTTGTCGTCACACGCGCCTCTTGCAAAAATTGCTCCCTCAGGATGTATCGGTGTTTTTTTAATAATTGGTTCAAAAGGGGGGCTGTCCCATAATTCAATCGGGTCTGGGGGTTGAACGTCATAATGTCCATAAACCAAAACAGTTGGAAAATCGGCATTTAAAATTTTCTCAGCATAAACAATAGGATGACCGAGTGTGGCGATGATTTCAATATTATCACAGCCCGCTTCTTTTAAGGCATCACCGACCCAAATGGCAGCTTTTCTAACATCAGCTGTGTAGCGGGGGTCTGCACTTATAGAAGGGATTTTCAACAATTCAATCAACTGTTTGAGGTACTTATCTTGGTTTTCTTGAATGTGTTTTTTCATATGATTTTTTAGAGAAGCATAAAATTACAAAACATTAATGCTTTTTCTTTTGTCTTAAAATTTATTTATGAAAAACTTGATTATATTTGTGCTCGATTTTAATGCGGGTGTGGTGAAATTGGTAGACACGCTAGACTTAGGATCTAGTGCTTCACGGCTTGGGGGTTCGAGTCCCTTCACCCGCACAATCAAAAAAACCGCTATAAATATATAGCGGTTTTTTATTTGGGTACAATATGTAGGTACAACATTTTTGCATTTTTTTAGTCTGATATTCCAATTAAACAGAATTAGTGCTTTTTGGTATTATAAAACATTAATCATCTTCTAAATCCGATTTTTGAAAACCCTAAACGAGTTTTTATAATCTATACCTAATTATGGAATAATTCGAAAGTTATGTTATGCTCATACAATATTCCTGTAAGTTAAACTCGCAAAATATACCCATCAAAAGACTAAGGTATAAAATCATACTGCACCACCACTTATTTATTCCGTTTCCTTTTGAGCTGAGATTTTAGCTTCCGTTTAACTCTTGTAAATTTCCAAAGCGTTTCATTGGTGTGTTTTGAATAATGACATTGCCTCTATTGGTTAAGGAAACATCCTCACATTAGTCAATAATTGCTTATTTTGATTAGTAATAAAAAACCAGGGGCAATAGCATTTACTCTGATATTATCTCCAAATTTTAAAGCCATGTCTACTGCCATCCAACGGGTGAAGTTTTCCATCGCTGCCTTTGATGTCCAATGGCCAACTACATGTGTTATAGCTTGTGGAACGGCCATGGAAGACACATTAATGATTGATCCACTATCTATTTGAGCCATAAATTTACCAAAAACCAATGAAGGTAGAACCGTACCCAATAAATTTAGGTCGGCCACTTTTTTAAAATCTTCCAGAGAAAGATCGAACAAAGAATCATTAGGTGCAATTGTTGCTCCAGGCATGTTACCGCCTGCTGCATTGATCAACACGTCTATTCTGCCTCAAGTTTTAAGAATATTTTCTTCTACTGAAAATAAGTTTTCCTCATCTAAAACATTTGCTTTTAGACCAATAGCATTGGTGTCAGATATTTTTTTTGCAAAGGTCTTTGCCTTTTCTTCATCTCTTCCTAATATGGCAACTTTTGCTCCTGATGCCACTATATGTTGGGCAACATTAGAACCCAAAACGCCATATCCACCGGTGATAACAATAACGCTATCTTTTATATCAAAAATACTCATCTCTCCAATTTGGGTATCTTTCTTTTGCACCTTGCTCTCAAATCGCTTATAGATACAAGTTTTGAATTGAATTGAGGTATAACCTGTTTTTTTTTATGCATATTTGATGACATACCATTTTAGAATTATTATAATTTTGGTGAATATGCTTATTTATAAAATTATTGATTTTAAAAAAGTAATTGTAACAAACACTAAAAAACTCACGCAAAAGTTTATTATTTCAGCACCTTTCATTAAAGGTTACGGGGAAGTAAATTCAGTATAGTATGGCTTCCATTGTTCTACTAATTAATAAACTTTTTTTGATAAAAAAGTTTATTCAAATAAATTTTGATAAATGTTAATATAAAATAAAACTTGGAAGGCTCTTTTTATGGAGTATATTATACGAGGAATAAACAACCTAGATGATATATAAGTCAATGGTATTTGATTATAGTAATTCTTAATAGGTTATTAACAAATGGCTTATCTATTCAACTAAATTAAAAGATTAAAGAGGTAGATAAGATTTTCAGATAAATAACTCTTGATGGTTTGTCTTAGATTAAAAATAAAGATTATATTAAAATTTTTTAAATCTAAATAAGGATGTTTTTGAACCTAAAAGTTTGATTTCTTCAGTTATCTGTTCAATTCTCTTTTATATTCTCTTGGACTGCACTTCATGATTTTTTTAAATTGTTTATTAAAATGAGTTAGGTGATTATATCCAGATGCAAAAGCAACTTGGGCTATGTTTTTATTAGTTTCTTGTAGTAATTTGCAGGAATGCCCAATCCTTACTTCATTGATAAATTTAGTATAGGTTTTTTTAAAATGCTTTTTAAAGAATCTGCAAAAAGTTGATGGCGACATATTTAAGTGATCTGAAATTTCAATTAAGGATATGGACTGATTTTCAAATCTTTTGATGATGTATTCGTAGGTTTTATTTACTGAAACATAATCTTTGTTATTAGAAATTTTAGTAAACCCTCTGCTTGAAACCACTTTTTTATCCTTTCTGTTTGCTATTTCGTTAAGCAAATCAAAAAAATAGAGCATTCTGCTATAGCCATTTTTATTTGTAAGGTTTTTTATTTTTTCAACAAGACCTTGATTTTTACTCTTTAAAGTTAAGCCTAATTGGCTATAATGTAGGAATTCTTTTATATGTGAATTCTCTGGGATGTCAAAAAAACCACTTCCAAACGCCGATTTCAAAAAATGAATGGTAATAGCATGGCCCTCTTGATTTTCGTCAATCTGTACAGAATGAGGTACATGAGGACCTAAAATAAATATATCGCCTTCAATAAAATTTTCGATGGTATTACCAATGAATCGCTTACCACTCCCTCTAGTAATAACAGTAATTTCATATTCATCATGAGTACGCATGTACATTGCTGAGTTAGGAAGTATCAAGTATTCTTTAACGATAAATGAAGAATCTTTCGATGGCATCCATTTTTCTACTAATTTTTCCATTCAAACAAATTACAAAATAATTTTATAAATAAGTTTTTTTTGTTCTTAAAAAACCATTTAGCTTTAAAATTTGATAATTTTGAGCTATAAAAAAGGAAAACAAAGCTATTTTAAGCAAAAAAGTAACTTCAGCTGCATCCATATTATGATAGGTAAATTTTGTGTAGTTATCTGAATTTAGAAAACAATAATGGCTTATAAAATGAAAAGATTGTATAAGATTAAAAGATGTCACCTTTGTTTCTTTGTCACTCAACTAGGTTGAGATTTGTCTTAAGAGACATTCTAATTTGAATAACCAATTATATTCAAGAGATGAAATTTAGTTTAAAAGGGAAAACAGCGGTTGTAACAGGTGGTGCCAGCGGTATTGGGAAAGCTATTTCCTTGACCTTTGCCAAGCAAGGGGCTGAAAGTACATATATTGGACTTTAATTTGAAAATGGCCAATGAGACAGTCACTGAGATCACAGGCATGAAAGAAAAAGGCAAAACACATAAATGTGATGTTGCCAATCAACAGAATGCTAATGATGCTTTTCAAGAAATTGCATCAAATAAAAAAATAGATATAAACAAGTATATGAAATTAATAAGATTTGGAGAAGTAGACCAGGAAAAGCCAGGGATTCAATTAAATAATGGCACCAGATTAGATGTGTCTGCTTTTGGTCTAGATTATAACGAAGCCTTTTTCGGGGACAATGGCTTAAACCATTTGAAAAATTGGTTAAACGACAATCAAGATGACTGTCCAGTTATTGATAAATCAGTAAGATTAGGACCACCATTGGTACGCCCATCAAAAATTGTATGTGTAGGTTTAAACTATACACAACATGCAGCAGAAAGTGGTATGGATATACCTAAAGAACCCATCCTTTTTTTTAAAGCAACTTCTGCTATTACTGGACCCAATGACAATATCATTATTCCAAAAGATAGCTTAAAAACTGATTGGGAGGTAGAACTTGCAATAGTTATTGGTAAAATAGCATCTTATTTAGATGAGGAAAATGCACTAGACCATGTGGCTGGATATGTTTTGCACAATGATGTCAGTGAAAGAGCATTTCAATTAGAACGGTCTGGGCAATGGGTTAAAGGAAAAAGTTGTGATACCTTTGCTCCTGTTGGCCCCTTTATTGCAACAAAAGATGAAATTAAAACCCCTAACAACTTAAACCTTTGGTTAAAATTAAATGGCGAAATGATGCAAAATAGTTCTACATCAGATTTTATTTTTGATGTGCAACATCTAGTGAGTCACATTAGTCAATTTATGACTTTACTACCTGGAGATCTTATTTCTACCGGAACACCTTTTGGCGTAGGTCTTGGTTTAACGCCTCCTAGATATTTGAAATCTGGAGATGTTATAGAACTTGGTATTGAAGGATTAGGAGTTTCAAAACAAACTTGTGTAGCATATCAATGATTATAGATAGCCATCAACACTTTTGGAAGTTTAATCCTGTAAGAGATAAATGGATTGATGACGCTATGCAGGTAATTCGAAAAGATTTTCTTCCAAAGGATTTAAAGCCAATTCTTGAAACCAATAATGTTGACGGTTGCATTGCTGTACAGGCAGATCAATCTGAAAAAGAAACGCAGTTCTTGCTTGATTTGGCTGCTAAAAATGAATTTATAAAAGGTATTGTAGGTTGGGTTGATTTGAGTGCTGAAAATGTTGAAAGTAGGCTCGCCTTTTTTTCAAAAAACTCCAAATTCAAAGGTGTTCGTCATATTGTTCAATTAGAGCCAAATGGGTTTATGCTTAACCGGAGTTTTCAACATGGTATTTCAAAGCTGAACCAATTTGGATTGACATATGACATACTTATCGGCCCTTATCAATTATTAGAAGCAATTGAATTGGTAGCTAAATTTCCAAACCAAAAATTTGTTCTAGATCATATTGGAAAACCAAATATATCAAAGGGGGTTGCCATAAAATGGAAGAAAGAAATACAAGAATTGGCTCAACACCATAATGTCTTCTGTAAGCTATCAGGTATGACAACAGAGACCAATGAATATAAATGGGAAGAGGAGCATTTCTTCCCATTTATTGATATCATCACGGACAGTTTTGGTTCCGAACGTATTATGTATGGGTCAGATTGGCCGGTTTGCTTGTTGGCATCTAGTTATACTCGTCAATTCAATATTATAAATCAATATATTAATAGAGCATTTAATAATATTTCTGAAAAAATTATGGGGCTAAACGCCATGCATTTTTATAATATTTAAGAGATAATTAATAGTTGTAGTTAAAGCATTAATAGTAATCAATAGAAGAATATAATGAAACAAATGAAATTATTGTTCACACTTTTATTAACCTTGGTTTTGGTAAAAGCGTGCAGTCCTGAAATGGGTAAGAGCGAGGTAGCCATAACAACAAACAGCACAAGAGATATAGTAATGTTAACTGAGCTGAAAGACGATGAAGAAGCCATAAAAAAGTATGAATATTACCATAGTGCAAAGGGTGTCTGGCCAGAAGTTATTAATGCGGCCAAAGTAAGTGGAATTGAAAGCATTAAAATTTACCGCTTTGCAAATGTGCTCGTTATGATTTTGACTGTTCCTGGGAACATTGATATGAATGAGGTAAATCGCAAATATGCGGCATCAAGTGAACGAATAAAGGAATGGAGCCAATTAATGTCAACATTTCAGCAGGCTCCTGCTCAGTCCAAAGACGGCTCAATTTGGGTGCCAATGAAATTGATACATGATTATTGTAATGGTATTGTTAAGTAATGGTTTCCCTATTTGAAGAATATTTCAAATTATTTGGATTCAAGCTATTAAACATTGATTAAAAATCAGATATATGAAAATCTTCAAAACTCATATTTACGGGTCATAGCAATTTACACTTACGTTGTTGTACTAATCAATCTAATAAACAAGATAATACCACATTAACGCTAAGAAGGTCTTGAATTACTTGGGAATAGAAAGGGTAGATTTTTAGATGGTTTAGGTAATTAAGATTACCATGCGTTTATGTTAACCCTAATGATTCATCAGAAAGCGCAGGCTTTGGTTTTTTTTAGACTCAACAACAAAAGGAAGAAGTCACTTTTAAGTGTTGGTCAAGAAGAATTGATGTTTCTCGTCAAGAGACAAAACAATTTAATGGATTTCCTTATAAAATAAAACTCGGGCAATGATCAAACACTTTTTATATAATTGGACACAGAATCATAGCATGTACAAAAAACGTGAAAAGTTTTGGAGTTATTTAGAATAACAGAATATAGTTGAGCGTGCTTTATACTTCATTAGAATGAGGCAATTCGTATTATAAGACAATGCCTTCTACTCTAACGTCTATATTTAAAAGTAATCCCCTTTTATTTGAAACCTATAACATTGGTGAAAATGGTCAAAATCCACGGCAATCAAAAAAGTGTTAGTTTTTGAGTATTTAGCATTAGATTTTGCAGCAGACCTTCTTTACTTTCGGTAAATTAAGTAATTAATATAAATTTCTATACAGGAGTATAGAGGTGTTTAGGCGAATTTAAATTATCAATTTTATGAAAAAACTTAACCTTAAATTATTAACAATTGTATGGCTATTTTGTTCTGCTGTAACGTTTGCTCAATCAAGAACAGTGACCGGAATAGTAAAAGATCAAGGAGGAACTCCATTACCAGGAGCAAGTATTGTAGAAAAAGGAAATACAAATGGTGCTCAGTCCGATTTTGATGGTAATTTTTCAATTGAAGTATCAGAACCAAATTCGATTTTGATTATTTCTTACATTGGTTACACGACCAAGGAGGTGGGTGTTTTAGAGCAAACCAATATTGAAATTATTTTAGAGGAGGATGCCTCTAAATTGGATGAGGTTGTCGTAACAGCTCTTGGGGTTCTGAGTAAGAAAAAATCCTTAGGATACTCTGTCAAAAAGATTGGCGGGGATGATGTTGCTGGGGCGAGAGAAGATAACTTGGTAAAATCACTATCCGGTAAAGTTGCAGGTTTACAAATTACACCGGCTTCTTCTGGAATAGGTGGTAGTTCTAAGGTAGTTCTTAGAGGTAATGCTTCTCTAGGAGGCAATAATCAACCTCTTTATGTTGTAGACGGTGTCCCTATAGACAATACAGGTTTTGGTTCTGCTTCTACCGGAGGAGTTGCTGTATCTACTGAAAGACGGGATTATGGTTCTGGTATTTCTGACATTAACCCTGATGATATTGAATCTATTTCCGTTTTAAAGGGGCCAAATGCAGCTGCCTTATATGGTAATAGAGCTGCTAATGGTGTTATTGTGGTTACAACAAAGAAGGGTAAGTTTAAGAAAGGCTTAGGGATTTCCTACTCTGCAAATGCTGTAGTAAGTGATATTTTAGAAAACACCCTTCCACAATTTCAAAACGATTATGGGATAGGTTCTGCCGGGTCATTTGCCAATGATGCAAGAGATAATTGGGGAGCTAAATTTGATGGCAGTAGTTTTACTTATCCTTCAGGTATTGAGTCTACATATCAGGCACAACCAAATAATATAAAAGACTTCTTTAGGACAGGTTTAGAAGTTATCAATAGTATTGCTGTTCAAGGAGGTGGAGAAAATGCCAATGTACGCTTTTCGTACACCAATTTTAATGGAGAAGGTATTACGCCGAATACAGAGCTCAACAAAAATACCTTTAACTTAAGAACAGGAATTAAACTTTCAAATAAGTTGAACATTGACTCGAAGGTAACTTATTTTAACCAAAATGGACTGGCCAGACCAACATTGTCGTGGTCAGATTTCAACCCCATGGTAGGGCTTTATAGAATGTCAAGAAATGCCGTATTAGAAGATTATAGAAATGCTGCTATTGGCGAAGGTGCGGTTGTAACTGAACCATATAGAGACAGTAACGACCTTAATGCATTTTATACACAGAATAGGTTAACCAATGAAGACTCAAGAAATAGGTTTACTGCTTTTGCAAAGGCCACTTATACTTTTAATGATAAATTTAGCGTCTTTGCAAGAATTGGGACAGATATAATTTCCCAATCCATTCAGCAGATAGTGCCTTTTGGAGGGACATTCCGAAATGATGGTTCTAGGAGAGATGAAAGAACAAATTTAACGGAGACTAATGCCGATTTTCTATTAATGTATAATAATAAGCTAAGTGAAAATTTGGGATTAAATTTTAATGCAGGAGGAAGCTACAGGTACAATAACAGTAAACTATTAACAAAATCTGGAGAAAACTTTAATATTCCAACCTCAACCCTATATTCAAACCTAGCAACACATTTTGCTGAAGAAAATACTGAACTTAGGTCGTCTATATATTCTTTATATTTTTCAGGTACTTTAGATTATCAAGAGAAAATATATTTAAGTATAACGGGAAGAAATGATTGGGATTCTCAATTATATACATTTAGTGGGACATCTTCAGACTATTCGTTCTTTTATCCCTCAGTAAGCTTATCCTTTTTAGGTAATGACATCTTAGGGATTAAAGAAGAAAGTGCATTGTCATTTTCTAAGCTAAGATTATCCTGGGCAGAAGTTGGCTCAGGAGGTAGTAAAAACGATCAAATATTTTTTAATTTAAGTCCTACAACAGGATACAATGGCCTTGTCTCCGTATCTCAAAGCAATGTTTTTGATGACCCTAATTTGAAACCAGAGACAACAAGGTCTATAGAGGCTGGTCTAGAGTTAAAGTTTTTTAACGATCGATTGTATACAGATGTAACGTATTACAGCGGGAAAACTTTTGATCAAATCATTAATGCCCCTGTAGATGCTTCAACGGGTTTTCAATTTATGAGAACCAATGTAGGAGAGATTAGTAATAAGGGTATTGAGATTTTTGTAGGGGGCAGACCAGTTCAAACAGACAATTTTTCTTGGGACACATCGGTTAATTTTTCGAAAAATGAAAGTGTTTTAGAAGAGTTTATCGAAGGAGCTGATTCGTTTGTGTTTACATCAAGAGAGAACTTTTCAGTAAAAACAAAAGTTGGAGGAAACTACGGCGATATTTGGGGAAGCGATTTTACATACAATGATTCAGGACAACTGGTTGTAAACACCAATGGCCTTCCTATTGCAACGACAGAAGAAAAGTTATTGGGCAATTATACGCCCGATTTTATTGGAGGGTTTTCAAATACTTTTAAATATAAAAACCTTTCTTTAGATGTTTTAGTCGATTTTAGAGTAGGAGGCGAAGCATATGATTGGACCCAAAGGGAGCTTGCAGTAACTTACGGTAGTCTAGACGTTACTTTAGAGGGTAGAGAAGGCTTTGTACTAGATGCAGTTACTGAATCTGGACAACCCAATACTACCGAAATTACAGCACAAAATTATTGGTCAAGCCTGCAAGGAATTACTGCTGCCCACATGAAAGATTTGACCAATGTAAGATTAAGACAAGTGTCTTTAGCATATGCGTTCCCATCAAAAGCTCTAGAAAACACTTTTCTAGATAGGGCATCCATTTCTTTAGTAGGCAGAAATCTTTTTTTCTTTTCTAAAGAAGCAGATGGCGTAGATCCAGAAGCTTCAGTATCTGTTGCTAATGAAGGTCAAGGGTATTTTTATTACAATCTGCCATCAGCCAAAAGAATTGGAATTAGTTTAAATGTGTCATTCTAAAAAAAAATAATTATGAAAAAAACAATTAAGATTTATAGTATTCTTTTGATTGTAGCAATTTGTTTCACAGGTTGCGAGAGTCAATTTGAAGATTTTAAAAACGACGATGAAAGGCTAACAAGCGATGATGTTAGTGCAAAGTTCTTTTTTCCTAGCACACAAACGAATCTATATATGCCTGCCAGTTGGAATTATCTTTTTACGAATATAATGTTAGGTACTGCCTATGGTGGCTACGGATCATTTGGATATAAAAATTCATGGGAGCAACCAGATGTGGTTTTTAATATTACAAGAGCATGGGGAGCAGCAGGAAATGATTGGGATACATTTTCGGGATACTTTTTAACGATAGACGGGTTCCTACGTCAGGTAAAATCAGGAGGAAATTTAGAAAACGCGCAGATGGAAGCTGTGGGGAAAATAATGAAAGCATCTTATTTTTCCATTTACACAGATTTATGGGGAGAAATTCCATTTTCTGAAGTAGGACAAGAAGGGGTATTAACACCAAAATTTGATACACAAGAAGATATTTATAAAGGAATGATAGCCTTATTAGATGAGGCTATGACTACGATTGGAGATAATACGGCTACAGGAGAAGGGAATGATGATTTAGGAGAATTTGACTTAATGTTTAATGGTGATCTTCAAAAATGGAAAGCTTATGCAAATGGGCTGAAATTAAGAATTGCTTTAAGAGCAAAAGGAGCTCCTGGGGAAAGTTTTGCAGATGCAGCCATTACAGAAGCGTTAAGCAATCCATTACCTACAGAAACGGTGGGCATTGTAAAAGATTTATCAGTAGATAGAAGTATTGCAGATAATGAAGGATGGTATACACGCCATGCCGGATCGCGAAGAACATTATCAAGTATTTTCGTAAATGCTCTCCAAGATAATAATGATCCGAGGTTGTCTGCATATGCAGACCCTATTCCAGGCGGTTCAGTTATTTTTGGAAATTATGCAGACCCAGCAAATAAAACAATGGTTGATTACTTACTAGCAAATTCATTAGACCGTGCTGGTGTAAGCTACACCACAGCAATGAGTGGTAGTAATCTAGAAATTGATATTAGTCCTGGCGAACATTATGTAGGTATGCCTATGCGATTTGTTGATGGCATGAAGACGCATTTGCATAAAGAATTATTTTCAAGACAAGATATACTTACGGAAGGGTTTACTGAAATTGGCAAAGAGATAAATCGGTATATCATGACATTGGCCGAAATTAACTTTATGAAAGCTGAAGCAGCCGTATTAGGTTTTGGAGGCAATGCACAGGCTAGTTTCCAAGCTGGGATACAAGCTTCTTTTGATCAGTGGAGCGTTAGCGATAATGGGTATTTGGCATCACCGATGGCAACATTATCAGGGAGTAGTGAGGATCAATTAAATCAAATAGGCTTACAATCATGGTTGGCAGCTTATATGGTAGGTTATCAAGGATTTGCAATTGCAAGAGATTTTGCCATTCCAGGAATTACTGATGACATTCCCAATTTACCTGAATTATTCAGTTTATCACATCCTTTAGGAACAAAATTTCCACAAAGAGTTAAGTATAGACAAGCCGCTTATGATTTAAACGGAGATAATTTGCAAGATGCTATCTCTAGACAAGGTCCTGATGACAATGCTACTGAACTCTGGTTTGCCAAGGGAGTTAAACTATAAATTGAAAAATTTCGAGATTAAATGCTTAATCTTAAAAAGATGAAAAACAAATTTACATTAATTTGAGTTAGATTATAGTGTGAGAAAATGTCTATGTCATAAAAGCATAGGCATTTTTTATAAAGTAGCTCTTTAAACTTTTTATCATGAAAAAAATCATATTTTTATTCAGCAGCTTTTTATTTTCGGCTCATGTAATGGCCACAGACTATTATGTGTCAGCAAATTCAGGAAGCGATGCAAGTGCAGGAACTTTAACAGCCCCTTTCAAAACCATTCAGAAGGCAGCCTCACTTGCTGTAGCCGGTGATAATATTTATATTATGGCTGGGGTATATCGAGAAGAAGTTGTTCCGACCAATAGTGGATCTAGTGGTTCACCAATTACATTTGAGGCATATAATAATGAGGAAGTTATCATAACGGGAAATGATATTATTACTGGTTGGACACAGCATAGTGGAGACATATACAAAGCAACTGTCAGTGATAAGGTGCATCAGGTATTTGCAGATGGGTATAAGCAAGACATTGCCCGTTACCCAAATTTTCAAGGTAATTATTTTGGTTATTCTGATTGGATAGATGGTAACACTTCAGACTTTGGAAATGGTTCTTTTGATAATGTCTCTTTTTCTGCTGACTATTGGGTAGGAGCTACTGTTAGAGCTCATGCGGGAGTGGGCTGGGTTCATCAATCTGGAATCATAGAGAATTCCTCGGGTAATTCATTTACCACTATAACCGATGTGACCGTGGTTTCTTCTGGAGAAGGGGTTACAGATAGTAGTTATTCTCCAGATCCAACAAGATTTATTATTGCCAAAACCTCATGGCCATGGCGCACTAATGACCGACCATCTTATCTGGGAGATAATACAAAATTGGCCATTTACAATCACATCAATGCCTTGGATGCCCAAAAAGAATGGTACTGGGATGATAGTGCCGATTTACTGTACTATCATATGGGAGGTAAAGATGTTTCAAATGTAGTTTTGGAAGCACGGACGCGCTACTGGGCGTTTAATGCTACCGGAAAATCATACATTCATATAAAAGGAGTGAATTTTATTGCGGGGTCAGTAACTTTTGAAGATTCAAATTATTGTCTTCTCGAAAATGCAAATGTTTTGTACCCAGCACCTTTTATGTCCGATGCCTATACCGATAGCTGGAATCGTAATTTAGAGGCAGACAATTGGGAAGGTAAACCCGTATTTATGTCTGGTAGCCATAACATAATAAAAGACTGTTATATAGCGCATTCTTGGACGGATGGTATTGCAATACAAGGAAGTAACAATAAGGTTGAAAATTGCCTTGTTGAAGATACTGATTGGTCCGTTACGGATGCTGGCTCAATCAGTGCATCAGGCTCTTATCACATAATAACTAACAGCACGCTACATAATACTGCTCGTTCAATAATTGTGCATAGAGACGCAGCAGGAATAACAATGACAAATAACCATTTGTATAATTGCGGAAATGCGGCTGATGATTTGGGAGTTACTTATACTTACAACTCAGATGGGTTGACAGCTGCAAATGAAAAAGCGGAAATAGCTTATAATTGGGTACACAATAACAACGCACACGGCACCGCCTCAGGAATATATTTAGATAACAATTCAGCTAATTATAAAGTACATCATAATGTAGTTTGGGATACTAAATATGCCATACAAACAAACTTAACCGCTACAAATTTTGAGATTTATAACAATACGGTTTGGAAATCCGACCATGCCATGTGGACATGGGGACGTAGAGGTACTACATTGATAAATCAAATTGTGAGAAACAACCTTTCGGATAAACCTTGGAATAGATATAATACTGCATCAAACAATTTGCAAACTAGTTCTCCAGGGTTTACAGATACCAATTCAAACGATTATACTCTTGCAACAGGCTCTTCAGCAATAGATTATGGTATTGAAATTTCTGGCATAACCGATGGTTTTATTGGATCCGCACCTGATGCAGGCGCTTACGAACATGGAGGAGTAGCATGGGTCCCAGGTAGTGATGTTATACCTAAAGATTTATCTTCTTATATAAAGGTTGATGAGCCATGTGTTATAGAAGCAGATTATTCTTTTTCTGGGAATGCAGATGATGCAAGTGTCAATAACAACGATGCAACGATTACAGAGGCTAGCCTGACTACAGATCGTAACAACAATATCGATGGTGCTTACAGTTTCGATGGTACCGATGACCACATAGTTGTTGATTCAATGAACGGTGTTAATCTTTCTAACGATTTTAGCGTAACAGGCTGGTTCAACCCGAGTAGCACGAGTGGATCTCAAAGAATTATTGGAAACAGGCATACGAGTACTGGTACTGAAGGAGGTGGAATTGCCTGCCGTA
>Ga0129324_10000448_pt1 | contig 30284 bp, 36 predicted proteins | sample CPBDNA_7_FD_96879 | JGI IMG/M metagenome (GOLD analysis project Ga0129324, IMG submission 96879) | Freshwater to marine salinity gradient microbial communities from Chesapeake Bay, USA - CPBay_Spr_15_0.2_DNA | ecosystem: Environmental > Aquatic > Marine > Coastal | place: USA: Chesapeake Bay...
CTGCCGCATCGCCCGTGACCTCGGCTACGCCACTGGCCATGCGGACACCTACGACGACCTTCTTCAGCATGTGCGAGAGCAGCGCAACGAGGACACGAAGAGAAGGCCGAGGCTGTGTTGAAGTCCGACTACTGGAAGGAGCGGGCCGAAGCCGCCGAGCGCCTGCTGAAGCGGGAGACGGAGCAGCACGACTGGGACCGCATCTTCACGCCCGAGCAGCGGGAGACTCTGCGCCGTGCCCGCAACCCCGACAGCGCCTCCGAAGAGCAAGACGAGGGACGCACGCCCGATCAGTCATGGATCGTGGCTTTGCACAACCTCCGCATCTGCGCGGACGAACTGAACCGCATCGGACATGGCGGTGAAGCGCGAATGATCGAAGATGCAGTGAACCGGATTGTCGCTTTCCGGCAGCACATCGCCGCCCGATGAAGGCACGCGAAGAGATCCTTGCCCGCCCCACTACCGAAGGAGGTGAGACGACGTGAGCCACGACGACATCTGCCAACTGATCGAGAAGACCTGTAAGCAGGTGCATCACAGCCGGGGGGCGTCGTGGGTGAGCGTCGGGCTGGCTGATTTCCTGACGCTCTGCCGTATGGCGCTCGACTCGCTGCCCCCCGCCTCCGATACCGACGAGGAGTAGAAGCGCACGTCGTGGAAGCCACCGTCCCCAGGATCTACATTTCGGTTGCTGAAGCCGCCGAGGCGTCTGGCCTGGGCATCGCCACAATCAAGCGCCGCCTGAGTGCAGGAGACATCCGCTCCTACAAGATCGGGCGCAGGCGGGTCATTCGGCCCGCAGAACTGGAGGCCGACCTTGAGGCGCTACACGACCAAGAGCGGTAGGCCCGTCGAGGGCGTCTACTGGAAGGACACCGCCTCTGGCCAGCAGATGTGGATTGTCTTTGAAGGCCCGAAGGTGGAGGGCAAGAAGCGCAACCAGAAGTGGCGCCGGGTGCCCTCCGACAGGCTTGAAGACGCCAAGCGCCTACGCGCCGAGCTCCAGAAGCAGGCCCGCCAGGGAGGACCGACGACCGAGGCCACCGTCGTCGAGGTGCTGGATGACTACCTCGACACGCTCTCCCCTCGCCTGACGCCGCGCACCCGAGAGCAGTACGCCGTCCAGGCCGCGCACATCCGCAGGCACTTCCGGGGGCAGTTCGCCGAGGTCACGCCGTTCGATCTGGAAGCGTTCAGGAACGCCCTCCAAGCGGAGTTCTCCCCCGCCTACGTGCACAGCGTCATGTCCTGCCTGAAGCGCGTCTGCCGGCGGGCTGTGGCCCGCGACGTGATCTTCGCCAACCCCTTCGACAAGGTGCCCATCCCCGATCGGCAGAAGACGACGAGGAAGGGCAAGCCTCTCACGCCGGACGAGGTCGAGCGGTACCTGAGCGCCTGTCGGAAGATGGGGTCGCTCTGGTACGCCTTCTTCCTCTGCGTGATCGACGGCGGGCTGAGACAGGGCGAGGCGTGCGGCATGACCTGGGAGAACCTCGACGACGAGGGCTACGAGGTCACGCACCAGATGGTCCGCAACGGCTCCCTCGAGGCCCCGAAGGACGACTCCTACGGCTACGTCGTCCTCTCCCCGCGCACCCTTGAGGCCGTGGAGACGTACCACGTCACCTGGAAGCAGGAGAATTGGGTGCCCAACCACCCGAAGAAGGGGCTGATCTGGCTGCACGAAGGCGACAGGCCGGTGATGCACTGGGTGGCCCTCCAGCGGCACAACAAGGCCCTGAAGGCGGCGAAGCTGGCCCCGCGCCGGTTCCACGACCTGCGACACACCACCGCCTCACTCATGGCCAACGACGGCGCGACGAGCCTGCAAGTCTCCCGGCAGCTGCGGCACTCCGACCCGTCCATCACGCAGAAGGTCTACTCGCACCTGTTCGAGGAGCAGAGGCGTGGGGGGCTGCGATTGGATAACAGGATCGGATAACGGTTGGATAACAACGAGCCCAGAGCGTGCAGTCAGAGCCGAGAGAATCCCGCTCCTACAGAGCCCCTGTGATCCGAGGTGAGCCTTGCCGTCCTACATCATGCAGATTTGCAGGTGTGCACCTATACCCCCATAGGGCCGCAACGACTTACAGCGGCGATACCTGCACAGTAGATAACGATTAGATAACAGCGGATGACCGACACCGACCAGCACTACCTCGCCGCCGACATGCGCCGGTGCCTCAAAGAGGCTCGCCAGAGACAGGGAACCGTACCGGCTCGGGACGTGCGGAGGTGGCTGAAGGTGCTGGCCGACCCTCCGATTGCTCACCGTCCTGAGCAGAATTACTCAGTCCCTCGTAGCCACCTCGCCCCGATCCACCGCGCATAGACCGCCGTCGATGGGCACAGACAGCACCGCCAGGTCGCCGCACTGGTTCAGGAAGTTCAGGATGCCCTCGCGGGTCTGAAGGCGCTCCACGGTCGCCTGCGCGCGTTTCTCGCCATACATGCGCGTCAGGGCGACGGCGATCTCGCCCCACGTCAGCGGTAGCGGCTTGGATGCCTGCACGCCGTTCATGGAAGATTCGCCATCTGATGTCGAGTTTTTCATGCTGGCCCCGCGTCCTTCACGTAGCGCACAGTCCGCACCATCCCGGCCGGTATCCGCATCAGCCCTCCCAGCCCATCTGCAACGACCGCAGAGGACAGCACAATCGCCTCCTCCGTCTCCTGCACCACCCATCCCACCGAATAGGCGATGACGGGCTTCTGAGCGTCCTCATGCCCTTCAAGAACATCGTGCCAGGAAGCGTCGGCCCATGCGTCCTCCCACTCCACCACGACCAGCCGGTCTTGATGAGGGATCAATTGGACCGCAGCCAGGTGAGATAGTCCGCGCCCTTCTCCGGCGAGAAGAACGTCGTCACCAGATCCGGGTCGTCATCGGCCTTGGTCGGGTCGATGACCGTCATAAAGGCCGGAGAGATGTTCTGGTTGGGTAGCCCCTTCTCGCTGGCGTAGTCGTCGTAAATCTTGTAGCCAGCTACCCGCATGGCGTGCGAGATCAGCCCGGTCGAAGGGCACTTGGTGAAGGTGTAGCCCGAGATGTGCAGATGTCCACACGTCAGGATGTGGTCCCGCCATCCCATCTGCGCTGCCTTGCTCACACCATGCACCGGGTTCCACTGCGAGTGCCCCTTGAAGTCGTGCCTTGCGTTGATGCGGACTTCCTTGCCGTTGGGGAACTGTAGACCGATCCGCGCTCCATTGGGCTCATAGAGCCCGCCTCGGCCCTGCTGGATCATCCATTCCAGCGGATCACCGGGCGACTTCTGTGAGTTGTTGGTGTGCCAAAAGTCATGATTTCCGCCGACCAGGTAGATCCACTGCACCGACTCCACCAGCCACTCGACCAGCACCCATGCCTGCGCGGCGGTGGTTTCCTGCTTGCCATACAGCCCCGACAGACGCCCGATCCAGTTGTTCTGCATGTCGCCCACGTTGGCCCCATACAGCCCCTCGGTGTCGTGGATCAGCTGCACATGCCGCTCAAGGGCTTCGATGTCCGTCCCCGAGTCGTCTACGTGCGGGTCGCCCATATGCAAGATCCCGATGGGGCCAAGGATGTTGACCTTCACCGGGATCAGTTTGCGGGCTTCCTTGGCGACCGACTTGCGCTTGAACTCCTTCTTGCGACGTTCGATCAGTTCCGATGCACTCGGCAGGTCGTCGGGCAGGAGCGGATGCTCAATCTCAAGCGTCTTCCGCTCGTTGTTGGCATTGCCCGGAGAACGTCCCTCCAAGGCTCCTTCGTCGCGCAGGATGCTCAACCATCGACCTACCGTCGCAGGAGCAAGGCCCGTCTCCCGTGCGACCCAGTTCCTGCCAGGGATCTTCTCGGGATGGTTCAGGCACGCCTGTAGAACGATGTCTTTGTTGTCCATGCCACCTCGTTACGTGCGTAACAAAAAAGGGACGGCAAGTCGTCTCACCGTCCCTATGTCGTGCATATGTCGTATATAACGCCGAATGGGCTATCGGTCACGGGGTTCAACTTGGTAGAAGATCACCGCCCCTGAGGAAGACCGCAGGCCAACCGAATCCCGGCTCCGTATGACGGCGTAGGGACGAGAAAAGGCCGCGAGAGCGGCCCAGGTATCACTGCGGCTGTCAGCCAGTACAGCGCCCTCGCTGCGGGCGAACCAGACGCTTTCGGCGTCGTCCCATCCGCTGCCGATCCACCACGTCCCACGCTCCCATGACACCAGCCCGAAGGGCGGCGTATGCTGCTCAAAGCGGTAGGTGGAGTCGGACAGCGCCCATGTAACGGCACTGCCGTTGATGAGCGAGGAGAGCGTATCACCGGGCTTCAGAGGCGCTGGTGCGGGCCCTGTGGGCGAGGAACAGCAGGACAGCAGCAGGCCCAGCCCCAAGAGCATCCCTGCGATGATCCCAGAGAGGATCTTGTCCTGCTCGGTGCGGGTCACTCCATCACCGCTTTCAGGATCATGTCCGTTCTTCGGTCAAGACTTTCCAACAGCACACCCTTGCGGGCCTGCCATGTAGCGGTCGAGTCTGCCATCCGCTCCAAACGGTGCAATCGACCGATGATGGCCGTGTTCACCGCGACATGACTTAGTTCATGCTGTTCGACAGCCTGTACGGCCCTCTGAGCGGCTTCCGCGTCTCCTGCCTGTATCCAGAAGACCACAGCGAGAATCCCCGCCACGACGGCGATAGACGCCCCTGCGAGCTCGATGGTAGACCGGGCTGACATATCAGCTGAAGGCCCGGTGCGCGAGGCCGGTGAGCGCGCCCTGTAGTGCGACCAGCATCTCAACGTCCTCGCGGAAGTCGAAGGTAGACGCAATCAACAGCGATACGAACGTGATGATCGCCGTGTAGCTTTCCCGGCGGTTCGTACGGGCCTTCTTTGCCGTTGTAATCTGCTCTTGTGTCACGTTGCCCGCCGGATGAGTTGCATATACCACGTTTCGTTGATCGCTTCCTTCAGCGTCAGCCCCTTGGGGATCTTGCTCAAGGGCCAGATCGTGCCCCATACAGCTGCACAGGCCGCCCACCATTCCCACGACAGGCCCCAGGCGCACAGACCGGCATACAGCACCGCCAGCCATTGGACCCCGCTACAGGCGTGGTATACGTCGCTGATTGGCAATCCAGCGATCAGAGGCTGCCTCGCCCACTCTTCGTGCCGCAGGGAGTGCGACAAGGACTTGCCCACTTCGTGCAGGGCAAGGATGAGGAAGGCGGCCCATTCCATCAGAACTGCTCAATGAAGGTCACGCCGGTCGCCATATCGACGCTGGCGGTAGCGATAGCAACCCCGGAGAACGTCACCTGTTCACCCGGATTGAGGAAGATTTCCTCTTCGACCAGCGGGAAGGACAGCACGCCCGACTGCGGGAACGTCACCGAGCCAATCGTCGTGCCGCCTGTGATGGCCGTGGCGGTTGTGTCGGTCTGTAGGACGGAGGTTGTGGTAGCCACGTCCGAGAAACTGGCCCCGGTCAGCGTGGCATCGGCCTTGCCGAAATACTCCACGGTCTTGTTGCCGTCCGCAGAGGCGTTGACCTGAACCAGACGCACGGAAACCCGGTTCTCTTTGCCCTGATAGTGCGTCCGGTTGCGAACCGTCAGGATGGGCTTCTCTGTCGTGCTGATGCCCGTCTCGGACCCCACCATGGCCGTACGACCACCTTGCAGTTCTGCATCCTTGCCCTCTGTAAACGCCGCAATGGAGGCCGTCTTCAGAACGATGGCTGTGTTGTTGGTGGTGTTCTTGGCCTCTGCATGGACTGGGAGCGTCGGTTGGCCCAAGGAGGGGACCGTGTTCTTGTTGGCATACAGGATCGTATGCACCATCACGAACTCGCCCGTGGCTCCGTCTTCGATGCTGAACTCAATCTTGCCGAAGCCGAGATACTGATAGCGGACCTGATAGACGTTACCCTTGGTAGCATCCAAGGTGTCTTCCAGCGCAAAGCCGTTCCATGCGTTCTGTGCAACGAACGTCTCGGTCGGCGCCACGCCCACCACATCTTCGTTGAACGAACCCGCCGTGCTTTGTCCTGCGATGGAGAACGTCCCCGAATGCGCCTTGGCGTCCCATGAGACGAACTCGACCTTCGTACCAACCTGGTATGCGTCCCACCCCGTTCCTACGTCGGAGTAGTCGCCCGCTGCGATCTTCCGGGCCACGGTGTCCGTGGAATCCCCGTCAGCCACGGCAATCGCCTTGGTGTCACCGTCCAGCGTCACCGTGACGTTCCCAGCGCCGGTAGCACCCGTCGTCACCGTGAGGGTCTGGATCTCCCTCTGGCCTCCATTGCGGTGCATGATACCGAACTGCGCCCCGGAATAGCCGAAGAAGAAGCCGTCGTCCACCGATCCCACGCCCATCCACTGCGTACCACCGCTGACGCCCGCGGTGAAGACCGCCGTGAACCGGGCCATCGTGCCCTGTCCAGCGTTGTAGTGAACGTGCTTGCGGGACTCCATCAAACCCGAAGAGTTGGTCGCGGCGCCCGAGGACACCACAGCCATGCTGTTGGCCTGCGTCACAGACCCCGACTGATTCGCCTGCGATACGACCTCCCGAGGATTGATGCTATACGGGAAGGTCAGCTGCACCGAGGGCGTCAGTTCCGCTACCTCAAACTCCCCGAACGCCGTCTGGTCCAGCGGGGACATGCGGAAGTAGGGCGTGTTCTGTGAGTTATTGAACGGCATCGCTTCCCAACTCCACCAGGATCTCTGCCAGCGGCTGTGCGATCTCCTCCGGTAGGCCGAAGTGGGACAGCAGTGCGATGAACAGGGCCGTCATAGACGCTGTAAGGCGCGCAGAACGGAGCGTAACGGGCTTTCCGTCCTTCGTGCGGCTCAGAACACCCGTAGCCCGCCCAATGCCCTTCAGCACTGGCACAGCGGACTTAATCAGTCTCAGGTTCATCCTGTTCCTGCTCCTTCAGGGCATCCAGACGGCCCATGAGGCGGTTGTATACCGGGTCTTGCGCGGCCAACTGGTTCAGTCGCTTCTGCATCTGCTGCTCAATCTCTGCAATCGTCATCAGGCATCGTCCAGTTCAGTGGGAGAGGCAAGGGCCTGCTGGGCCACTCGGGTTTCCTGCTGTTTCACGAAGCCCGCCAACTGCCGACCCAGCCACGCGCTGACATCATCAGCCGTGACATCGTTGGCGGTGGCGAACTCATCGGGATACATCGCCGCAAAGGCGGCCTGCACGCGCCCCTTGGCCCCGGCTCCGATGGTGCGATCCGGGCCGATGTTACTGCAGGAACAGGTCAGAGCCGCCTGAATGTTGGCCCACGTTGCCATGTTAGTTACGTCCCTTCTGTTCGATAAGGTTCAGTCGTGCTTCCAGTGCCATGCGCTGCGACCGCTCGGCGTCGAGGGCTTCGCGCAGTTCCATCACTTCGACATGCGTCTGCCAGATCGCCCCGGTCGTTAGGCGCTGAAGCTGTGCGCCATTCACCAGCCCCCTGTGCCCCCGCGCTTCGTCCTCGGGGGAGCAGTAACCCACAATGCCCGCGTCCACCAGCGACTGCTTGTTGTAGCGAACCATCTGGTCCCACTTGCTGCGGATGATCGTCTTTGGGTCTGCTGTCGTCAGGTCGAAGGCCCGCACAAGTTCAGCGTCCTTCACCTGCCCGCCGATGGCTTCGTTGAAGTCGTAAGCTGATCCGCTGCCATTATAGAAGTAGTCACCCTCACGATCTACAATGAACTGCGTGCCTCCAGAGTAGACAGCGAATAGGTTGGCATTTGCGCTGTGGGCCACTGAAGTCGTCCCGCTCGCTAGTTGTGCCTGCACAAACACATTGCCACCGCCACCGGTCGTTTTTGTAGAATCTTCAGTCGTTGCATAGGCGTTTAACTGCAATCCTTGTGGTCCTTCACTCGCCCCATTAAGCGCAAGTCCGCCAGACGCCGCCGTGACTTTCCGTATCATCCCAAATGTGTCTGTTTCACCAAAAGCACTCGTCATTCCATGCGCCACGTCACTCGACTTCAGGGCAAGAATCTCGTTGTCGTTCGCCCCCTGATTGATCGTCAGGCCGACGGTCATGTTGGCGTTGGCGGTTTCGTTGATGCTAAGAATACCACCGTCGTGTATACGCATTCGATTAGTACCGCCAACGTGGAAGTTCATCCACTCGGCACCGGAGTTGTAGAAGGATTCGATGTAACTGTGACCAGCGTCCGATGGAGTGCCAAACTGGTACCGGCCCGAATATCCATCTGGCGTCAATACCGTCACGCCGCCAGCAGCGGAGTTTTCTACAACCAAGTCGTCTGCCACTGTCTCGGCAGTTACCGTGCCTGCGCTCGCCGTATGGACATGCAGGGTGCCGTCTGTGCGAGCGATACCAACACCCGCGTTCCCCACCACATTCAGGGTCGTCCCATCAAACGTCAGGTTCGCCTCGCCATTCAGCCCACCGGAACCGTCTGCCGTGGTGACGCGGTTGTTGGCGTCGTTGGCAAGGCTGGCGCCGAACGACTGCGCAGTGAGGCTCCCGGCGACCATGCGGACCAACTGCCACTCCGTGTCCTCCGAGCCCGCCGCATCGTCGTTCACGACCAACTGAAGGCGGCCCATGATCGTCTGCGTATCAGCGTCGTCAGGAAGCGTGAAGGCGATGGCCAGCCCCGAGGACGTATCGGTCATGTTCCCGTCGTCTGCCGGGTCCCACTCGACCGTAAAGGCGTCCTTCACCGAGGCGGCGGCGTTGTCGTCGATCTCGACCTTCATCGCCCCACCAGAGACATGCACAATCCCCGAACCGACCACCGCCGGGTCGATGACGAGGTTCGTACCGTCGTAGTAGATGTCTGCATCCTGACCCGTACCAAAGGTCAGGTTGGTGTTGTCAGGCAGTTCCAGAGAGTCGGTGCCAGTGTCCCACTTGACGAACTTTCCAGACGTATCGCCGAATACCTGTACGTCGTATCCGGTGTCGTCAACGCCAACCGTCAGTCCGCCTTGTAGACTCAGAACGCCCGAACCAACAACATCCGGGTCGATGACCAGGTTCGTGCCGTCGTAGTCAATCGTCGCATCAGACCCTGTACCAAAGGTCAGATTGACGCTGTCCTGCAGGATGATCGCCGCCGAATGCGTCTTAACGCCCGACACCGTCTGCTCGGTGGACTTGGATACGTGGTTCGTATAGACGTTGCTGAACTCAGCGTTGAGGTCAGTCGGGGTAAGCGTTTCGTTGCCCCACGTCTTAACAGCACTGATGTCTGCCATCTATTCGTCTACCGGCTTCGGTTTCAAGAAGCGTCCCAGCGGCTTGAATCGCGCCAGAATCCTTCTGTGCGATATGGTTTCTCCTACCCCGTTGACGCTCAGGGACAGGCTTGTCTGCGGTGCGAATCCAACCAGCGGAAGATCCTGCGACCGCTGCGAGAGGTCCGCGATGAGGGCCGGGATGTCGCCGGGAAGGATCAGCCCCGAACCCGCCATGCTCATCGTGCGGAACTCGCCCCGGATGTCCGCGCCCTTCTGCGTCACGCTCAACGTGTAGTCGCCCAGCGCGTCGTAATAGTGCCTGGCGTTGAGCCAGCGGACCTTCACATCCGGCCCATACGGCGACGGAGCGCCCGTCTCAAACGACATCGGGATGCTGACTCCGTTGTCCGAATACGCCGTGGAATCCATGTCCCATACGTTCGTATCCAGATCCCCCGCATGAGGCTTCTCGTCCACCGGGGCCGCGACAGACAGCGTGTTGCCGGTATACGGGCCATACCACACGCCGACGCGCTCTCCGTTGATCTCCGTCGCCTTGCGGTAGTTGTAGACCATGATCTGGTTCATGTCCGTCTGGCTTACGCCGTTCGGCAGGAAGAACCAGACCTCGTTCTCACGCGGGAATCGCAGGCTGAACGAATCCTTCAGCGCGTCTACGTTCAGATCGGGCCAGTAGCCCTCGTCAAGAGCGTAGGACACCTTGTTCAACACGCTTCCACCGGACCACTGATAGACGCCGTCCTCCAACACCATCAATTGCGTGTCGTCAGGAAGCGCCTCAATGCACCGACCGCCGATGGACGCCTTGGCTGTGCGCTTGTTGGGACGGTACGGCGTGTCTGCCGATCCCGTGGCGATCAGCGTATAGATTCCGTCAGACGTGTGAACCGTCAATGCGTTCTGGCTCACCGACAGACCCGTCACCACGCCACCGAAGTTGAAGAACGAGGTCGCGCCCCAGGTTTCGATGTCTGCCGTATCGGAGTACCACAGTTGGTTCGTAGCGCCGTTGACGTTGCCGATCCACAGGCGGTTGTCGAACCACGCGATGTGCTTTCCCTTGGAGAACCGGGCGTTGTCGTCCAGCGTTGTCGCGTTGCCCGCGCCAGACCACTTGATCGCGTCCGTATCCACGCCATTCGTAAAGACCAGCGTCCCGTTGGCGTCGGCCCACTCAAACACGTTACCTGCCGTAACGGTCGTGGAGCCCGTAATGGTGTTCCATGCGCCCGAGGAATACTCCTCTACCGCCGTTCCCACCACGCGGACCACATGGGACGTGCCCGGGGCCGACTCAAACTCGGCCAGAAGGGTCACTGTAGCGCCTGAAGTGGCGACGGTGACATCCTTGTAGGAGGCAAGCCCTCGGCGGCCCTCGACCTGTCCAGCGATGCCTACACGGGTGTTCTCCATGTTGGACAGTTCGTCTGCCGACACTTCCTCCACGGGCACGTCATAGCGGACGCCGCCGTTGAACGGGCCGAAGGCGAGGGTTTCAGCGCGAAGCGCCACCGATGGCTCCCAAGATGGACGTGGGGGAATCGTCCTCCGCCCGGACTCCAGTGCGCTCAAGCAACTCCCCTACCGTGATGCCTTGTCGAAGAAGGCCCGACTGACGAGCGCGGTCACTTGCAAGGGATGTGGCCCGAATCAGATCGTTGGCCTGACGGGCTGTGGCCCCCAACTCAATCGCGGCTTTCCCAACTGCCTTGGGTGAGAAGAAGGTCAGCGTAGCTATGGATGCGGCCATGGCAGCAGGGATGCCCATGCCCGTAGCAATGGCGCCCGCGCCAGCACCGCTGGCAGCAAGGCCACCCACAATACTCGCAGCCTGCGAGCGTCCTACAATGTTTGTCGGAGCAACGCCGCTCATACCCTGAGCCGCCAAGCGTGACTGCAAGAGGAGGCCGGGGAACCGCTGGTCAAGAGACTTGACCACGTTCATCACATCTTCCCCGCCTTCCTCGAAGGCCCTCTGGAGACGGTTGCCGACACGCACGGCGTTTACATCTTTCAGACCCTGCTGGCGCAGCCTGCCACCAGACAGATCGGCTTCGGCTTCATCGACGAATGTCAGCAGTTCGTCAAGTTCGCCCACCGCATCATCGTAACCCGGAACATCCCCGAGTCTGCGCCGGATGGGCCGACGCATCTCCGTAAGGATTGAACCGGCTGTCGGGTCAGCCGTTTTGATCTTGTCGAGGCGCCGCTTGAAGTCATCCAACTCACGGGCTGTGATTTCGTCGGGCGAGCCAAGGAAGCGAGTGACGAACTTGTTGATGCGAGAAGCGTCGGCATCCACAATCGTCTCGGGTTCGATCAACTCAAACCCCGACTGCGCCCGTGGATTCTGCTGCACCTCGTAAAAGTTTTCACGGAGAGCATTCAACAGATCGCTCTTCGCCTGAGCGATGTTGATGACCTGCCCCTCGGCCTGCTGGAGAACGCGCCCCTTGTTCTCAATCAGTTCACGCGCCCGTTCCTGAATGGCCTCCGATGTTGCCTGCCCGATACTCTTAGCCGTCTGATCGTCGCCGAGTTGCCGTCGTGCGGCAGACGCAGCCTCTGCCGACTCAAACCCGGATGCGACATTCTGCCTCACGCGGTCGCCGCCGCGCCCCGTAGTAAATCCGGGGACTTCGGCGGCCAACTGCACCCCGAAGTCAGCAGCCTGCCGCCCCGCGCCTCGGAGAGCTTGGGCGGGCCGCTCAAGTGCAGCGCTCGCAGCCCTCGCCACAGGGCGAGCCACAGCCCCGACGGCTGTTCCTGCCGGGTCTGCTGCGGCAGTCAGTACTTTCCCCAATGCCCCACCCTTGGGCATAAAGGGGAGAACAACACTTGCCGCATTAACGATGGGGGCCAACGGGTCCTCAGCGACTCGCCGGGGATCGGACATAGAGTCGATGAACTCACGCCCAAACTGCCGAGCCATCTTTGAGTTTTCTGTCGGCTCCGCGCCAAAGGACTCTGCCGCGACATCCAATCCGCCCAACCCCAGCCGCCCTATCGCGCCGAGAGTGCCGATGGGATCTCGGACGACAGATTCCAATTCTCGCCCCCTGTTGGCGAGTGAATGTGGGATGTTGGAAAACGCCGTGGACATGAAGTCATCGCTGCCGAACTCCAAATCCTCTCGCGCTGCCACTGCGGGGGACGGCGCAAACTGATCCATGAACAAGGAATCATCCTCGCCGTCACTATCAATCCCAGGCAAGGCGTACTGTGCCCGTTGCGTCGATGGCAACTGAGCGAGCAGTTCCTTCCGGCGCTGAATCAGATCAGCGAGTGTTGCCATTCTGGCGTTCCATGATTTCGAGTATCATCCGGTTTGTCTCAAGGAGTTGCTGTTCAATGCCGCCATCTTCTCCTGTCGCACCGAATTTCCCCACCTTCGTCCCAACCGAGCGAAGGTTGTCAAGGAACCGTCGATTCCTCTCTCGCGTGAGATTCACTGCATCCAAGAGGTTGGAGAACTCCGTTACCTGATCGTATGCCGTTGGATTAGGGAGACGGTCGATCACGCGCTGGGCATCACCTTCGCTCATCACACCCGACTGTTCGGACTTGAAGAGTGCGGGGCCAATCTCTGCGAGGATCTTGTTGATGCGCCCGATCTTCCGGGCGTGATCCCCTCCGGGCATGTTCATGCGGGCAGAGATGGGGCCTAAGTCGTCTCCCCCAACGATCTCCCCGCTCTCCCCATTGACAAATCCCCCCACATCCCGATAGAGTGACACCAACTCCGCAAACAGTTCCTCGGTGTTCTGCGCTGACGCCAACTGGCCCTGTTGTGCAGGTGACATTTGCCGCCCGGCAATACTGGAGATGGTCTGCTCGTCGCCCAACTGAGACAACCCCAGCATGGCCCCCGTTACGTCGAAACCGGGGCTCTCTGCGACAGCGGGGTTCGTCTGCACCATTCTGGCAAGGCGCAAGTGTTCCATCTGCTCTTGGAGGAACTTGGCCTGAGATGCCCGTATAGCCGCCTGATTGCCACCTTCCTGAATGTCCTGTGCCCTGTTAGCTCGGCGCTGAGACGCCGCCCCCGACAGGTAACCGAGCGGCAATTCCTCATCGGGGGCCTTAGCCGTGACTGTCGTCTCCGGCATCTGAATTGCGTCTGTGCGGGGTGTGCCCTCCGTCGTCACAGCCGAAAGGCGGTCAAACTCCGCATCGTCGGCTCCGCGAATTGCGGAGATCTTGGCATCGCCGATGGTCTTGTCGCGGTTGTATTGATCCATCTGTCGCTGTGCCGCCTGCGCCATCTGGAAGGCGTCGATGCCCTGCCCAGCTCCGGTTGCCACCGTCTCCAACATGCCTGCCTTGGGCGTCTTGGCCTGGTTGGGCTGATAGTTGGCCCGTGGCGACAGGGTGTTGATGAGGTTGGCCATGGCGTTGTTCCGGTTCTGCTCCTTCTGCATCTTGCGGAGACGTTCCTGCTGCTCGTTGCCGGCGAAGCCCTTGGCTCCTGCACCGAGAGCAGCAAGGAGTTTCGTGCCGCCCAACGCACTTGCAATCCCTCCACCGCCGGGAATGAGGGCGTTGGCTCCTACCGTCATGGCGAAGGGCAAGGCGGCAGAAGTGAAGTCCTGCGCCACGTTGCCGAGTTTGCTGAGAAATCCCATCTATGCCTTCTTCCACACCTTTGCGTCGTTGTCCCACCGGGCGAGGGTTTGGCCCGCCGCGTTCGTAATCACATCATCCCCAACCATCGCGTTGACCCAACCGTTCTTGTTGACGATGTCAGTGGCTCCGATGGCCTTGTCTCCGGTCACAGATTCACCATAGACAGCGACATCGGCGTCCCCCGTTTCGCCGTTTTCACCGCCCCCCTCCCTGCGCGTGGTGCCGCTCCTCACGGGAAGGCCGAGAAGACGGGCCAGTTCTGCCTCCGCATCGATGCCCGTGGTTATATTGCTATACCCGGCCTCACGGGCGGCAAGGATGCGGGCGATGCGATCGCCTTCCGCCTGCTGCTGCTGCTGCTCCTCCAGCAAGTCAATCTGCCGTTCGCTGAGTCCGAGTTGCGCGAGGAACTGACGGTCGCTCTGCTGCAACTCCTGCTGGAACATGGAGCCGCGCTGATTGCGGTCGCGGTCGGCGTTCTCGTCCTGAATGTTCAGAGAGCGGTTGCGGAATCCGAGATCCTGAAGGAACTGGCTGTTCTGTAGATCCACCTGATCGCGGGCCAACGTGTCCTGCCCGTTATAGCGGCCCAACAGATTGCCCTCGGCAAGCGCGTTGCTAGCGTCGAACTGACGCGACATTTCGTCCAGTTTCCGTTCGTCCAGCCCCAGCCCCGCAAGGAATTGGCGGTCCTGTTGCGACAACTGCCGGTCGAACTGTGAGCCCTGCTGATCCAGCCTGCGCTCGTCGAGTCCAAGGCTTGCGAGAAACTGTCGGTCCTGCTGCCCCAACTGCTGTGCGCCGAGAGTCTGTCGCCCGTCCTCCGTTACGCCGAGTAACGACGCCAGTTGCATGTCCATGCCACGGTCTGCCCGCTCGTTGCCGAGGTTCGCCTGTCGCACCGACTCCTGAAAGACCTGATCTCCCGTAGGACCAGTAAGGGGCATCCGGCGGGCGAGTGCCTGGTTGGCGATGTCCTGCTCCATCCGCAGACGATCCATGTTGTAGCCCGCCTCAAACTCACGATTCCGGGTCTGCTGATTCCCTTGGAACTGTGAGAGAGACTGCGCCTGCGGCAGGATGGAGTTGAGCAGATTGCGCTGGCCCTCGGCTTGTAGCGCCCCGCGCCCGCGAAGGACATCTGCGTCGAATCCGCCCAGCACATCCGCCGTGAATCCGGCGCTAACCCCGTCTCCCAACACTCCATATCGCTGTAGATCTTCGATCTGCTGACGGCGGGCGTCCCCCGCGCTGGCGTCGAAGTCCGCGATATTGGCGCGAGTCATCGGGTCGTCGCCCGTGAACCCTGCTCCCATCTGTTGCATGAGGAAGGATTCAAGCGCCCCTTCCAGCGCCCCTTTCTGGAACTCGGGCAGCTGTAGGTTTTCCGTCGCCTGACGGCCCATCTCTTCCGATTCGCCAAGGATCGTGCGGAGCAGTTCTCTGGACCGTTCGCGCACTTCCTGATCGTCGAAGCCGAACTCAGACGCCGCTACCGACTTCTCGATGGTTTCCTCTCCAAGGCCCGCCACTCCTTCCGCTGTCGCTACAGGCTTGCCCACCGCAGGCGACGTAAGTCCCAGGTAAGACCGGATCTGCTGCTGGTCCGCAGGCGACAGCGTTGCGAAGTGCGGGTCGTTCAAGACCCCCATGTCGGACGTTTTGGCTTGGTTGATAAGCCTGTCACGAATGGAGATTTGCTCGGGCGTCAAAACAGGCTCAGGGGCCGGGGCCGGGGCCGGAGCCGGGGCCGGGGCCGGGGCCGGGGCCGGGGCCGGGGCAGGGGCCGGGGCCGGGGCCGGGGCGGGCTCAGGAACCGGAGGCGGGGGAGGAGGCGGTGTATCTCCTCCTGTCGCCGTCTTGCTCACCTGGTCGGTGAACTTGAAGAAGTCGTCCAGAGGCATCTGGCCCGAATTGACCTGATCCGTCGCCTTGAAAAAGTCGTTGAGCGACATCTCGCCTTCGTTGGCGATAGAGCCCTTCGACATGGCGATGTTCGTCGATGCCGTGTATGGATTCGCCTGCGAGTTGAAGGTCGAAGTCTTCGACATCCCCGCGTAAGGGTTGGCTTGGGAGTCGAATGAAGGCTTCGGCGCGACGTATCCCGCAGAATAGCCGCCCTGCGTAATGGTCGGCTGGACTTTCTTCTTTTTTGAGGGGATATACCCCGCCGAGTAGGTAGGCATTAGGACGGTACCGCCAGTGTCGAGTCAACATTGATGAGGGTCGGGTTGTCCTCCAGCACGCCCACGGGACGATTCTTCTTGTTCCCCTGCATGGCGAGGTTCTGCTCCTTCGCGGCACGCAGCGCCCGCTGGAAGTTTGACGACTCCACCCCGGACGACCCGTCGTCGCCCTCGTCCTCCATGTAGAGCGAGGTCGCGCCATACAGAAGCACGCTCTCCATGACCCTCGGGATGCCCAAGGCGCTCAGGGATGTCGCGTCGTTGGAACTGGTCCACTCTGCAATCTCTGCCCGATACCGGACGCGGATCGTATTGGCCGCGTCCGGCAACGGAAACAGGTCAATCTCAGGGTAGCCCGTGCTGGTATTCACGCCGGATACATACACCGCCCTCGGATTACCCGTCTCGCTTCGGTCCGGGTCGAAACTGTCGTAGGAATCAGGACCGATGATGTCGAGCGTCCGGTTGTTCGTCTCGTCCACGAAAGACCACCAGTTCGTCACGTTGCCCGAAACAGGCGAATACGTGCGCGTGCTGGCCACCGTCGCAAACGTTGTAGTACGGTCCAGCCACCACCACGGAACCATCGGCATGACCTCTGCCAGGATCTGGTTGATATACTCCCGCGCAATGCCCTGATACTCCGTGTCCGAAGTGCTAAGGCCCGTGCGCCGGAGAACCCGTGTGATAAGCTGGGTCAGTGTCACTGAGGAATCCCCACGGATTCAAGGTCAGGCTGGTCATACACCGCGCCCTCGGGGATGCCCTTTCCAGCGGCGATGTCAGACATGACATTGCCGTCCAAGCGGTCCCCGCGCAGGCGCACGAACATCCATAGTTTGTACTCCTCGGTCTTCATCGGCTTGCCGTTCTCGTCCTTCTTCGCTCCGTGAGCAATCAGTTTCTGGACGAACTTGTGGCTGCCGTCGTCCTCGACGATGGGCTGACCGTGGTCGTCATACTTGTAGACCCGCTGATACACAGGCTCGGCGTGGTCCGTCGTCCCGCCGTCCGTCGCCACATAGCGAGGGATCGTGCTGGGAGGCAGCGGCTCAAAGCCTGCCGGATGCTGGACTTCCAGCCCACCGTGGACCTTCAGCGCCTCTTCTGCCTTATAGTTCCTCTTCCATGTCCCGTCCGGGGTCGCACGCTTCGGCAGCGTGCCCAGACGGGCTTCCAGTTCGCTGATCCGGTTGAGCAGTTCCGCGTTCACGTCCTGCGATGCACTCGCCACAGCAGGCTCGTTGGGCACTTCCGGCTCGTCCTCGGGAATGTCCCGCAGAGTGCCATCAGCAGCGTAGTCTTCCTTCTTGGGCCGTCCTGGACCTCTCTTGGCCATGATTCCTCTTCCTTTAGGGATTGACGACTTCCAGCACGTCGTCGGTGATCTTGAACTCGTCCTTGCGCGAATACGACAAATACTTGTTCGCCATTGCAGCAGCGTTGTGGTGCCGCTCGGCCCACTTCCGCCCCCAAGGCTGGGGCTGATACGTCAGCAGAGCATCGACAATGTCGTCCTCTGTCCACGGAAGGTTGCGGGCTCTGCCCGAGCAGTTGTACTGCACGAACTCTCGGACGTTGTCCTCCGTAAGCCATCCGTCCGCTCTCGGAGATTCGCCTCTTGCGTCGAATACCAGAACCGCTTTCCCACAGGCCAGAGCCTCGTAGGCTCCCCTGCCGTAGGTGACAACGATGTCCGCATCGCGCATCTGCGGCGACACGTCATAGGTGGGATTGTCGTTCCAATGGACCGAATTGAACTCATACCCAGCCCTCTCACATGCCCGCTTCACCATGTCCCGCCCCATCACGTTCTTGCACAAGGACAGAACCACAGGCTTTGAATTGCTCGTCTTCTTTGGTGTGAACCGGCGAAGATCTACACCGTTGCGAACCAGATCGGCCTGAATCCCTCGCATGGCGAGAGTGGCAACGACCTCCTCCGACACGCCGACATACACGTCCCCGCCAGGCATCGCCTGCTCCATGTGGTGTGTCGGGCCGTGCTGTGTAAACACCTTGCGGCAATCCAACTTCCCAAGAAGACCCTGACAGGTCCGATGGTTGATGAAAGCCACGTCATACGCCCCGGTCGGTTCCGAGATCACCGGGACATCCAAGGCTTCGATCTGCTCAGAAAACGGGCCGTGAAGGAACGTATAGACCGTCACGTCCCGTCCTTGGTCCTTCAACGCCTTCGCCATCTCGTAGGTCCACGTCTCCGTGCCACCGATGCGAACCAAGGCGTGATTTGCCAGAAGGACTCTCACGCAGCTCTCCGCTTGTGGAACTCGTCCAACATCTTCTGCACGTCCTCGTCCGAAGGCATCTCCACCTCGTCGGGCTTAAGGAACCGCCGCTGACGCTTGCGCTGCTCAATCTTCGCGTAGGCTTCCCGCAGAATGTCCAAATCCTCCGGGTCGTGATCGCCGTGCGCGATCTTGTATCCGAAGTGGACGTGCCGCTTGATGCCCAAATCCTCACAGTACTGGTTGAAATACGAGTCCGTGGGAACCGGACCTGACTGATTGAACGGGAACTTGCCCGCCGCGTAGAGCCGGTCGAACACCGAAGTCTTTACCAGCGTAAATGCCCACGTCAGAATGTCCGTCTCCTGCACTTCAGGACCGTCCCCGCGCTCATGGGGAATGAGGTTCCTGTGGCGATCCAAGGCGCTCAGAGACGGATCTTGCTTCTTCATCGCCAACGACCGGAAGGGAGGCGACTTCCGATAGGTCTGGAAGCCAACCACGTCGAGGTCCAGGTCGAGCAGTTCGTCCAGACCGTCAACAGGAAATCCCCAATGGTCGTCCTCTACGAATAGGATGTGTGACGCTTTGAGTCCCTGCGCGGCAAGGACCGCCTCGGCCTGGACCTCATACAGCGGTCGATAGATCCTGTGGTGTAGACGTAGATCGTGCTTCGCCTTGTTCGCCGCGTAGAACTCCATGATGTGCGGCGGGAACTTGGTGTGAAGCCGAACCTGCGGGATGCAAAGGACGATTGACATATATCAGTCAGGAAAGGAGCCGAGCCCGAAGGCCCGGCTCCCGATCCCATCGTTACGGGGCGATCTGCAAGTAGGTGGCCACATACTCCGTATCAACCGCTGCCGTCATAAAGAACCCGACAATCGGCTGATTGGTGTAGAGGTGGTCATCCTCAGAGTTGGTGGCACCACCACCGAAGGGCTGGACCGCACCGTTCACACCATCCGAGCCCTGCGCGATAGCACCGGCCTGAATCGTGCCAGCGTTCTCGTCCGCGAGGGCCGTCGCCGGGCCCCACGTCTGCACCCAGCCATACGACGTAGCACCGATGTCAACCAGCGGCACGCCAACGACCACGTCATCCGTGCCGTTGTTGTAGATCGCCAGGTTGTTGAACATCGAACCGGAAATGGACACCGAATCCTCGGAGTCCAGCGCCGTCTGCGTGGGATCGTAGAGATCCAGCCGCATGACGTTGGTGGCCGTGTCCGATCCAACACCGTTGCCACGGAGGCGGTAGGTGTAGCCCTCGCCGCCCTCGTCGGTGATGTGCAGATACCCACCAGCAAACACATCCGCCGCGTCAGCGGAGGTGATGTCGGAGGTCTTCACATACAGCGTGGTCGCGCCGGACGTGTAGTCCGTGGCCGTGCCCGCGCTGTTGGTGAACGCAGCGTCAAACGAGGTCTGCACTGCGACCGACTGATCCAGTGCGGCAAGCTGGCCCGCGCCGACCGCCGTTACGCAGTAAGCGTACCGGAACACGCGGCCATCGGGCATCTCCCGCTTCGCTCCCAGCGGACCCTTTGCGGTCGTGGAAGTCTCATACAGGCCCTGTGCAACGCCGTCGCTCGGCGAGTTCACATGACCGTTGGAAACATGATCAACCATCTTCTTCCCTTCTTTGCTTGGTCTACGGGCTCATTGGCTTGAGCCCCGAAGATTAGCTACCGGTGATTGCGGTGCCGACGCCGAGGCGACGACGGTTGTTGGTGGTCAACTGCACCGAGGCGACCACGTAGCACAGCTGAGCCAGCTGACCGTTGCTCTGAAGGCTCACGAACGGAGTCTTCTTGAACGACGCCTGGCGCAGCGTAGCCAACTTGATGTGGCGCTGGTCGATGAAGTAGGTGTGGAGAGCCGTGCAGTCGTTGTCGGGGATGATCTTCACGCCGTAGAAGTCCGGGGCGTGCTTCCCGCCAACACCGCTGGCGTTGCTCAGTTCGGTACGCGCGTAACCCTGAGACGCGAGAGCCGTCCGATACGCCTTGGCAATGCTCCACGTCGTGAAGCCGTGCGACGGACGAGCGCCCTGAATACGCATCGTATCCAGAATGCTGTCCCAACGGGTGAACCCGTCAAAGACGTTGGTGGTGGTCTGCGTCAGGAACGTCGTCGCCGTCGTATCACGCTGGTTGTCCCACCAAGAGTTGGACGAAGCGTCGATACCACCGACCGTGTTGGCCGAGGTGGCGATGATGTCAGGGAACCCAAGCATGTTCTTGCCAGCCTGGGCCGTGTACATGTCCTCGTTGATCGCCTTGACCAGCGAGTCCATCGCGTTGTCGCCAAGCGACTTGAACAGGTCAAAGACCCGCTCCGGTCCCATGTTCTCCCAATTCTCGGTGTCCGAGAGGATCACCGGGACGGCGTAGTAACGCCGACGGAAGAACGCAGCCTCAAACGGATCAATCGGGTTCTTGTTCAGGCTGTCGTAGCGATCAAACGACTCTGCGGTGCCGCCGCTGGACTGAAGCGTGACCTGGATCTCACGCGACCCACGGTCCTCTTCCTTCAGGGCGGACTTGCGGAACTCACCAACCGTCGGGTAGTCCTCGAAAAAGTTATCGACGACGCCCGGACGGACGGTCTTACGCACGGACGACCAAATGCTGTCCGCGACTTCGCTCTTTGTCTGTGCCATTGTCCTGTTAAGCTCCCGCCTACAGGACTACGTCACCCCAATACGGCAGAAATCTCCGCAAGGCTGTCTTCCAACGAATTGGTTTCCTTCCACGTCGAGGGATGGGAACCATTCGGCTTGACTTGAGCCTTGGCCTGTCGAGAAGCACTCCGAGACGTTTCGCGGGCCTTCTGAGCCTCCTGCGCGGGCTTGCCCGTCACCATGCCGACCAACTGCGCGACAGTAAACGGTTCGCCGGTCTGAGGATTGATCTGTCCCATATTGGCTTGGATGAAGGCGATGTTGTCCCTCACCGCGTCCTCGCCAAAGAGACGAACCGCCTCCTGACCCTGCGCCCTCATTTCCTTTGACTGCGCCTCCTGCTGGGCCCTCGTCAAGCCCTGCAATTGCTGCGTCGTCTGCTGGAACTGAGGCTCCAACTCCTCACGAAACTGCTGGAACTCACGAATCTGATTCGCCAGTTCCCCCTGCGCCTGACGGATCTGAAGCAGTGTTTGAACACCGGCCCGATCCTGCGGCGACAGAGACGGGTCGTTCATCAACTGATAAAGCCCGTCCATCTCCTGAGTGTGCTGCGCCTGCTGCGGCTGATTCTGAAGCTGCTCCCGATACTGCGACATCTCCTTCAGGAACTGCTCCCGCTCGGCCTGAAACGCCCTACGCTCCTCGGCAAGATCCTGCGTCTTGCGTGTATAGTCCTGCTGGCGCATGTATCCGCGATTTGTCTCATCGCTGGATACGTCGGTTTCGGATGATTGTGCGTCCGCCTCCGTGTGCCCTTCAGGCGCTTTCGGGGCCGCGTCAGAGTTGTCCGGTCCTACTTCGTCCTCAATCACGCCAAAGGACGTTTCAACCGGGCTCTCCGTGGCTTGTCCTTCCTGCACCACAGGATCGGATTCGTCTGCCACTTACAATTCTCTCCATGAGTCGATCAGGCCCGTCTCTGGATTCTGTCCATCCCGGCCCATAATGGAGCCGGTGTGACGGCGATCTACTCTATCGGTGTCGATCCTTTGTGTGATGTCTTCCAGGGAGTCCGCGATCAACACGTTCGGATCTCGCTGGCGGCTCTGCTCCATCCTTGCGGCAACATCGTCCTCGATGTCCTCGATGCGCTCTATATCGCCCTCTACGAGGCCGCGCTCTTTCAGGATGCGCTTCTTGTCCTCATACGACTCATATACTTCGCCGGTCTGCGGGTCTGGCCTGCCGGTATACAGGCTCGACAGGGTGCGGTGGATCTTGTTGCCCCGATGGCGAATCCAACCGACCCGCTCTCCGCAGTCATCGCACTTGATCGTCTTGGGGATCTTTGCCGAGGTAATCGGCCAATCCCGGTGGCTCTTGCCACACTCGCACGTATCAAAGTCCCACAGACGCAGCGGCATACCTATTTCATACCCCCGTCACAGGCGGTCGTCAAAGGGTTCATGTGACCTCCTGCGCCTCGCCCTCAACCACATTGGCGATGTTCTGCGCGTTTCCACGAACCGTGGATACCAGACCTTCTGGGGCAGGACCGGGGCTGCGAGGCCCACCGGCCATCTCCTGCTCCTGCGCCATCAACTGCTGGTGCTGCTGCATGTGCTGATCTCGCAGGCGGATGATCTGCTGAAGGCGCTGCATCACCTGCGGGTAGATCGGCTGGCCCGTCATAGACACCTGTTGCGCCTGCTGCACCAACTGCTGGAAGGACGGGTCTTCCTCCATCTTCGCGTGAGCCTCCATATGGCTCCGATGGTCCTGCCCTTCGATGGCGCCGGGGTCTTGCATCTGCGAGATGATGCGCTGGTTCTCCAACTGAGCCGCCCGAGTGGCCTCGGGGTTGGAGTCCGTCTTCATCACCTTCTCGACATCCACCATGTCCACGGAGGACGCCAGCATACGATCCAGTTCGCGCTGGTCGTAGTTGGAACGGTTCGCCGCTCGGTCGTAGAAGTTGAGGAACTTGTCCTGCTCAATCTGCTCGAACATCGGAGCCATCGAACCGGCCTGCACCGAGATGCGGTAGTTCCACAGGAAGTCCGAGTTCGTCAGCGCACGGGTCAGCGTGGCCGCGCCGTTCGGCGCCACGTTCACCCGGAAGTCCTCCGGCGTATACCGAGGATCGCCCATCACCTGGAAGCAGTTACGGACGATGTTCACAAACACCTCCGACACCTTGGACTGCATCCATTCGCGGTTCACAGACACCGAGGAAGCCAGCAGAGAGGCTTCTGTGGCCGTCCGAGGCGTGCCGGACGACTCAATGTCCGTCAGGCGCGTGATCTCCTCCTCATAGCCCCGTAGACGGTCCTCAAAGCGAAGCTGGTCGGCAGGCACATCGCCGTAGCGCAGTTCCTTGAAGTTGTTGGGGTCTTGAACCTCATGCCACTGCCCGTCCACACCCTTGCGGAGGTCTTCGACAAGGTTCGGGTTCTCCAACGCCTCTTCCTTGGCGACCACGCCCTGACGGGCCGTGCGCTTCAGAAGAGCCGCCTGGCGGCTCATGCTCTCGACAATGCCGTTCTGGATGTCCTCGACATACTTCAGGTGAGGCTGGGGATAGAACGAGGAAGCGTGATGGTCGAACTTCACCGGCACGAAGGGAAAGCCGCTCTCAACCAGCCAACCGGGCATTTCCACGCCCTGAGACAGGTCCAGAAGAGGGCTCCCGTCCTCGTTTATCATCGCATTCCCAAAGATGTCCACCATTTCAGGGAACGACATCTTCAAGAAGGGATGGGGCATATCCTGAATCGCCTCGTCCACGCCGTCAGCGAACATCACCAGACGACGGCCTACGCGGTCGTGGATGCGGTCTACGAGGACGAACTCGCCGTTCTCGACCGACTCGCGCACCGCCTTGGCTTCAAACGACTCCGTCTCGCGCCCCATGACCTCGCCAAAGCCGATGTCCTCCTGCTTGGCGACGTTCGTGGCCGCGATCTGGTTGCGGTTCTTGATCGACTTGTCGTCACGCAGCGCCTTGAGAGGAACCCACATCTTCTCTCGGATATACCGCGCATGGCCCAACTTGTGCGGCGGGCACATCGGATCGACATGCACGAACCCCGGAGGAACGCGGCTCACAGAGGTCAGATCCTCATGCATCGCGTCGTTCGTCACATACGGGGGAATCATGTCATCCCCCGGCGGGTTGTAGTCGATGCGTAGCCAGCCAACAGAACACGTCAGAGCGTCGAAAATCGACTGATGAACGTGCGGCTTGGCGTCCATGAGGTTCAGCAGCGAGGCAGCTGCGCGTTCAAGGACGACCGTCAGTTCGGTGCCCTCGTCCTCCTCAATGGCGAAGAACAATTTGGGGTAGTTGAACGCGATGGACGCGATGATCTGACGCACCAACGGGTAAAACCGGCTGATGCGGACCAGTTCGTCCTGGTTCAGGTCGCGGATCTGACTTGTGAAGCGCAGATCGTAGAGGTCGATGAGTTTCTGCCACTCCTTCATCCGCTCCTTATACAAGCGGTCGAGGAGTTCCATCTCTCCACGCCAGAACTTCGTCTCTTTTCGACTAAGTGCCATTCACATGCCCGATTGCGGTTTACTCCTTTCTACAATTTCGCACCGTATGTGTGGACCGTCAAAGGGTTGAGAATGTCGTTGTCGGGCCTCGGATGGTCTTATACGCTACATGGAAGTCCAACCTCTTGAAACGCTCTGGATCGACCCCTGCCAGCGTATGCCACGGTGAATCGTTGAACAGGAACTCGCCGGGGTCCCGTTGTATGCCCATCACCGCTTCCACATGCGCCCTCTTACTGCCGTGAATCCCCCTTGTGGAGAGCAGGCGCTCTATGTTGAGCGGTTTGTCCCGCAATCGGTTCCGTCGAATCAGACTTCGATACTCGTCGCGGATCTTCTTGGCCTGATCGGAGTGATAGATGGCGTAATCGCGCACCGCCGAGGCAATCACCGCGCAGGCGAGTCTCTTGTAGGGGTCCAATCTCAATCCTCCGGCAAAATGAGCGGCGACTGAGGCTCCCGGCGGGCCACCTCCTCCAAATCGAACCCTGCATGGATCGCAAGACGGTGGGCGGCCTCGTTGAAAGCGACCTCCTCGTCTCCGGACAGGTTCATCCCCAACCAGGGGTTGGCGGATACCGCCGTTACGAGCGTAACGTCCCGAAACCACTGATCGGCCTTATCCGTATCGTCCAACTTTCGTCTCCGTCATAAGGGAACTGATGATGTTGGCACCTTCCGCCGTCTCGTCCTGCTGCTTCTTATACCCCGGCCCGAAGACATGCACGCCCATATACCGCAAGGCGTCGGCCAAGTGGTCGTTGGAGTCCGTATCCACGTCCTCGGGGCGGCGTTTGTCTCTGGGAAGCTGGGGCATCTGCTCAATCAGGTTCGGACACCACTCCTTCCAGACCTTCAGCTTGCCCTTCGCCATCGCATCGCGCAGGATGCGCCATCCGTTCACGCGGTTGTTGTTGCCGGGCTTCAGATACACGCCATGTTCGCGGAAGATCCCCGACGCGGACTGCACACGCGCCTCTGCCGGGACTCCTGAGCCCTTGGAGAGGCGACGACGGGTGAACATCGACGGGTCAGCGAGGTTCATGTAGGGACGGCGGTTCGTGAAGGGAAAGTCCTTCATCATCGCCGCGATCTCCTCGGCGTGTTCCGAGGCCGCACGGTCGCCTACGTAGTATTCGTTGATCAACCAGAGGTTCTTGTCGTAGTCCATCGCCCCCATAACCCATGCGGTCGGGGACGCCTCGCCGTAGTCCAACCCCGAGAACAGCGGCCAGGAGTCGGGAATCTCAAACGAATCGGCCAGTTCGACCTTGGACCACGCCCCCGCGAAGAACGCACCGACCAGAGCCGTCCAATCGCCCTCCAACCACGCCTTCACAAGCTCGTCGTCGCCCACGCCATGCAGGCGGTTCACGTAGTTGGGGTCGGAATCCAGCAGGATCTTGTTGTCCTGCACGCGGGAGGGAATGAACATCCGCCGCATGGCGGTCTTCGGGTCCAGAAGCGGCTTCGCGTCACGATACGTGGTCTGATGCGAGGGGATGGTGAAGTAGTCCTGCACCCATCCGTGACCCACGCCGCCGGGGTTGCCCGTGGAACGGACCCGCTTGCGCTTGGCCGGGCCGCGCAGACGGCTCAACATGCGCTGATAACACGCCGCATCGGGCCACTCCGGCAGTTCGTCCCACCCGATCCATGAAAAACTGTGGCCGATGTACTTCGTGAAGTCGAACACGCTCTCAAAGTGCCGCAATCGAAGGCAGGCACCGTTCGGCCAGCGCCATTCCTTCTTGCCTTCCAGCCACTTCGCCCCCGTGCGGGGGTAAAACTCGTGAGAGCGGTGGACAAGGTCGTCCAGGGCAGGGAACGTCTGGCGAAACAACACCCCCTGCCATGAACTGCCTTGGTCCACGTCCATCAGGAAGTCGCCCAGGAGGAAGTCGCTGTTGTGCGTGACGATGAAGTCGTTGGTGATGTAGAGCCCGGACGGATGGGAGACGGTGATACACCGCCCCTCGATCTCCCCCACCTCCTCTACCGCCACGACTCTTCGATACAGATTGCCGCTATCGTCACAACGAGATCTCTTCCGCTCCAACCGGAAAGCGTCCCGGTCGTTGGGAAGCTTGACATACGCCGTAAACGCCCTCTGGCCTCCCTTTCCGTCGCATGTCGGGATTCGGTCGGTGACCGTCGCAGTACCACCCAGCGATTGAACGAGGTGGACAACGCCCTCCATTAGACGATGTGAGATCGACGTGAAATACAACTGACCACGGCTGTCCGACGTGCCGTCCGTGTCCATCAAGCCCTGCAACAAGGCCAACCGGTCCTCCGGCGAGGCCCAGAGATACTGGTGGGGGACGAACTTGTCGTGCGCCTTGGTTCCCATGAGGCCCGCTCGTTCCAACTGGACCTCCCAGTGCTTCCTGTCATCCCCTATCAGCCCGAACGCGTACCCATCCCAATCCCGCATCTCCGGCCAATGCCGGAGGATGTGCTCTGTGTCTTCCGAGGTAAGACGCACGCCGGACGGCCCGGCATGGCCATCGCCCAACCACAGCCCCAACTGATACGGGTCCAAGAGAATCGGATGTCTGGACTGAACATTGAAGGGCTGCGGCTCACAGACAGGTATACATGGCCAGTTCGGACGATGCCCCCGCGCCTGCTGGTCCTGAGCAGTCTTGAGCCACTGAGCAAGTTCCCGCGTCTCAACCACTTCCGCCGCATCAGAGCCAAAGTCCGAGCTGCCCCGAGGGCGCTTCTTGCGCTTTCTTGAACGCCAAGCCAACCACAGATGGTCCCAAGCCACCGTCGTTGACGTTCCGTCATGGAACGTCACTTTTACCCCGGTTATTCTCTGCCACGGATGCAACTGAATGATCCGGCACGTTGTCCCGTCGGGAGCACTGATCCGAGATCCAACATCCAACTCCTCGCAGGTCCGCCATCCAAACGGCGTGAGAACAGGCGCTCCGCGCTGAAGGATTTTCCCTCCACCAGCGGCACCGCCGTAGAACAACTCCTCCACAAACGATGCCCGTATTGCCGCCTCCTGCGGCCCCTGCTGGGGACTCCACGCGACCTCCGTCAAGCGGCGGCCTCATTCTGGTCCATCCACTCCTCCTCCGACTCCGCACGCGCCGGAGCCACCACCTGAGCGAAACTCCCGTCAGTAGAGATCTCCTGCTTCGTGCCCCACCCCCGATCCCGCGCAAAGCGGTCCAGCCACGCCTGAAGCGCCCGTAGATCCTTCTTCCGCAGCGCCTCGGAGTAGAACGTGCTTTCCGCGTCGTCCTTCATCACCTCCAAGACATCCGCCTTGAACCGCTTCAAGACCTCCGACTTGGAGATCCGCTTCGCCAAAGTGTCACGCCGGATGCCCAGCATCTGAGCCGCCGCCGTGACGTTCCCCTGCGCGTCCTGTATCGCCTTCTTCACTTCTTCGTCTGTGTTGCCGATCTGCATTCCGTACACCCTCTGATCACGTTTGCTACGACCGCATCGCCCCCGTCCTTGGGCGATACCCGATACCACCACCGGCTCTCACCGCCGCACTCGCACGCCGCCAGGCCCAGCAAGTCGTCCGCCGTGAGCCGGTTGTAACTCCCATACCTCTTCGCCATCGTGTTCAACACTCCCGCCCGATTCGCCGCATACCCCCGCTCCGTCCTCTGATACGCCCGAATCTTCTCCAACCGCTCCCTCGACGGCTTCTTCCGCCTTACACGCGCCCGCCAGGCGATCTTCCGCCGGTTCTTCCGGTAGTAGAGCCGCTGATACTCCGTCCATGCCATGTTTCAGCCCAATTTTGTCCGGGTGGGCAGGGGGCCCCTTCGCCCCTTCGCCGTTTCGGGGTCGGTTCGCCCTGGCCGCCGGGCCGCCTGCCCGCGCCGCCCCGAGCCAGAGCACGCCCCGGCTCAGAGGCTGACCTGCTCATCTGTGCACTGCCATACTAACCATAATAGGTATTATCGATACTATCAAAGGGCCGATCCGCCCCCAACTTGCCCCGGCCAGTGGTAGAAGGCTCGCCCCGTCGTCCTATGGGCGCCGCCCCTAGTGGGCCCACAGCGCCGGGCGGGATTGGGCTTACGTGCGAGTGGGGGCCTGCCAGCCCGTGCCAGCCGGTGCCAGCCCGTGCCCCCCCCGTGCCCCCGTGCCCCGGTCCGCCCCTACACCCCTATGACCCTACCGCCCTTCCTGTCTCGTCTCTCTATCCATACACGTCAGAGGTGCGATGCGTTACGCGCGGAACGCTCACCGTCAATATAGCCAATCGGCATATTTTCTTCCCATTCTTTATCTGTTTACGGTGTTTCTTATCTGTTTGTAGGCAATAAAAACAAATGTGCACCTATCGGTGCGGGTTATACCGTGCGACTTTATATAGTGTCGGGCGGGCAATAGAGCTCGCCGTAAAACAGGAGTCTAACCCTATGAAACGCGCAAAGTTCCTTTGCCGATACCAGTCGGCTACATACTACCGTGTCACCGATTCAAACGGGAATACTGCTGAGGTGTGCGTTCTTGACTCTGATGGAACACACCGCCGGGGGCCTTCGGTCGATTTTCCCGAAGCAAGCCCCGAAGATGTTGCGGCTGTTTCTGCGTTCCAGAGAGAGGAAGGCCGCCGGAATATGCAGTATTTCGCCAATAATCCAGACCTTGCCATCGCAGCTTTCGACATGGGATTGCTGCCCAATTCGCATACAGTTACCTGCTAACAGGAGTCCAACCCTATGAACTTTTCCGTTACATACGAGACTGTTGAGAGTCGAATCCGTAGCGAGATTGAGGATGGCATCCTGAAAGACGCCTTAATCCTCATGGCGAGGATCGCTGCGGGAGTCAACGCGATGCAGAACCGGAAGCGCCTGACCAACACGTTGCGGATCATGACTGCCGGTGCCCAGACCAAGCTGGCCAATACGGCTTGTCGGTATGGTCTGGATCGCGTTATCGGTCCGGTGTAGTTGGATTCTGTGAACTTTACCGCCTCTATATCCGACGTGGCCGCCGAACTGAGCCTATCCCGCCCTTATGTATGGCGGACCGTCAAACAGCTGGAATTGGGCCGCGAGGAACGTGGCCAGATCCGTCTAAGCCCCGAAGATGTTGAGATACTCACCGCGCACTTGGAAGCACGACGCCGCAAGTAACCCCCAACTAACGGAAAAAACTCCGATGGCCACGTTCCGACGCAACAGCGACCGCGACCTCAAAATCCTCGAATCCCTTCACTTGCCTGTATACCTGCGGGATCGGGTGGATGCGGCCGTCAAGATGGGAATCATCCCCGGCAGTTGGCGCGGGGTGAAGATGGAGATCGGGTGCGGCGACCAATGGTTGCCGCACGCCATCGTGCGATTCCGTCGTCTCGGGTACGATATCCCCAAACACTCGGAGGTGCTGTCGTGAATATCCCCGCCGTTGCGTTACGCGCGTAACAACCCACCAGGCTACCCGTTTAATAACCCCGGATTAGGAAGGAAACTATCATGCCACGCATCTATGTTGCCTGTCTCGCCAGCTATAACGCCGGAACGCTGCACGGTCGCTGGATCGACGCCACCCTTGGCGTGGACCATATCGACGAGGAAACGCTCGATATGATTGCACATAGCCCGACGCCACTCGCTGAGGAGTGGGCCATTCACGATTACGAGGGATTCGGCGCCGTCAAACTCAGCGAGTCAACATCTTTCGACGACGTGGCCGAACTGGCGCACGCTATCGAAGAACTCGGCGAGGCATTCGGCGTGTTCTACAACAATCAACCCGACGACGTGGCCGCCGTCGTTGAACGCTTTGAGGAAGCGTA
>Ga0129324_10000449_pt1 | contig 30225 bp, 22 predicted proteins | sample CPBDNA_7_FD_96879 | JGI IMG/M metagenome (GOLD analysis project Ga0129324, IMG submission 96879) | Freshwater to marine salinity gradient microbial communities from Chesapeake Bay, USA - CPBay_Spr_15_0.2_DNA | ecosystem: Environmental > Aquatic > Marine > Coastal | place: USA: Chesapeake Bay...
CGCTTCTATATACTCTATTTGGGCTTACTGGTGGCTTTAAAGGGAACTTCAGTCTCCTTCCCTACTTTATAAAGATTACCGAATATAATGACAGCGAAACTCGAGACCTTTGGGAGTACAAGCTCAAGCTAAATGACTCGGAAAAGGAAATGTTTCTCGCTCATCTATGGGAAATGGATCAAGCGGTCTTTGATTATTACTATCTCACTGAAAATTGCAGTTATCATCTCCTGCTTTTTCTTGAGGCCATTAGACCCGAGCTTAACTTTAAAGAGCGCATGTCATACTTCGTTCTTCCAAGTGAAACTTTATCTTTAGTTAATCAAACGAAAAATTTTATTTCTCAAAGGAAAGTACGTTCTTCTCAATTTAAGAAAACACAGGCGCGCCACCTTGCCCTTTCAAAAGAGGTAAAGTTAGCTTTCAAGACCAAAGAAGTTCCTCTAAAAAAAGAAGACCAAGCAGAACTCCTAGACTTTCAAATTGATCTGATGGATCTTGAAAAAGGAAAACTACTATTTAAAAAAGATACGGAGGCCGTTAAAGAAAAGCGCGCTCTCCAGAAAGAAAGGTCTAAATTATCAATGGTTGAGACTAGGCCCGTTATTGTTAAAGAAACAACTAGTCCCCACTTTATCCATCCTTCTCGCTACCTAGCTCTAGGCCATGAAAGCCAAAGTTTTGGTCGTGCAGGAAAAGATCCTGAATTTGGCCGATTTTTGTTCACTTATCGTTTTAGCTTTCATGAATACCTTGACCCACAAAAGGGTGCCCCCTCCTGGTCGCAACTCATGTTAGGAAAGGTTGAGGGAGCATACGATGAAGAGCGAAAACGTCTGGAGCTAAAAAAATTCACCCTCTTTAAAACAGAGGCCAACCAAGAAAACTGGGCCAACACAGGCGCTTTAAGTTGGGGTTTAGAAGTTGGTGCGCGAAATCATCCCAACACCATTGCTTATGACGTTGGTCCTTATATGAGAAGTTTAGTTGGTGTTAATTGGCGTGCAAATAAGGGGATCTTTAGAATTATTCTTCCGGTAACAATAGACTATTCTCGCCCAGATACTTTGGCCGATGAATTAAAAATTCAAGGAATGTTGCTGGCCCAGTGGATTGTTGAGCCCCTTGATTTCTTCAGACTCAATCTTGCCCTTGGATGCCATTGGGGGAACTTTCAAGCTGAGGGTGAACCACTCAGGTACGCAAACTTATCGGCACAGCTAGACCTCAACTCAGACTTCTCGTTAAAGACGGAAACTGAATTCTTAAACAAAGATATAAATGTCTCAACTTCTTTACTTTTCTATTTCTAGAGAATTCACTACGATGATCTTATGAAAAATACTATTGGATTTCTTTTCACCTCTCTTTCTTGGTGGGCATGTGTCTTAAGTGGCAAATATTTATCTAATAATTCACAACTACTAGTTTTAGGTATTTTTGTATTGATGTCATTAATTGGTCATTACCTCTATTACGTTGAAGAAAAAAAGTCTTTCATCCTTTTTTATTCTATCGCTCTCACCGCAGGTCTTTTAGGAGACGGTCTACTTTTCTATACTGAGAATTTTTCTTTTGCAGGTGAAAAAATTGGTCTTTATCCCACTTGGCTGATGGCCTTATGGTTGGTCTTTCCCCTTAACTTTCTCCACAGCCTAAAGAAGTTTTTAAATAAACCTCTTGTCGCCATTTTATTTGGAATAATTGGTGGGCCTCTCGCTTACAAGGCAGGACCAGCTTTTGGAATACTAGAGTTAAGTGAAAATGCTCTATATTTCGTCGCTATTTTTTGGGCGCTCTATATGGGCGGGGCTTGCCTTTTAAAATCTTTACTCGCAACGAATCGTCCCTCGAACTGAACCAAGTCAACTTGTGACCCGTCACAGGTAACGACGGATTTCATCTGTGCTCGTGCTGTCCCTCGCCTCTCAAAAGTTTTCAAGAAACTCTCCGCATTTAAAAATTCTGCAGACGCCATAAAATCATTATTAACCGGTTTTAAATACTGAATCTGACTATCTTGAATTACCAAAGAACTAAAATCTAAATTCTCTTTTTTAAGGCGATGATGAATTAGAAGATAGCATGAGAGAACGCAAAGAGTGTTTAAGGAGCCGCCAAATGCTGTTCCTTCATAATTGATATGTGTATTGAGTGGGGCCGAAAGAGTAAGGTTATCTAAAGAAAGGCCAACGATATGAATGTCCATGCCGTCAACGACAGGAATAGCGCGTAGGAGTTCTTGTTGATAAATTTTTTCCTCAGATGTTAGACCCATAGAGCGAGTCTATCACTAGCTATTCCACCAGGAAAGTTTCACGTAAAAGGCCTTATCATTACTGATAAAAAGATAGTGAGTTACGTAAAAGCCACCACCTGCATAAAGCTCTAGTCCATCTCCAAATGAGATCACTTGAACTTTTTGGCCTGCAAAACTTCTTAAAAGAAAATTACTCACCTTAGAGTTACTCTTGAACTCAATCCCAAGGAAAAGATCATCAAAGCGAGAAAAAGTTCTCTCATTCGCTATTTCAGCACTAAGTGTTAGGTCTTTCATTTGTGAGAGAGGAATATTTAAAGCACTGGCAAGATCCTCGACATCAGAAAGATTTGCATGAGCGCCAACTAACCGATGATATTTAAAAGCAAAAACAGAAGTAATTCTTTGGTCGTAATCACTCTCATTTTCAAGCTCTGCTTGATTCATAAGATCAATCTCTTGCTCCACTTCTGCAGGTAATTTAAGGGATTGAACACAGAGACTTCCTTCTCGCCCTCTTAGCTCATCAGTTTCTTGACGAGGAGAATATTGGCCGGGGCATTTTGCTGAATTTTCGATAAGAGTGAAGTCACCGCTGTTAGCGAGAGATATTACTTCAGGAAGATCTTCATAATAGGCATTTGAAGAGAGAGAGAATACTGCAAATAAGGCAATTAGCGCGTTGAACATTTAAAACTCCTTGGAGGCATTTTTATCAAAACCGAGGAGTTTACTAAAGAATAATGCTTTGGGGGTTAGCTATCTGATAATTAGATAGTAAATGACTAAGGGCGAAGACTTTTTAAGGCCTGCTTTGTTAGCTCAGGTGGATTTTCTCCATAGAGTCCTTTAACGCACGACTTCCATTTTGTGTAATTTTCAATAGTTACTTTTGTTCTAAATTGATGAAAGCTTGGATAGCAGCTTAAATCTAACTGGCGAGAGAAAAACCCCTGTGGAAGAAGGTAGGGGAAAAAGGCCCTAATAACTTTTATCTCTTTTGGTCTTTGCTGTATTTTTCCAATTTTGATGAGGTCGGCATCGCCAACCTTTTTGGCCCAGACCTCCATACTCTCTTCAAGTTTTTTAATTTTGGCCCAAGTTATTGGTTTGCGATTTTCGGCGCTACTTAACCCTGTGACAAAAGCGGCGATGAGAAAACATAGTAGATACTTTTTCATTGGCACTCTCCTACGCATCTGGGGTCTGCACCGTGAGTACAAGGATTCGCCATTCTTAAGGCCGTGCAATAGTTCGCTTGGGTCCCACAAGGAGGAAAGTTTTCTCCATCACTAATACACCGATTAACACTTACAAGATGATTGCGTGTCTCTGCGCTTTGAGAATCACCAGAGTTTTTTAAATTATTAATCCAACCGTCCAAGCTTTGGGCACCATTTCTAACGATGGCATTATCTTGAAAACCACCAACTCCCATATTGTAAGCACCAGCACAGGCCAACAAAGAAGTCCTTGGATCCATTTCAATATTATCTTGCTCCATACGAATCTGGCAGTTACGCAGCACCAAAGCACTCATGGCAATTACCGCTTCATGGTTATCATTATTGCCAACAAAAGATGAATTTATCTCAGAAGCAGAGGGACGATCAGTCATCGGAATCGAGCTCCAAAGTTCTTGAAGTGCTACCTTTCTATCATGGTTTTCTCTCTCAGCTTCAATCAAGGAGAGGTTGCGCCTAAGAGTGTTATTCGTAATACGCCCAGCTGTGTTTTCAGCTCTCTGCTCCGCCGCGCGGTCATCAAAGCTACGAGTACGGCCTGGATTATACGAGAGAATATTTCTGACCTGCTCTCTCGCAGTTTCTGTGAACTGACCTAAACCTAAGGCGCCAGTTGAAGAACTTCCTCCCCTCCACTGAGCACTCTCTCTGAAAATTAAACAGCTCATAAGCGTCGTCACGTCGTCTTGGGGCACTGAACCACCCGTTTGCTGACCATAGGCCCGCGCCATACGCCTTATACTTGTGCGATAGCGGGTTTCATAATCTAAGTGCAGGTCACGACTATTTTTATAACAAGCAAAATAGCTATCGGCTTCTGCTGGAGATTTGAATATAAATGAGCTTAAATCACTTGCTCCAAGGTTTGGCGGTCTCATGACAGGTCTAGGAGAAGTTAATGGTGCAAAACTTTCTTCTGAATTTGGTGCCACTGTAGCAGCAGGAGTTGGAGTAGGTCTTGGGACTGGCCTTAGCGATCGGGCGACAGCACCTGTTTGAGTTTGTTCTTCGACAACGCTCTCAAGAATGAGCGCAGCTATTGTATCGTCAATGACTCCATCAGATGCTGGTGGACAAGGAACCCTTGGGCTCACGGACTCCTCAACAATATCCCCTGCCCCTTGAACCATGCGAATAATTTCTTCAATGGATAGATCTACTACGGCCCTCTCAACCCAAGGTTGTGAAGCATAGAGAAGTGATCCAGTTGGTCTGAGGTAGCGATCTAATCTTTGAAAAGCATAGGCCCAGCCTTGATGAGTACGGGTAACCTTTATAAATTCTCCTGGGCGTAGGATATCACCAGAAGTTGTCTCTATTGAGCCATTAGATACTCGATAAGAATGATCAGGAACCACCTCTCCCCCATAAAGATTGGATATTTGAAGAAATAGGAAGATGCACAACGTTTTAACTCTCACCACCTTATTATGACCTAGAACCAAGGTGGGACAAAAGCTCATCGTTAAGGGCAGAGATTTCCTGATTTATCTCAAGTTATTCTAACTATTATGAGTTAAAATTTTAAAAATCATATTTTAACAAGGATAGTTTATGCCGATAAAAAGCCTCACTTTTATCTTTTTAATGTCGTTAGTTAGCGGCTGTGCCAATGTCGATCAAATTGACCGAGGTATTCTTGCTAAAAAAATTATGCAACTAGATCCCCATCCAGAAGAATCGGCCTTTAGAAATGAGGTGCGCTCATTTAGAGAGAGTGCCATTGGCGGCTCTTCAGCGGTAGGAGGCGGTTGTGGGTGTAACTAAAAAAACGATAAAGGTTCTTCACACCATCCTTCTCTTTACCTTGGCGTTACAGAATACTTTTGCTGAGATGATGGCGAAAGGAAGAACAAAACTTAAAACTGTTTTTAACCTCTATCACCAAAATAGTAATGACGGTAATCAGGTTGCCGATAATTCAGGGCGAGAAGAAACCAACGTTATAGAGCCAATGGTTTTTATCGAACACCAAATCAACGAAGACACGGCCATCAATGGCAAGATTGTCTTTGATGCATGGACTGCGGCCAGTGATACAAAACTAGACAATTATACGGGAGCTAGTGGAACACCTATTATGGGTCAAAATAGAATCTCCGCTAACCTTGGAGCGCGCCAAGAAAAGAAGGCTGGAAAGAATGTCTGGAACTATGGTTTTGATATCGGCTTCTCTAGTGAATATGACTATAAATCTTTAAATGGCACGCTTAGTGCTTCAAGATCTTTTGCCAATGACAACTTCACACTCGGCGCCTCTTTTCAGTATTATAACGACGAAGTAAGTCTCTTTAAGGATATCTCTAATCCTAGTGCTGCTAACATAACGACCGGACTAAGTCGTAAGATTATGGCCACTTCCATAACAGCAAGCCAGATCTTAACAGTAAAAGATATCATTCAATTTGATGCTACCTTTGCTCGCTCAAATGGTTACTTGGAATCAACGGCAAATACTGTAAGTGTTGCTGGCGTTCGCCAAGTGGAGGTCTTACCAGAGACAAGAAGTCGTTATGCTCTCTCAAGTAAATGGGTTCACGGTTTAAGTAAGCTTAGTGCACTTAACCTCAGCTATCGTTACTACTGGGACCAGTGGGATATAAATGCTCATACTATAAGAGGGGCTTACCTTTTTGACATTGAAGAAGATGAAAGCTTTATGGAAGTATTTGCTCGCATCCATAAGCAAAATGAAACTAAATACTACAAAGGGCGCTTTGCTTCGGCCGAGACCTTTATGACAAGTGACTCTGATATGGCAGGATATGAATCCTACGAAAGTGGTATTTTCTATGAATCCACGAGAGCCGACTTTAAATGTTTTGGCGTAGAGTTGGAAGACGTAACGTGGAGTCATAGCTTAGTTTACAGCACTAGGACAAATGGTATGCGCTATGGTTATTATCAGACAGGCTTTGGCTTTAAATTTTAGAGGTTTTTATGAAAGTTATTTTAATTTTTTCTCTCCTACTTTCGCCTACTCTTTGGGCAAAAGGGGCAAAAGATCTTAAGAGTTTCTCCCTTCCAATTTATAAGGAAGAAAAGTCCTTTAAGTACCCAATGAAAGAAAAGAAGAAGCTCGTCATTAACTTTTGGGCCACATGGTGCACAAGCTGTATCCAAGAAATACCCATTTTGGAAAAACTAAAGAAAGACCACCCCAAAGTAGAGTTTGTAGCAGTTAGTGCAGGAGATTCACCAAGAAAGATTAAAAAGTTCTTAAAGAAACATGGATTTACTTATAAGGTTCTAATGGATAAGGATAAATCCTTTTCTAAAGGATTGGGTATTTTAAACCTACCGCAAACATTAGTTATAGATGAGTCGGGTAAAATCATTTATCAAAAAGATATCCCTCCAACTTCTCTTTAATGAAGCCTAAAGGAAACCATGTCCACTCTTTGTGAATCCAATTTCCCAGCAATGGGTGGACAGTTCATTTATAAGGCCTACCCCCAAAATCTCTACCGTTTTGAAGAAGTCACTGCCTTATTTAAGGAAGCTCACCAAGAAGTTTTAAGAATTGAAAATAAATTCACAGAATTCAAAGAAAGTGACCTTAATAAAATAAATGAACTTGCAGGTATTAGGCCGTGCCCAATCGATGAAGAGATGCTCTTTCTCTTAAGCAAGTCTGCTAATTTCTTTGAAAGGTCTCAAGGTGTTTTTGACCTTACCTATGCAAGTTACAATGCAAAGTGGAGAGAGTCTTTAAAATCAGACAAACCTCTTACTCCTGTAGAAAAAGAAACTCTACGCTCCCTTGTAGATTTTAAAAAAGTGGAAATTAACTCTAAAGAAATGACAGTCTTTCTACCCTACACTGAGATGAGGATTGGTCTTGGGGGAATTGGTAAGGGTTATGCTGTTGACTGTGCTTTTAAATTTTTAAGAAATAAAGGCATGATAAATTTCTCAGTGAATGGTTCTGGAGATATGAGAGTTCAATCAGAACCAGATGCTCCAAGGCCTTGGAAGGTTGGAATACGAAATCCATTTGCCAAAGACCCTAACCAAGCAGCAGGGCTCGTCCAAGTTCAAAATGGAAGCGTCTCAACATCAGGCTCTTATATTCAGTTTAACAAGTTAGATGCCAGCCACCATATCCTGACGAAGAATAATGAACAAAACTCAAGCCCAGTTGTTTCTAGTACTATTATCGGAGATACTTGTTTAGAAACAGATGTATGGGGCACCATTGCTATGGCCCTCAGTACATCTGACGCTCTCGCCCTTCTAAACAAAGAAGATATTTATGGTATCCTTATTGATGATAGCGGTAAAAGTCATTTAAGTAACAGGGCACTTAATAGCTTTAAGAAGTAAATTAGAGACATGGTGGATAAAAACAACAACTTTCAAGATTCTGTATTAGAAGTTCTCTCATTTTATGAAGAAATGAATTGGGAACGGATAGTAATGGATTTCGAAGAAGAATTTCTTAAAGAAAATCCCGAATTAAATAAAGAAGTCCTTGAAAATATTCTGACTAACCTCTCTAAGAAGAAGCTCATACAAATGAGAAAAAACGCTAAAGGGGAAAAACATTATAAGAGGCTCTTCCCAAGGAAATCATTTTGGCGCAAGCTTCGAGAATTTCTTAAAATTTAATTAACGACAATCAAAAGTAATAAGGCCATCTTCATAAGCTTGTCGAAGTGAAACTTCCATAAATGGACGATTTTGATCATAAAAGAAAACATTTTTATTCCCCTTCCATTCATTCTTACCATCTACAGAAACGGCATGAAGAAGGGGTTTGTGATTACTCATTTTGAAATTTAAAAGCTTCAGTGTATTTGGAGTGATTGTATAATAACCCTTAGTCTGCTTTTCACCATTAGTATCAACATACTGAATCGCAAATTGGATATCATAAGGACATTGATTTCTTACTTCCAACCCAATATAAGGTGTAACTTTAACGTCAAAGTCTTTAAAATCTTTTAATAATTCAGGTTGCCTATTAATGATGAAGTTAATCTCTTCATAGTCAGAGTTCTTAATAACTGCACCAAAATTGTAATCAGAATCCTTACTATGGCTTGTGTTAACACCAACGACCTTGTTCCCTACGATCATTCCCGATCCTGACGTTCCAGGCATAGTATCGCAGTCATGTTTAAAAGCGCCTGAGTTTCTTTTCACTGCACCATGATAATAACAATTTTCTTGAATATATTGGGACAACTCCTCTTTGGAATCCTCACCCGTGTAAGACACCATCGTTAGTTGGTTATTATTATTTAAAATGTCTTCCTTTGTTCCTACTTCTCTAATTTTTACGACAGATTTAAACAATGGGGCATCTTGAAAGCTTCTTACCTTAATGACTCCGATATCTCTCTCAATTGATTCAACCGTTCCCTTACTTTGATTTATGTAAGACTTAGGAACATACAAATTTTTAATCAAAAACCTAGTATGAGGTTTATAATTATCTGCCATATGAATATATGGAATAACACTCAAGTCACGCCTAATTTGATTCTTTTCTTTATCGTAAAGGCAGTGAGCTGCTGTTAAAACAAAGTAGCTGCCAATGGCCGTTCCCGTACAGACTAGATTATTATTTTCATTAACTATGGCCACTGTTGATTGATCAACTGAACTTTCAGTTAATAATTCCCTATTATCTCGACTACCAACTACATAATTTGAAACCTGTACTTCAAAACCTTCTACAACGGAGGAGTCTTCTCTGGTTAAACAAGAGCTTAGAAGAGTAAGAGTAGCTAGCAAGGTAAGCAGGTTTAAAATTCTCATGGGAAGATTATAGCTAAGCCCATGAAAATATTATGTTTTCTTGTAATAATTTCTCGGGCCGTTAATTTCTTAGTCAATTTCTTGGGCTTGGAGATGATCCCATTCAAAAGAGCCATATTCAAAGCCCTTAATAAAAGTAGGCTTTATGATGTTGAAATAAGGAGAGCGATCAAAGTCAGAGGGAGTAAAAAGAGTCGCCGAAAGTTTTGTATGGACCTCTCTATCGCCTGACTTTTCAATAAGCGGTAGGATTGGGTAATTTATGCTTTGGAAGGCCTCAGCTATCAAGCTTGAGCAAATAACCTGGGTCGAGTTAGAGCTACCAAAGGCCAACATAGCTTTCTTAAAACGCGTTGGAACCCAAGGAACAGGCAAAAGGTAGCGGGCCAAATCGAAGACATTTTTTAGATCGTATGCATGGCCCAGTTTGGAGTGACAAAAATCAATAATATGTTCAAGATCCGTACTACTCAATCCTAAGGGTCTACAAATCCGGGTATGAAAACTGGCGTATTCAGTGAGTGAAATCAGCCTAACCCCTTCAGAAATATCCGCTTCAAGAAGATCTAAAACTTCACCCTTTTCGTTTTTGCCACGGGGACCAACATAAATAGCAGCATGAGACCAGTTCGATTGGGTTAAGTACTTTATGGCCGTTGAGAAGCGCTCCTTCCCCTCGACCAATAATACATCTCCGGGTTTAATTGTCGCCGCCAATAGCTCAATAGAGTTTGTCGTCTTCTTTGCTCTCCCTTCACTAGGGACAGACAAATAAGCAATCAACCATTTGTTAAGAATCTTTAACAACCACTTCATTACACTTTGCGCTTGTTAAAGAAATCTCGACTAACGATTCTCGGATTAATACAACTATTTTTTTTCTTATCATTGTCTTTCACAAGATAATGATAACTCCAAAATATCTAAATGAGAACTAGTGAATAATCCTTTTGGAGTCTTCATCCTTCTCTTCCATCAGGAAGCGATATAATAGACCTTTTTTGCTCTCGACCGTTTTTTCAATATTCATAGCATAAGAGGCCGGAACAACAACATCATCTTCACCAATTGTTATTTTAGACACTTCTACTTTTAAGCATTGACCACTATTCATGAAAATCTCTGAGATCTCCCATGTTTTCTCTCGGAAGTTTGCATCTTTAAATCTTCCTAAGTCTTTTCCATCAGCAGTAATAACACCATGACCTTTCAAATCTTCAAGTGAAACCCCTAAGATGTCAGCATCATCAAGAACCTTTTTACAGGAATTTTCAGAATTAATGAGAATAACATCTTCACCAACAGACTCTACATCTTTCATTGAGAAATAAAACCGTTCTCGGCTCCAAAACTCATCTTTTAAAACAATTCCAGAAAGTTTCTTTTGCTCAGGATTTAAATATATATGAGAAACTTTTCCTAATAGCTTTCCTTCTTTTTTTGAAATAACCATTAATCTTTTTAGACCAGTGATCCTACCAGCAACCATCTTTGTTAATTGTTCCTTTTCCATATTATTCTCCTTCTAATATTGTTTTTAAAAGTTAGATGACATCTGAACTTTATTATAAATCCCATTCATGTATATGATGAAGATGATGTTACAAGCCGTTTTCTATCAATTTATAAGTGACTTTTTGGTGGATTCTAATCTCATCTCTAGAGCATATTAAAGATTACTGTAACCATTTATTTATTTTTTTAGCGACAGACTCGGAGAAGCTATTGGTCACTTCACGAAGAGCACTATCTAACTTCTCAATTTGATCTTGTAATTTATCTTGTTCGTTATTAACGGCACCAGTAGTATCAGCTTTCAACTGGGACAGATGCGCTTGCAAAAGTTTTCTCTTTGCTTCAATTCTCTGGGTAAGTTCTTTTTTTTGATTAGTCATTTAAACCTTCCTAAACTTTTGGTGTACACTTTGATAGTAATTAATCTGGATTAAAATTAATCCAGAGATAAGACCAATACACAACATTTCTAAAATACTCATAAACACTCCTTTCTCCTTCAACTTTTCATATATAAATGGAATGGAAAATGAGTGCTGAGAGCAACGGAGATGATTCTTGTCATAAATGTGAAGAGAGAGATTCATCCCGCCAACTAATGACGACGAGACCATCTAAGGTATTCAGTTGAGCTTAACCGGCGCTAATTTGGAATACAAAAATATCTTAATTATCTAGATACAGAACAGTTAAACTTCTATTTGCTTGCCGTCCTAAATCATCGACTACTCTTACTTTGAATTTGCCAGGCCTTGCTTTCCAGTAAACTTCTTGCTTCCCTTTAAAGCTACCTAGAAAGGAATTATCTACGTACCAGTGTAGCTTGACTGCAGAATTATCGGCCTGTGCCTTAAAGACAATAAGATGTTGTTTTTCAGACTTTCTAAAAGTGTATTTAAGACCTCTATGCGGTTTTAAAATTATAGGAGCAGCGCCAATAGACTTAAGCCCTTGCCTATTGCACTCCAGTCCAAAGGGAGGCAGTGGTTTTCGTGGAATTCCAAGTTTGTTGAATATTTCCATTATGTGGCTGGGCCAAACCTCAACGATACTCTTTCGTGTCTTCTCGACAGTCTCCGTGCAGGCACGTAAGCCTGACTTCATATTAATTTCGATTCTTCGATGAACTGCACACTTCTTAATAGGAGATATTCCAGGATAGAATAGGCTTAGTTTCTTATGGGGACAGAATTTCTGAGGCAAAAAGCCTGAAACTGCACAAACTTCAACTTCAGTTATATTTTCGTGAATGGCGTGAAGATCATCATAGTGAATTGGTATTTCAAGCTTATCTATGGCCTCAAAGAAGAGCGGAGCTGCGGCTGTTGCGCCAATCAAGCTTGAATTACCAAGGCCAGAAAAATTGCCAACCCAAACTCCTAAGATATAGGGACCCACAATACCGACACTCCAAGCATCCCTAAAGCCAAAACTTGTACCAGTCTTCCAATAGACGTCTGCACCTTTCAAGACATAGTTCTTATCATAGTGGAGACCAGGTCTTTGATTGTGACTCAAGACCTCCATCATCATAGCTATAGCTTCAGGCTTTAGAAGGAGAGGTCCAACCCCTACAGCTTCATCCTTCAACCAGCTTATATTTTTAAACTGACCTTTATTAGCAAACATAGCATATAGCTTAGTCAATTCTAGGAGAGAGAACTCGGCCCCTCCAAGGGCCAGAGAAGAACCGTAGTTATTTGTTTCAGAGAACTTTCCAGGATAGAGACGACCTAAGAATTCAAAGAGGTTTGGCTTTGAAAGAAGGCTAGCGAGATAAACAGCAGGTACATTACGGCTAGTAATGAGAGCATTTTTTGCACTCATGGGGCCTCTAAAGACCTGATCATAGTTTTCAGGTGTTCTGAAGCTTAAGGGAGCATCAAAGACAATTGACTCCGGAATAATAACTCCCTGTTCCATCGCCATGGCATAAATAAGTGGTTTTAGAGTGGAGCCGGGACTTCGTTGAGAAATAACACCATTAACTTGGCCAAATATCTTATTATTAAAAAAATCTTTTGAACCAAGCATTGCTTTGATTTTCATTGTTTTGTAATTAATCAAAACAAGTGAAGCATTTTGAATACCTTCTTTCTTCCTCTTTTCAATATAATCATAAAGAGTTTTTGCCAAAATTTTTTGTTGAGAAAGGTCTATGGAGCCATAGATATCTGCTTCAGTTGTTCGCCTTAAAATTTGATCACTAAAATGAGGTGCTTCAAAAGCAATGCTTTTCACACCGTGAATCATATAGGGAAGTTTCAGAAGGTCATCAAGAACTTCTATTTTCTCCTTTTGAGAATAGGCACGGTAGAGCTTGGAACTCGACTCCTTAATGCTTTCAGGTAGAGGTGCCAAGACTTGAACACTGTTAAGAATAGAGGGTCTCTGAGGGATTGAACTAAGAAAGAATATTTCAAGTAGGCTTAATTGCTTTAAAGATTTTCTGAAATAAATACGACTCGCAGCTTTCACACCTTGAATGTTACGTCCAAATGGCGCGAGATTTAAATAGCCTTCTAGAATTTCATCTTTTGTATAGAGAATTTCAATCCAGTAGGCAGCCGCGATTTGCTTGATCTTTCCTAAAACTGAGCGTGTATGAATCTTATAGTGAAGCCTCGCGAGTTGCATTGTAATTGTTGAAGCTCCTGCATCGGGCTTAGCTTGGTAGAGAAGTTGGAAGAACGAGCGAAAAAGACTGATAGGATTAAATCCCGGATGCCAATAGAAATAGCGATCCTCTTTAAACAAGAATGCTTCCTTAAGTTGATTAGGTGTCTTATTAGTAGATACCCATAATCGATATTGGTCATCGTCACTTAGAGTTAAGCGAAGAAGTTTACCAGTACTATCAAAAACCTGACGAGATTGAGAATATTCAAGTGATAGTGGGCCTGCGGAAAAATCACAGGCCGGTAACAGTAAGAACAAAGTGAATAGGCTTATAAAAAGTTTACTCACTTATTTTACAACAATAATCGTAGAGCTTTTTCCTAGAGCGATATGCTCTTGGTCGTAGAGATCCTCCACTAAGGTCCCTGGAACTTGAAATGTTCCAGTATTGACGGCCTTTATTTTGTAAGAGAACTCTTGCATAGTTTTTGAGATTTTGCCGTAGCTAATGATTCTATCTTCTCTCACATTAATAAAGTCACTAGTATAACCAAGAGCTCCTTGAGGAGACATGTCTTTTTCTCTATCAAGAATATTCTCAAAGCCTGCAGGTAAGAGATCAACGATCGCTGTATTGCGAAGGCTTTTGTCATTGGTCGTTCTAAACTTGATTTTGACAGTAACGATATCACCTTGACCAACATTTGAAATGGCCTTGCCGTCCTTATCTAGAATTTCCTTAAAAACTTCAATGCCTCTACTTTTTAGTTCAGAGCCTGGAAGAGAAAAGCCTGAGTGATAGAAACTCCAAAAAAGAGTTGTAGAGTCTGAACTCTCAACGACTATTTTTGATGCACTTGAAGAAAATTTATACTTTCCTTTACTGCCCTTAATAGTTTCAAAGCGGAACTTGCCCTTATCGTCAACAAAAGCTTGTTTTACCACGAGATTCTTACTTAAACCTCGATTCATAAAGCTTCTAAGGTCTTCGAGACCAAGAAGAGTATAAGAAGAACTTAGGGTGTTGAAGTGGCGTTTCTGAGCTTTGAAGAGAACCATTAGCTTTTTAGGATCTATGGTCGCTGCCCTCTTGGGAAAGTGCTTGGCCAGTAAACCAACAAGACGCATTTGCTTAACGATAGGATTGTAATACGAGTCTATGTAGTTTTCCGTTTTAAGATCAAGACGAAAGTTCCTTAAAAGTTCACGGGCTTTTTTCTCATTCATCAAAAGCTTATAAGAAGAAGCAACATGAAGAAGAGTAAGACTATCACCTTTACTTAAAGTTTCCTTATTTTCAATCTTGGCGACAATATCCTCTACTATGGGATTGATATCACTTAGATAAGCGGTAGTGATAACTTCAGTTCTTGTCAGTAGGTAAATTGCATAGCCCAATAGATAACTATCTTTCAGGTTCTTTAAGCTTCCTTTCAAGAAACCAGCAACACGTTTTTTGAAACGTTGATCAATTTTTAAGCCTCTTTCATCGGCTTCAATAAGAAAATGAAGCGTATAAAGGGTTGCAAAGATAGAGTGGCCTATATTAGAGGGATAGAGTTTGATACTCCCATCATCATTTTGTCGTGACCTTAAAGCTTGTATGGTTTTTTCAATATAAATCTGTGCTTCTCCTTTAAATTTTTTGTCATCTAGGCTGCTTAGGAGATGAGGAAAGGCCTTACTGACTAGCTGCTCTGAACAGCCATAAGGGTTCTTATCGAGGTAACTGATCAGGAACTCTGAAAGAGCAAGTGGGCTTAGACCAAGAACGATTTTCCCTTGAGCGTATTGAGAATAAATCTTTCTCTTGATTGGAATCTCTAACTTAGAGTCTTCCATTACACCCATTTTAAAGTCTGTAGAGTAGGCAGTGGCTGGCCTAATGCTCATTGTTTCAGTAATGGCATTTTCGAGAGCAGAGCTATTGGCCGTAAATGTAAGGTTGGCATTACCAAGGTTTGTGAGCGCCTTAAGGGAGTATGACTGAGTTTTATCTTTGCGAGCGGGCACGTTGATCTTAATCATCTTTTGACTGGGGACGATCAAGCTTAAGCTCGGTGAGTGGCTAAGTTTTAAGGTGATATCGTGCGCTTTCTCTTTATTCTCGATATTATTAAAGACTCCAACAGGAATATCAAATTGATCTCCAGGAGCAGCAAAGGTAAGAACATTCGGTGTTAAGATCATGTCTGCACGAACTTTTGCAGCTTCGCTTTGTGAACCAAGGGTCTGCTTGCCTACGGCCACAGCAAAGAACTTAAGGGAGCCATTGAAATGTTCGGGCACCCTGAAACTCCAAGTCTTTTTCGCTGGTCCCGCTTTTAATGGACCTGACCAGTAGGCAACTGGTTTCTTCAATTTTCTGTTAAAAGGATTGAGCTGTTCTGATAAAGCACCGTACCCACCACCAGGAGCGAGGTTCCTGACGGCTCTTCCATACTCAGGTAAGAGACGATCAAGAATTTGATAAGTATTGACCTCTAGAGATTTTTTACGAAAGTAATAGTCTAGGGGGTTTGGTTTTTTATAATTGGCAAATTGGAGTATACCTTCATTAACAGCATAGAGGATCACGTCACTATTTGAAGAGGTCGAATATTTTACATCCACTCTTTGGCCAGGTTTATAGAGTTCCTTCACTGAGAGATCTATCTCCTCTCTTCTTGAGTCTTTACTAATAGTGAAGGGTTCAACTCCGTGGCTTAATGGAAGGGTGTAGATTTGATCACTATCTTTACTCCGCAGAAGAGTGACATTCAGATAAGCGTTTCCTTCTAAATTAGAGGGAATGACAATACGTTGAGTTGTCGTCTTTTGATTTTGATTGAACCATACAAAGTCGTAAACCTTGTCTCTTTCAATGGTTATCAGGCCCCGGCCAACATAGGCGGACCTAATCTCCAATTCGATAGTATCTCCCTGTGCGTAGTCCTTTTTATTCAGTTTTATTTTGAGTTCAGCGTTTCTTGATAGAGAACGAGACAGGTCTCTGGCACCGATAACGGTGTACTCAAAAGAGGAGAAGAGGTTCTCCTTGTCGTCCCTTACTTGAACAATAAAGTCACCAGCATTAGAGGTATCAAGGACCATTTTTTTAGCCACTTTTTCAATAATGAAAGGCTTCTTATAAAGAACGTCTTTTTTTAGCTGAGATTCATATCCAAAGCTACCGTTTGGTCTCTTAGTTAAAACATTAACGTACTTTTTCTCAATAAACCGAATGGTGAGTCCCTTTGGGGAGATTGGGTTCAGGTCGGAATCAATGGCAATAAATTCAACCGTACGCTTATCCTCTCTCTTAATGTAGGAATAATCATCAATACTTTTAAGACCAATAAGATAGTTATAGGGAGAAACAAGAGCTGATGTTTTAGCCGTAACAGAACGACCACTACCTTTTTCAAAGCCCTCTGCAAAGAAGCTTAAGCGAAAGACTTTCTTAGCAAATTTTTCAAGAGGTAGATTAAATGCTGTGTTACCACTATCATCTGTTTGAGAGTTATTTAAATCCTCTGAGTAGCTTGAAAATGACTTTGTTGGGTTATCAAATCTAAAGTCTCTATACTTTGAAAAGAAGAGAGAGACTGGTGTTATCTTATACTTTGCTCTTACTTCATTGCCGCTAGCGGGAAATCCAAATAAGTTCTGGAGGTTAACCTCCGCTTTAAGGTCTTCCGGAGAAATCCAGCCTGAAGATTTCGTCTTGTTAAAGATACTTGAAATTTTCAAGCGATCAGGAAGAAACTCTTCTACCTTAAAATCTACACTACCAATAAGTGTTCTGTTGTGCTTACGGTTATTCCCATAGAAGTTAAAAACTTTTGCTGTATAGGAACCTGTTGGAGCTCCCCTTCGCAGATTAAAGATCAGGTCATCTAAGCCTTTCCTTGTGAGAACCCTCTCCTTTTTAACTATGGATTTGCCTTGAGAGTTAGTAACAACAATGTCCACTGGGATGCCGAGTAGGCTCTTGTCCCATTGGCCGCCTTTTACAATAATACCAACACGAACTTCCTCACCTGGACGATAGATCCCTCTGTCACTGAAAAGATAGCCCCTTAATGAATCCTTGGCCCTAGAGTTACTGATACCTCCAACCATAAAGCGCGAGTTGTCGAGATTGGTGTTGAAGTCTTTATACTTAAGGTATGCCAGGTCTTCACCTTTCTTAATAAGAATGCCTCTAGCGTAACGAGGACGTGAAATATCCTTTTCAAGATTAGGGACTTCACCATAGCCTCTTGAGTCAGTCATTGTTGAGGACATTGATAATCCGTTATTTCCGACAATTTGGATGAGAGCATTGGCAACGGGTTTGCCTGAACTAAGAGACTGAACAAAGAAGTGATGATCTCCTGAGACATCCATTTTCATAACAACGCCGAGGTCACTTACAACAATAAGTCGTTGATCGGTTAATCCCCTATTTCTTGTATCTTTTACTTTAACAAAGAATATACCCTGCGTTTTTTTTCCTTGAATTTTTCGTCTGAGGTATTTTGAAAAATTTAGAACGGAATAACTGGGTTTCTTATCACTTGCATGCAAAACTTTGATTTTTGTTCGTTCGAAATGGGCGAGATTTTCTTTACTGAATTGATACTCATTTCGAAAGCGTGGATTCGCATAATCTCCATTGGTTTGAGTAAGGATATGTTGAACTTGATCACCAAGAAGTTGGCCAATTTCCACTTCAATTTCTCGAACATTCGTACTGTAGATATTAAGTTTCTTCTCTCCAGATAAACTTAGAATATTACCGTCGTGCATAAGTTTAAGTTTCTTTGGGAAAGGGCTAGCATAAATTACTTTTTCGAAGGTATCAGCGAGAACAAAGCCTGAGGCAGACTTAATACCTTTTTCAATAGAGAGGATGTAGTAAGTAGAAGGCTTTAGTTCAAACATAAAAGAGTGTAGTTTTGGAAATTCTTGAGAGTTTTCAAGGAAAACTGGTTTTCTTTCGATGAGTTCACTTCTACTCATTCCAAGGGCAGAGGCCGTGTGCTCAGACCAGTGTCTTATTTTTCTTCCCTCTACTTTCATCACTTTTGGAAGCTCATAGAGACGTATCTTTCCTTTTAGAGAAGAAGGGTAAACTCCTGCAGAGAATTGAAGAACTCCAACGTGCTCTGGTACAGCTTTCTCATTTTCAACAATTTTAAGATCAGCGTCTTCAATATTAAAGTAATCAAACATACCTGGCAGATCAACATAAGAGTCCACCTGATAGTCAGTGCTAGTCCCTTTGAAAGTCGACTTAATTCCAGGCAGGAGCTTTAGGTTTACGCGAGCACTGTGTTTAGGGATTGAGAGAGACTCAGTGTGGATATGAGCTTTGTAGCCTAGGTCATCAAAAATAACTTTAAACTTTACTGGACTCTCGGCCTGAACTTTGGCGGCATCCACAAGGAGGTCACCCTCTTTTGATGATTTTGCGTACTCGATTTTTTTAAGGACAATCGATTCTTGGAGATTTTTTTGGTCAACGGGATAATTGAAGCTTAAAGTGAAAATTGCTTTATTTATTTTAGGGTCCCTTGGGTCCTCATAGAACTCTTTATTATCAACATTAATCTTGAGTTCTTTTATGGTAAATTCATCTTCCGTTTTTGCTTTTGTATATCTCTTGGGAAGCTTGAGGTTTGAGAGCTGGAAGTGGTACTTCTCTCCTAATATCCATTTTTCAGACGGAGTGAATGAAAGTAACTGATCACTTATCCACTTCCAGGTTCCTTTAATTTCCGGAAAGAGACGAGGAGTATCTTCACTAAAGGACTTCCCTACCAGTTCAATAGGAGCAACTGATTTATCAAAGCGGATCTGGAGTTCAGCGATTCGCTCCTTTACCTCTCCGTTACTACTCTTACTTAGCCTCGTTGGACCTGGTTCATAAAAACTAAAACTTAGTTTCTCCGGCTCTTTAGGCTGCGGTCTATTATTGTAAAAATTGAAAATACCTGCTGTTAAAATGGCGATTAAAACGAGACCTACCAAGAATTTCTTATTTAAATTCGTTAAGAAAGATTTCAATCCCCCTTTTTTAAAGGCTCTTATGGCCCAGTTTGGCTTTTGATAGTTAAATTCACCAACAAATCCTTTGTAAGGGCCAGTTTCTGTAAAGAGAGTATGAATAATAAGAAGGCAGAGAATTGTTCCTATAACTGAGGAGACAATCGGTGGAAGCAGGTAGGGATTAAAAAACTGTAGAGCACCAAGCCCTCCGGCCAAGATCGCAGTGATAAAGAAGTTTTTATTTTTGATATTTCTTCCAATTTGTGACCATAAGGGGGAAAACCGCTGAGGGTATTTCCAGGTAAGGAGGTTAAGAATCGCCACAAACACAAAGATGGCTACTGTAGAGTAGAGAGTGAAGTCGTCTTTAAGAAACTCCAGAGGCCCTGACCAATAATAAAATTGATCCCAAATGAGAAAAGCAGAAATAAGAGTTAGTGAGGAAATAAGAAAACCAAATTTTTTCATGGTGTCGCCTTTTAATTAAGGAGGGCCGTAAGATTGAGTATTTTATTGAAGATCAATGTATTGAATTTAGTGCTGTAAGTACATAAAATGACACAGCGATACATAGAAAAAGACTTTCAAGATGATGCTTCCTCACATGCGCGTTGTAATATAATTTATGATAAAAATAGAACATTAGAATTTTAATCCGCTGAGAATGTTTACTTCTTAGATTGAAATACTCTAGATTTTAGTAATCTCAGTAATTTAACTCATTTTTTGGTAAAAATACCGGAAGTTGAAATTCATTATAGATGGGTAACAGGCTTCGTTTTGTAAAACAACCCATGAAAGTAAATCCAATTTAGGATATGGCCGACATTTTATAGAGAAAGTCTAAAGTTATCGTCTGCTTTTAGATTTGTTCTTTTTTCTTTGCTTGCCTTTGCTTTTTTTATCGGTCTTAGGAGCAGCGAGAGAGAAGTCTTTGTGAAAGGGTTGATTAGAGTCAATCGTAAACTTTTGTTTTGATGCTACCTCAATATTCTTGAGCATTTTGGCTTCAGACTCAACGTAAAAAGAAATGGCAATTCCTTTTTCTCCAGCTCGACCAGTTCTTCCGATTCTGTGAATATAGCTTTTTGGATCTTCTGGAAGGTTATAATTAATTACGTGACTTACGTTTTTAATATCAATTCCTCGAGCCGCTATATCTGTGGCGACGAGAACGCGAATCTTTCCTTGCCTGAAGTTTTCAAGAGCAAGCTCTCTTTCTCCCTGTGCTTTCCTACTGTGTATAGCAGCGCAGGTAACAGGTATTTTCTCCAGTTGTTCAATGATCTTATCAGCTCCAAACTTTGTTTTACAAAAAAGTAGCACTGAACTAAAACTTGCATCTTCTAGTAATGCGTTTAGCAGATAGCCTTTGTTAGACTTTTCGAGTGAATAAATTTTTTGTTCAATCGTATCTACGATTGACGATTCTTCATTCACCTTAACTTTGACCGGATTTATTAATAAATCACTAGCAAGCTCTTCTATTGCGGGAGGCATTGTCGCAGAAAAAAGTAGTGTTTGTTTTTTTGTAGGTAGAAAAGAAATAACTTTCTTTACATCACCTAAAAAACCCATATCAAGCATCATGTCTGCTTCATCAAGGACAAAAATTTCTAATTCGCTAAAATTTAAATGACCTCGATCTATAAGGTCAAGAAGACGACCTGGTGTGGCGACAAGAATATCAAGACCTAGCTCTATGGCATCGACTTGTGGCCCTTTTCCAACGCCGCCAAATACGACCTTTGAACTAAGCTCTAAACCACTCCCATACTCTTTGATATTGTTTTCAATTTGTGTAGCAAGTTCTCTAGTGGGAGAGAGTATAAGAGAGCGTACGTGGTTAGCTTTCACTGTTTGTCTGTTGCGAGAAAAGAGCTCCAAAATAGGAAGAGAAAAGGCAGCTGTTTTACCAGAGCCAGTTTGTGCTATTCCCAGTAGGTCTCGTCCTTCCAAAAGTGGAGGTATTGCTTGTAACTGTATAGGCGTAGGAACGGTGTAACCTTTTTCCTTTACTTGATTAAGTAAGGACTCGCTAAGGCCAAGCTTGTTAAATTGATCAGATATACTCATAAAAATTAATTATCATATTTATCCTGCTAATCGTATAAATATATGATTTCGGGTATTTATGTGTAGTTCTTTCAAAAGACAGGGCTTGATAATACAAAGAATTAAAACCAAAGCGTGACAGCTTATCAGTAGTCGTAAAAGCTGACAGTAACTGAAAGAATTACATTTTTTTGCGTAAAAATGTCCTCATCACCTAATATCTCTATTGTATTAAGAAGAACAAGAGAGAACAGATGCTAAAGACCATGGCCCTCATTTTACTAGCTACGACTAGCGCTAGTGGAAACTCCGAATTTGACCATATCTCAGCGGATAAATATCAAATATCAAAGTCCCGTTGTCAAAATACCTCTTACTTGGAGGATAAAGACCATTTTGAAAAAGTTATAAAATTAGTAAAACAGAATGATCAAAAGAAGACCGCTTCAATAGGAGGACTTCTCGTTTTAGATAAGTCAGTCAAGTTAACTGCGGCCTACCGCTACCTAACAAGCCATCTCGATTATAAGCTTAGACCTGCAAAGGATATAGACTATTGGCACCTCTTTAAGGATGGTCAATGTATTGATGTCATCTGTGCCGCAAAAGAAGTCTTCGGCCACGAGACTGGAGCCTTTTACATGGGCCTTCTCCTTGAGACAGGACTCAACTTGTCATCTCTTGGCTACTCGTTATTAAAGCCACCTGTTTTCTCAGGAGAAAGTGAGGCAAGTGCTAATACTATTGCTGACTTTAATGGACTATATAAAGTAAGGGCCTGGCATGAGGAGGAGCTCGTTGGCTATTTAGAAGGAATTTATTCGCTTCCGTCTTCACTTTACCCACTCCCGCCGACAAGGCTGGCACAATCTACTCATGAGCATAGAAATGGGCCTCAAGTTCACTCTAACGCTACTATAATTATGTATCCCGCAATGCTAGAGCTCGATAAGGATTATCACAAGTACACGATGGTTCATGAAATCGGCCACGTCATTGCTGCCCACTTTCACCTAGACACTGATCCATCGTGGTTTGAGATTTCTTGGCAAATTGATAGAGAAAGGGACCAGGTTCTAAGAAAAAATGAATCAAGTTTTGTAAGTGCTTATGCAAAACAAGATATTTTTGAAGACTTTGCTGAGTCCTTTGCCGCTTTTCGCTTTAACCCCAAATCTTTAAAAGCCCATTCACTAGAGAAGTTTAACTTTATTAAAGAAAGAGTCTTCAAAGGTCAGGACTATCTTTCAGAAAATGAGTGCCCACAATAATTTCTCTTAGTGGCATGAGCTAAGGTGAAACGCATAAAAGAATTATCGACAAGAGTATCTAAGGGCCCGCTGTCAGAAACTTTTTTTGTCGGTTATCCCTATTCCTTAAACATAGCTTCCCAAAGAAAGATTTTTTAAGGTTATCATTTCGTAATCTCCATGAGAAAATTTTTTAAATGGAATTAATTGATAGGGAGATTCTAAATGAACAAATTTATTTTGCTTTTTTCTCTGGTGGCCCTTTTCCCCTTAAACTTATTTGCCGTAAATAAGGTTATAGGCGGTACAAAGACTTCTAATCTAGAACATCCCTGGCAACTCTCTCTTCAAGTTAGATTTAGTGGCCATTTGTGTGGTGCTAGCTTGGTGCGAAAGAATGTCGTGCTAACGGCGGCTCACTGTGTAAAAAGCTTTAGTCCAAGTACATTACGTCTTAAAGGCATGTCCTCTACCGGGGAAGTTGATCGTTTAAAAAGGTTGCCGAGAATTAAGTCCATTCATATGCACCCTGAATTTGATCCCGATAAAATTGTCGCTCATGATATCGCTGTGATTATTTTAAAACGTGATGTTCAATTAAATGATTATCTTGGTGTTATTGATATTCCCTCTCTTGAGGACAACGTGATCATTGAGAGTGACTTCAGAAATATGGCAGGCCGTTTTGCTTCCACTGGCTGGGGTTCAAAAGAGGCGCCTAGTAATTTCCCTATCTACTCCAAAGACCTAATGGAAGTTGATGTAAGAGCAGTTGGGGTAACAAAAACAGATTTACAAGATGAAGGTTTTCGCGAGCAAATGATAAGAGAATTTAATATGGACGATGAGTTATTAAACTTTATCCAACTAAACCGCTCTAATGTCCTTTTAACTACAGGGGTTGTTGCCGAAACTGGAAACTGTATCGGTGATAGTGGTGGCCCTCTTGTCTATTACGAGAAGGACCGAAGAGCTAAGCTTGTCGGAATTACTTCTTACGCTGTTGGTGGAACAGTCCTATGCAAAGGACTTGCGGGATTTACGAATATTCAAGCCTATTCAAAGTGGCTTAGTCAGTATTTGTAATCTCAAAGAGAATAGTTCCTTAGCAAACTAAAGGAAAATAGCCCATATAACCTTTACTATTAAAATCGAGTATTTAGAGGTGCTTTTCCTTAAAGAGTGGGCAATTTAGAGTTGTCACCTTTTTTACACAATTTCTAAGTTCTTAAAATGCCATGAATTAAGCCTATTCTAATCTTTAAGGACAATTTGACCGATAATTAAGGTGTATGAATAGGTTAATAACTCTTCTTCAAATTTTTACACTTTTAGGCATACTTTTTAGCTGTGGCCAAAAGGCAGATATCACAAAAGCACGAGTAACTCTAGTAGCGGGCCTTACGGCCATTGTCCCCGGACAAACTGGGGGAACGATGCTCTTTGGCTTTAATCCTGATACTGGAGTCAGCTTTTCTAAAGTTTTTGATGGTGTTCCACTAGAGTTACCAAATGGTAGATGGGAATTTGCGGCCATTAGTTGGGATGGCTACAACACGACAAATGCTGATTTTAATAATGTTATGGAAGGAGTCACTCGCTGTAGTGTTGTTAGAGGAACTCTTTTAAATGGAGGGGAAGCGAATGTAGCGCTGACTCTTAGTAATGCTGGTTGTGCTGATCCCTTTTTTGGAAATGGTGACACCAGGGCCGCTAACGGTGAACCCCTACCGCTCCTACCTGCAACTTGTACTGATCAACGTGGGGTCTTTGATACATTTGATGCTGGGACTTGTAAAAACTCGACTTCAAGTTCTTACCGAGTAATCCTGCCAAGTAAAGGCCCAGGAAGTGTTGGCCCTGGTCTCATTAGTGCCTGTGTCGATGAACAGACAGTCTTAACTCCGGAACTAGATAGTACAATTAGAAAAATTAAAACCCCTATCTTTAGCCCAGGTCCTTGGAATTTTGCCATCGTTATCGACCTCTATGATCAAGCAGGATGTGCGGGCCAAGTAGATAGAGTTGTTGTGGAAAACCCTTATGCAGGACTCGCCAACAGAGGTGCCGCTCGCCTAAACTCTCAATCGACAACTTCCCTAACAGCAAATGAAATTAGAATTTCTAAAAACCCCTGCTCTTCTCCTGCCGGCACAGGCGCAACTCCTTTTAGCCCAGTAGCAGGTGAGCGAATCATTTGTACGCCTGCTCAATTTGATACTTTCATACCCGCGAACTTAAACCTTATTTATGAACTCTATGCTGATCTCGATTTTAGTACTAGAGGGACATATCCAAATGCAGTTGTTAACAACACATTCACAGGAATGCTCGATGGTCGTGGTCATACCATTAGAAACGTCACCATAAATTCCCCAAGTAATGCTGCAGCTCTTTTTAGACAGATCGATGGAACAGGGACATTTCCAAATAACTCTGAGGCTTCTATTCAAAAGTTAAAGCTAGAAAACTTTAATATTACGGCCGGCAATAATAGCAACGGTGCCCTAGTCGGTAATGTCTTCTTAGGAAGTCGAATTTGGATGGTTGATGCCCAAAATATTTCCTTTACTCTCAATGGCGCCGGTACAACTCAAACAGGTGGTCTCATCGGCTGCATGGATGAAACGGATGCCTCTACAAATGGTGGGTCTTATACTGAAGCTTGGGGCCTACGAGTAAAAGACATCAGCATAAATGTAACAGGAAATCATGATTCTATTGGTGGCATCGTCGGTCACATCCGAACGAGTAATGGCTTGAGAAACTCTATCGTAGAAAATTTAACTTTCACTTCAAGTGCAGCAACAGTCAGTAAAGTCGGCGGAGCCGTTGGCCAATTAAGTCAAACTGGTGGAGAAATTTTTGCGGTGACTGCCAATAATATTCAACTTGGAACTTCTGGATCAGTCCTCGGAAATATTCCTCAAATGGGTGGTCTTGTCGGTTTAGTTACTGATGGTCGCGTAATTGATTCGAAGGCCGTATCAACAATTTATGGTGGTGGAAACGAAATTGGTGGACTCGTCGGCGGTGCCTACGGAGTGGATTTTCGAAATAATGTGAGTCTAATAAATATACTCTCTGCTCCTATTGGAACCTCAGTAGGCGGCCACATTGGTTTATCAGGAATCTCAACAAATAATCCAACCATTAAAAACTCTCGCGCTCTTGGTAGCATTCAATGTGCAACAACTGATTGCGGAGGATTCATTGGCACTATAATGAACTCTTCAACTTTCACGACTCTTATTGAAGATAGTTATGCTGATGTTGTCACGACTAGCACGACGAGTGTTGCCGGAGGTTTTATTGGAAATAGTAATAATTCGGGTACAGGCATAACGATCAATCGCTGTGCCGCTTACGGAGACGTTACGGGAACGGCAGATGTTGGCGGATTTATAGGCCAGGCGATTGCAAATAATATCGTTGAAGTTTTTAGTCAAGGTCAGGTCAGTGTCAGCTCAGGCCTTGGGTCTGGACTCATTGCTCTTTTAAATGCTGGAAGTATTGTTCAGTCTTATACATCTTCCTCGGTTGTGGGTGCCTCCGGTACAAAAACGGATTGTATTTCTTCTGAGGTCGCCACCCCTACAGTAACAGATGTCTATCATATCTCTGATGGTGCAAGTGATGGCAACTGCACAGCACTAGCGACGGCCAGTGCTAATGCCTTCACCAATTATACGAACTTTGATATTTCAGGAACAACCCCATGGAAGAATGTCTCTTCTCAACCTCCAAGCTTAAAGAGTATTAATGCTGTTCAAGGAGTTGGCGAATCTTATACAGGAAGCCCAACCGATCCCATTATCCTGAGCACGCCTTCTCAGTGGAATAGTATTGGCGATAAGCCAAGCCTTATGGATAAAACCTTTCGCCTTGGAAATATTATCGACTTTTCTCCAAACCCAAGTAACTTTGTGCCTATTGGAAGTAATACCAATCCTTTTACTGGTGAATTTCAACCCAATAATCAGGGTGTCAGTAATATTAACTTTATCGACAACACAAATAGTGAACCCCTTGGTCTCTTTAGAGTTATTGGAACGGCCGCCGGAAAAGGATCAGGCCGAATAGAACAGAGGGATTACTTTGATTATGACAAAGACTTTGCTTTTTACATCGATAATGTGAGCCTTGTTAAAAACACCAGTATTTTAGGCCACACTGGAATCGTTGCTGGAAAGGTTTTTGATGATGGAACAAATCAAGGTAATGGAGTTCATGACTATCAATACGCTGTAGCATTTGCTGAAATTTATATTACAAACTCTAATGTCTACGGAGGAGGAGCTACCTACTCTGTCGGTGGCGCCTTTGGAAATGTGACTCTCACTAATGAGCAGTCTGACTTCTATGACATATATGTAATTGACACGACCATTGATGGTTCTGCAACAACTGACGACGGTATTGGCGGTATCTTTGGCTCTTTAACAGGAAGTCTCGTCAGTAATACTGGCAATATCAGAATGGATAATTTCATTGCAAGAAATGTTTACGTAGGTAATGCTACTGTAAGTGAAGTTGGAGGCATTGCTGGCAATGTAAATCATACTCAACTAGAATTTGAATTCTTTAGAGCTAACGGGGACATTACTGGATTAAGTCAAGTTGGTGGGCACTTTGGAACTGCCGCCAATGCACAATTTATCAATGGATCCTTTGACGGCACTGTAACAGCAGCAGGTACTTCTGCTGGCGGCATCGCGGGTGACATCAATACCACTTTAATAAAAAATGTTATTTCACGTGCCATTGTCTTGGCCTCAGGCGCTGCAGGTGCAGCAGGTTGCTTAAATGGAACAATTACAGCAGCATCTAGTATTGAAAATAGTATTGGAAACTGTCCTTCTGTGACGGCGCCTCTCGGTACCTCCAGTTATTTTACGAATAGTGCTCTTAATACTTCTACCGTTAACAGCATCTACACCCAGCCAATTGATGCAGATGAAGGCCTCAGTACCAATTTCGTAAATTTTGTTACTCAAGCCGACTTTGTGAATCCCTCCGCAACGAGTGCCATTTTAACGGCAGGCGACCCTTGGGTTTTGGAACCTGGCCTTCCTCCCCTACCAATATGGGAAGCCTTTCCTGAGTTTTTTGAATAAGAATTTTATCTGCACATGAAAAGTGGTCCTCAAAAATCTTACTTACAACGTACTAACTCAAAAACCATAACCTCCATTAAAGAGGGAAACGACTCTGACTTGTCTTATCCATGGTTATTACGCTTTCATGGAAAAGCTGGGGAGTATATTATCATCTCTGTCGAGAAGTAGAAACTTATCTAAGGACATAGCGGGTACCACGCCCCCTTCCTCTTTTTATCAATAAATCTCTTTTCACTAAATCGTCGAGGTCTCTATAAGAAGTCATCCTTGTCGTTTTAAAGAATTCGGCCACATCATATGCCGAAAAGAAGTCATTAATGGCACCTTCTAAAATTTGAATTTGACGAAAATTAATATCCTCAGGAAAAGATGAGAGTATCCTCTCCTTATTTACTTGAAGTACATTTGACTTCTCGGTACCAGAGTTAAGTACCACTGCGACTTCTCTTTCAAGTGTGTATTGATCTTCACTCGCTTGAATCCAATCTTTTCGAGGTCCAAGAAGAACTCGTAAACGCCTAACAAGAGTATATACTAGATGATCATGGCGAAAAGGATCATAGCTTGAATAACCCCAAATATTTCTCACCAACATTTCCTTTGTTTGAGGACCAGTGGATAATAATTTTAAAAACTGGTACTGGTTTTTAGAAACCTTACCAGGCCGATAGAGCACTTCATCTTCAGAGAAAAGAAAAATACCTATATTTTTGGGATGAACCACCAGGTTGGACTTTTTTTCAAAAGGAGAGAAGTACATTGAGGCGAGGTGAAGAAGCTCATTATCAATAATCTCATCGAGTACTGAACTGTCACGCAAACAAACTTTATCAAAGAGGATACCAAGTTGATCTTCTTCATTAAAAAGAGGTTTTTTTCCTTCTCTTGAATGTATTTGCTTCAATACTCCCTTGTCTGTTTTATCAAGAAGTCTTTCTAGCTGTTCTCTCTGTTCTTGAGTATTCTGTCCAAGAGACTCTAAAACCAGCTTTTCTATGCCAAGAATCGGGGCGAGCAGATTAAAATCAACATCCTGACTTAAATTACTTTTAGCAACCTTAAGCAAGCTTATGGCCTCAATGAACTGACCTTTAGGAAGAAGAAGTTGGGCCAACAAAGTATTAAGTTTAGCTACCTTCCTTTTGTTGTCATTTTTATAAATCGTATTAAAATTCTTAATGAGAAATTCACGAGCATCATTGTAGGCGCCCATTAAAAAGAAGAGTTTAGAAATTTGTAAAACGAGTTCGGAGCGAGTGTAATCATTAGACTCCGATGTTTTTGAGAGTATTTTTTTAAGGCTTTTGATATGATATTCGGCATCTTTACTGTACTGACTTTTATAAATAACCAAACTGGCCTTAAATTCTTCATTAAGAATTTTCAGTTCACCTTCTTTTGTCTTTTTGATCGCCTTTTTTAAAAAGGTTTCGCCCTTGGCCGGTCTACCCAATTGAAAAAAGTTATGGGCAATAAGATCATTAACGAGGGAAAAAAGAAGCGGAGGAGCACTTCGTTTCTTTAGCAGTTCCTCTTCGGCGACTCTTGCAAAATAAAGACTTGAGGAGTGATTCGAAAAGAAAAAGCGAAAAAAGCTTAATCCCTGATAAATAAAGAACCTCTCTATTTCTGAAAGTTTTCTGCTTTTTCTTTTTCTCCAATTCTCAATGAAAACTTCTTTTGCTTCATGGTAATGAGAAGTTCTCGTTAGACTGATACCTAAGTGGAAGTTGGCAAAGACCAAGTCTCGCTCATTAAACTCCTTTCGATACTCTTTATAGACTCTTCTGGCGAAATGGTGGTCACCTTTAAAAGCACAAGCGGCAACAATATAGGGGGCATTTTTAAGACTTAGCGGGCACAGAGAAGCGGCTTCATACTCACCTAAGTAATAGAAATCACTTGAGTTTTTTGTCAAAAAGAGGTCCCCCGATTAGGTAACATTTATAACAGTCTTTGCTAATGTTCCTCAAGAAGGCAAAGAAGTTGGTTGTGCATTAAAATACAGAAGCCACTCAGGTGCATTTGAATTCCTTCAGAACATAGATGATCAAGCCGTTTGTAACCATATTGAATTTTCACTGAAACATACTTATAAACTAGAGGGCTGCCCTGTGACATTTATTATCAATTCAGCTGATAAAAAACTTGAAAGTGTTGAGTCTTCTTGTGACTTTCGTGCATCACTAAAAACGAATCCTATAATATAGAGGGTAAGAAGAAAATTTAAACTTACCAGCGTGGTGGAGTAATTCCAGGGGGCAAGAAAAAAGTCCCCATCCCATACATATCTTTAAAGCGGGATAGTTTGAGGGAAGTCTTCGCTAAATCAAGCCCCCTTGGGTTTCCATTATCAACAATATATCGCCCAGACTTACCAC
>Ga0129324_10000450_pt1 | contig 30189 bp, 33 predicted proteins | sample CPBDNA_7_FD_96879 | JGI IMG/M metagenome (GOLD analysis project Ga0129324, IMG submission 96879) | Freshwater to marine salinity gradient microbial communities from Chesapeake Bay, USA - CPBay_Spr_15_0.2_DNA | ecosystem: Environmental > Aquatic > Marine > Coastal | place: USA: Chesapeake Bay...
GATCTACTCGCACTCGATGTGAAAGAATAGGCAGATGAGATCCCCTGATCAGCCAGTGAGAATCGGCATGCTTGGGTGTGGCGTTGTCGGAAGCGAAGTAGCCCGATTGATTCTGGCCGATTCCGTTGAACTTTCTACCCGCGCGGGGGTAAAGATTGAACTAGTCAGAATTGCAGTTCGTGAGATCATGGCGCGTCCTGGGATTCCACAAGAACTATTTACTCTTGATGCCGAATCAATTGTGAATGATCCAAGTATTGATTTGATTATTGAAGTGATAGGTGGAATAGAACCAGCGCGCTCACTCATCTTGAAAGCAATCAGTAATCGCAAATCTATCGTTACCGCCAACAAGGCTCTACTAGCTAGCCACGGCGCAGACTTATTTACCGCGGCATATGCGCAAGGTGAAGATATTTACTATGAAGCTGCAGTTGCGGGAGCGATTCCAATTATTCGCCCCATGCGAGATTCGTTAGCGGGAGATCATGTTGTCCGCCTGATGGGTATCGTTAATGGAACGACAAATTATATTTTGACGAAGATGCATGAAAATAATCGTGAGTTTGCAGATGTCCTGGCCGAGGCGCAGAAACTCGGTTACGCCGAAGCGGATCCCACCGCCGATATTGAGGGTTTCGATGCTGCAGCAAAGGCTGCAATTTTATCTGGACTTGCATTTCATACCCGCGTTGCCGTGGACGATGTCTATCGTGAGGGCATTTCGCAGATCACCTTAGGAGATGTTCGCATCGCCAAATCAATGGACCATGTAATTAAATTATTGGCGATCGCAGAGTTGACGCCAGCAGATGAGATTTCAGTTCGCGTTCACCCAGTCCTCCTCCATAAGAGCCACCCATTGGCATCTGTGCGCGATGCATTTAATGCCATTTTTATTGAGGCAGAATCTGCTGGTCCATTGATGTTCTATGGCCGTGGTGCTGGTGGTGCTCCAACAGCATCTGCAATTCTTGGAGATGTGGTTGCGGTATCACGACACATTGCACTGAACTCAATTGGCCAGCGTGAAACTGATTATGCAGACCGAGATATTGCCTCAATTGAAACCACAAAGACCAAGTTTCTAATGCGCCTGGAAGTCCAGGATAAATCAGGTGTTTTAGCTGCTATTGCTCAAACCTTTGCTGAGCAGGATGTCTCGATTCAAACCGTTGATCAAAATGGTCGTGATGATGATGCCGAACTCATTATTGTCACCCACGGTGCAACTGAAGGAGAACTCAAAGCGACAGTTGAAGCGCTCAAGAAGCTTTCGATTGTCACAAAGATTTCTAGCGTTATTCGAGTAGAAGGCTCGACATCGCTATGAGCATTTTCGGAGGAAAGAAAAGTTCAGGTGCCCACCAATGGCGGGGTGTGATCGAGGAATACCGTCACCGACTTCCCGTCAGTGATAAAACTCCTATCGTTTCATTGCGCGAGGGAGGCACTCCACTTATTTATGCCTGCAATCTCTCTGAGTTGCTTGGTAATAATGTCTGGATTAAGTACGAGGGATTAAATCCAACTGGCTCCTTCAAAGATCGTGGAATGACGATGGCGATTTCAAAGGCGGCAGAAGATGGCGCTAAGGCGGTCATCTGTGCATCAACAGGAAATACGTCGGCATCGGCTGCGGCGTACGCGGTCAAGGCCGGTATGACCCCTGCCGTTCTTATCCCTAAAGGAAAAATTGCTATGGGTAAGCTCGCTCAGGCAGTTATTCATAATTCAACAATTTTGCAGGTCAATGGAAACTTTGATGATTGCCTCACCTTAGCGCGCGAGCTTTCAGAGAATTACCCCGTTGCACTAGTGAACTCTGTTAACCCTTATCGCATCGAAGGTCAAAAGACTGCTGCATTTGAAGTTGTCGATATGCTTAAAGATGCTCCTGATATTCATGCCCTCCCTGTTGGAAATGCTGGAAATATCACCGCATATTGGAAGGGGTACAAGGAGTATCGCAGTGATCGAATCTCCACCAAACTGCCTCAGATGTACGGATTTCAGGCCGCAGGTGCGGCACCAATAGTTAAAGGAAAGATTGTAAAAAATCCTGACACCATCGCGACTGCAATTCGAATTGGAAACCCGGCATCGTGGGCACAGGCTGTTGAAGCACGTGATCTTTCTGGCGGTGTCATTGATTCGGTAACCGACAAGGAAATTCTCTCGGCCTACCGCCTTATTGCTGCGCAAGAAGGAATATTCGTTGAACCTTCATCGGCTGCTGGTCTTGCAGGACTCATTAAATATAAGAAAGCCGGCAAACTTCCCTCAGGAAAGACCATTGTTATCACAGTGACAGGTCATGGACTAAAAGACATTCCCTATGCACTCGAAGCGGCAAAGAAGCCCTTAGTTGTTCCGGTGGATGTAAAGGCTGCGGCAAAAGCGTTGGGATTAAAGTAAATGGCAAAACCAACCTTTAAAGCAAACCCAATGCAGGTACAAGTTCCGGCGACTAGTGCCAATCTCGGTCCAGGTTTTGACTGTTTTGGATTAGCGCTCGATCTTCATGATCGTTACGTCGCGCAGATTCTGGATGAACCAGGTCTTGATATTGATGTTGCAGGAGAAGGCGCGGATTCGCTACCACGCAGTGACAAGAACCTTCTTATCAAGGCAATGAATAAAGGCTTTGAGTTCTTAGGTGGCAAGCCAAAAGGAATTGCTGTTCGCGCACTCAATGTGATTCCTCACGGTCGTGGGTTAGGTTCATCTGCAAGTGCAATTGTTGGCGGACTCGTTCTTGCACGCTCGCTTGTTCTTACTGGCAGCGACAAGATGAGTGATCAATCTTTATTAGATTTAGCGACTTTCATGGAAGGACATCCAGATAACGTTGCAGCAGCGCTCTATGGTGGGGCAACCATCGCTTGGCAGGAAGATCATCATGGAAAGTTAGTGGCCCAAGCCTTACCCCTTGCAGTTGATTCGCGAATTCGTGCGATTGCTTTTATTCCGAAACAAGAATTTTCTACAAGTAGGGCTCGCAAGTTGCTTCCGGAAAGCATTCCTCACGCAGATGCAGCAGCTAACTCAGCTCGTAGCGCACTCTTATCTCATGCACTTACACATCGCCCTGATCTAATCTTTCGCGCAACGGAAGATTTTCTCCATCAGGATTATCGCACCACGGGTATGCCAGCATCGTTGAAGTTAATGAGTACCCTTCGCAAGGCTGGTGTAGCTGCCTGTATCTCGGGGGCTGGCCCAACAGTTCTCGCTCTTCACACCTCAGATCAATCCGAGCTCGAAGAGTTAATGCGGGTGGCAGGCAATGGTTTTGAGGCAAAATCACTCGATATTGCAGTTCGTGGTGCAACCCTGTTATAGTTTGGCCATCACCTTATAGCCCGCAAGCTAGGGCCAAAAGTTAAGTTGATAGATAAAAAATCCCTTGGGTTTGACTCACATATATTTGACGTACATTTATTTGCGGCAAACCCCAAACTGAAAAGATAGAGATGACCGAAAAAGAACCTGTCCGTTCAAGCAGCCCTGAGCTCACTTCAATGACCCTTCCTAAGTTAAAGGAAGTTGCGTCACAACTCGGTATCGAAGGTGCAGCGAAGATGAAGAAAGACCAGCTCGCTGGTGCGATTGCTGATTTACAGGCAAAGAACCGCGAAGAGGCTAAGGCCGAGCGTGAAGCACGCCGTGAAGCACGCAATGCAAAACGTAGCGCTGGACGTGAAGCTAAAGAAGATTCTGATAACGACAATGATGACGGCGAGAACGATTCCGCCAATAATTCAGGCGATAACGGTGACCGTGGTGATCGTAACGATCGTAACCGTGGACGTGATCGCAATCGTGGACGTGATCGCAATCGTGACCGTAACCGTGATCGTGGTCCTCGCGAAGAGCGCGAACCTGTTATTAGCGAAGATGATGTCCTTGTACCAGTCGGCGGACTGGTCGACATTATGGATAATTACTCATTTATTCGTACCGGTGGATACCTACCAGGGCCAAATGATGTCTATGTTTCACAGAGCCAAGTCCGCAAATACGGCCTTCGTAAAGGTGATGTTGTTACAGGCCAGGTTCGACAATTACGCGAAGGAGAACAGCGTCAGAAGTACAACCCGCTGATTACTCTTGAAACAATTAACGGAGTTACTCCTGAAGAGGCACGCGGTCGTGTTGAATTCGGAAAGCTTGTTCCTCTCTATCCGCAAGAGCGTCTCCGCCTTGAAACTGAACCAAATATTCTGACAACTCGTGTTATCGATCTGATCGCACCTATTGGTAAAGGTCAGCGCGGACTCATAGTTTCACCACCTAAGGCTGGTAAAACCATGGTCTTGCAATCCATTGCAAATGCGATCACTACAAATAACCCTGAGTGCCACTTGATGGTTGTACTTGTCGATGAGCGCCCAGAAGAGGTTACCGATATGCAGCGCAGCGTTAAAGGTGAAGTTATCGCCTCAACCTTCGATCGCCCAGCAGATGATCACACCACAATCGCAGAGCTTGCGATCGAGCGCGCAAAGCGCCTGGTAGAACTTGGCCACGATGTAGTTGTACTTCTTGATTCGATTACTCGACTTGGCCGTGCCTATAACATCGCAGCCCCTGCATCAGGTCGAATTCTCTCTGGAGGCGTTGACTCTGCAGCTCTCTACCCACCAAAGAAGTTCTTTGGTGCTGCTCGTAATATTGAAGATGGTGGCTCGCTCACAATCTTGGCAACCGCCCTTGTTGACACCGGTTCTCGTATGGATGAAGTGATCTTCGAAGAGTTCAAGGGCACCGGAAATATGGAGCTCATCCTTGATCGCCGTATGGCTGATAAGCGCATCTTCCCAGCGGTCAACGTTGTTGCATCTGGTACTCGTAAAGAAGAAATTCTCATGGGAACTGAAGAGCTCAATATTGTTTGGAAGTTACGTCGTGTACTTCATGCCCTTGAGCCACAGGCTGCTCTTGAACTTCTCCTTGAGAAGATGAAGGGCACCAAGTCCAACGTCGAGTTCTTGATGCAGATCCAGAAGACAACATCTGGTCCAGACGACTCCAAATAAATATAATAAGTAATTACCAGTGGGAAATTACTTCTGAGGAACGAATACTTCTCTGATTACTCGATTAACTAGAGAAATATAGGCATCGTTATCAACAGGTGTCTCACTCAAGTCATCGACGATCTTGCCTAAGGTCCACGCCTGCATCAAAACTGCGAGGGCATGCGGCTGAACTTCAGGATTACAGAGCCCGCGCGCTTGAGCACCGCTGATTAATTCTGCGAGAACATCTGTTAAGCGCTGTTGCTCATGGCGCAATAGATCTGACATTCGAGGACTTGTAATCGCTCTACCAATTGTGAGTGCTCGTTCTTGGCGCGCACGTTGCATGCCCTCACCTTGAGTGACTGCAGAAATCTTCACTAAGCCTAGATAAAAGCCTTCAGCTGTTGTTGCCGATTCAAGAAGTGATCTCAGCGATACAATATTTGTATCTACATAACGAGCAAAGCGGGAAATCATTGCTGCTTCAAGAAGGTGATAGATATCTTCGAAGTGATGATAAAGCGATCCTTTAGAAATACTTGATCGATCCAAGACCATCTCAACTGTAATTTCATCAAAGCGATATTTATCTAAGAGGTCTGCGGCACAGTCAATGAGTGCGGCTTTAGTCGGATGCATCGCCTTCGGCATGACAATATTGTTGCAAGCAAGTTGTGATTCTGCCTAATCTGATTATGAGCGGTTGTACTAGTTTATTACAACCACTTTTTGAAGGTTTTTTCACCGGAAACTCACAAACTTGATCCGCATATTTGAATCGGTAGCAGAAACATTGAGCAAGGCCTGGAGAGTGGAGTCTTAGTAACTATCCACTCTTTTTAAGGAAGAAATACGTCTCAAATTGGGGTGGATTGGCTCTTCTCCGCATAAGCCCGCATATCGCGGGCATCGATTTCTCAGGCGCGGGGGAGAGCCGATACTCTTTACCCCTATCAATCGAGCACTTGGTTCACTTACCTGAAGTAGGAAAGACCCAAGTCGAAGAAGAGGAAAATTATGAAGCCAGAGATTCATCCAGAATATAAAGAGACCCAAGTAACGTGCGGTTGCGGTGAAAAGTTTGTTACCCGCTCAACAGTTGCTAGCGGTTCAATCTACGTTGAAGTATGTTCAGTCTGCCACCCGTTCTACACAGGTAAGCAGCGCATTCTTGATACTGGTGGACGAGTCGCCAAGTTCGAAGAGCGCTTCGGAAAAAAGACAGCTAACTAGCTTTTCAAAGAGACCGCCTCGCTCGCCCTTGTGGCTAGCGGTGCGGTCTCTTTATTTCTTACTGCAGAACCCGTGCCTAACTACAGAAGTGAGAGAAAGGAGTCAGTGATGAGTAACGATCGTTTTGCATCAGCGCACGAGATGGTTCGTGAGTATCAAGAACTTGAAAAACTCATGGCTGATCCTTCAATTCATGAAGACCAAGGTAAAGCGCGCCAACTCGGCCGTCGCTATGCCCAACTCGGGCCGGTTGTTGCTGGATTTAATGAATGGAAATCAGCAGCCGAAGATCTAGAGGCGGCGAAAGAGATGGCGCTAGATGATCCAGATTTCGCCTCTGAAATTCCAGCACTAGAAGAAACTGTAGAGCGCACAGCAACTCGGCTGGAAGAGCTTTTATTGCCAAGAGATCCCAATGATGATCGCGATGTGATCATTGAGGTAAAGGCTGGTGCAGGAGGGGATGAATCAGCGCTCTTCGCTGGTGATTTAGTACGAATGTATCAACGCTATGCCGAAAAGCGCGGCTGGAAGATTGAGATCATTGATATGACTGAATCTGATCTCGGTGGATATAAAGATATTTCTATGGCCGTTAAATCAAAAGGGAGCGCTGAACCAGGAACTACACCATATGCGCGCTTAAAGTTTGAAGGCGGAGTTCACCGCGTACAACGCGTTCCAGAAACTGAAAGCCAGGGAAGAATCCACACCTCAGCTGCCGGAGTACTCGTTTTGCCTGAAGCAGAAGAAATCGATGTTGAGTTAAATATGAATGATGTACGCGTTGATGTGTATCGCTCATCTGGCCCGGGTGGTCAATCAGTGAACACAACTGACTCGGCAGTTCGACTCACACATGTGCCGACAGGAATCGTTGTCTCCTGTCAGAATGAAAAATCTCAGCTTCAAAATAAAGAATCTGCGCTGCGCATCTTAAGAGCCCGACTTTTAGCCGATGCGCAGGAGAAGGCAGAGGCGGCGGCGATGGCCGAGCGTAAGAGCCAAGTGCGTACCGTTGATCGATCAGAGCGCATTAGAACGTATAACTATCCTGAAAATCGCCTGAGTGATCACCGCGTCAACTACAAATCTAATAATCTCGATGCAGTCCTCAATGGCGAGCTTGATGATGTTGTTCAAGCGCTGCTCGATGCAGATAAGGCTGCCAAGTTAGCTTCAACTGATTAAGAGTGAGATGATGGACTTTAAAGAATTCTTAGGGACTGGTAAAGAACAACTTCGCGCTGTGGGCATCGATGCCACTGACGCCGAACACTTGATGGCATACGCGCTCGGCATCTCTCGTATGGATTTGCATAACCCAGTGATAGTTGACGATCGCCTGGCAAATTTCGGTGACCTCACAATTCTGGAGGAAACATTCTGGAAACTTCTCGATGCCAGAGCAGCACACCAACCGCTACAGTATTTAACGGGCGTTTCCTACTTTCGCTATCTTGAAATACAAGTGGGTCCCGGAGTATTAGTTCCTCGACCAGAATCAGAGTTACTTGTTCAAGCTGTTTTAGATCACCTCGAGAATGTCACCGAAACGGTCAGCGTTGTCGACCTTGGATCTGGATCAGGAGCACTTGCCCTTGCTATTTCTACCGAAAATGAGAAGACGCGCGTGATTGCAGTGGAGAAAGATCAGGCTGCAATTGAATGGCTGAAGAAGAATGTTGCACGAATAAATGAGCAGGTGCGCATCGTCGAAAGTGATGTCGTAGATGCCCTTGAAGGCGTTAAGTGCGATGTTGTCATTGCAAATCCTCCCTATGTTCCAGATAGCCAGGTACTTCCGCGCGATGTCGCAGAACATGAGCCAGCCGTTGCACTATTTGGTGGGCCCTCAGGCCTTGATATTGCTGGGCGCTTCATTGATACAGCAACTCGCCTGCTTAAGCCTGGTGGATTCCTAGCAATCGAGCACACCGAAGATCAAGGTGATGCGATCGCATCTTTACTAGCTGAGAATTTTCTTAATATCATTACGCATCGAGATCTCAACAAGCGGCCTCGCTACACCACTGCAATAAGGGGCAAGGAGTAATTGTGGCCACTCACGTTACCTTTGATCAATCTAATCCCGCAGAGCATGTGGCACTTGCTGCAAAATCTCTACGTGACGGATTCGTTATCGTCGCCCCACATGAAAATGGTTATATCTTCTTAGCTGATGCATTCAGTCCAGACTCTGTTCGTGCAATGCATGTTTTGCGTGGGGATAATCTTGGAGTCGCTTGCCAAGTTCTTGTTGCAGATCAATCAGCAATTGAAGGACTCTCGCGCGAAGTAAGCGATGACATTCGCGCACTCGCTCAATCCTTTTGGCCTGGTCCACTCTCACTCACATTACGTCCACAACTAGGTCTGAGCTGGGACTTGGGTGATGGCGGAAAGTTAGATTGGTTTAGTGTGCGATCTCCGCGCCATCTTTTTCTGCAGAAGTTATTGAAAGAGACGGGACCTCTCGCATCAGCAAGTGCGGCTCTAGCCGGTCACCCGCCTCTACTCGATACTGACGGGTTAAAGCTGCTCGGCCACGAGATTGCTTTACTCGTTACAGATGGGGTCATTGATCCCATGCCAGCATCAACGGTAATTGAGATAGATAAGTCACAGGCTCGCTTACTGCGTGAGGGTGCCATCTCGAAGAGTGACATTGAGAAAGTCATTACGACACCCCTAATCACTTCAGGCTAGGCTTGCCGCCATGACCGACACTTTTTATGGCCCAGATTTTGAACTTTTGGCAGCGCAAGATCCTGCTATTTCAGCAGTTTTGCTATCAGAGTTAGAGCGCCAACAGAAGAATCTTCAACTGATCGCTTCGGAAAACTTCACCTCACGCGCGGTCCTGGCAACCCTTGGCTCGACACTTTCCAATAAATATGCTGAAGGCTATCCGGGAAAGCGTTATTACGGTGGCTGCGAAGAAGTTGATATTGCAGAGAACATTGCAATTGACCGTGCCAAGTCTCTCTTCGGTGCAGAGCATGCAAATGTCCAGCCACATTCTGGAGCAAGTGCCAACGTTGCGATTTATCAGGCATTTACAAAACCTGGCGATACCGTTTTAGCAATGTCGCTTCCACATGGAGGCCATCTCACCCATGGTTCAAAAGTTAACTTTTCCGGCAAGTGGTTTAACGTAGTTTCTTACGGTGTTCGCCAAGATAACGAGTTAATTGATTATGACGAGCTTCGCGATAGTGCGATTGCCAATAAGCCAAAGATGATCTGTTCTGGAGCTACCGCTTATCCATCATTGATTGATTTTGAAAAGGTACGCCAAATTTGTGATGAAGTAGGTGCGATTATGTGGGTGGATGCTGCTCACTTCATCGGACTTGTTGCTGGTAAGGCGATTCCGTCACCTGTTCCGTATGCAGATGTTGTTTCATTTACAACACATAAAGTTTTGCGTGGACCTCGCGGTGGAATGATTTTGAGCAAGGCAGAACATGCTGCAGCGCTAGATAAGGCAGTCTTTCCTGGTATGCAAGGCGGTCCGATTATGTCTGCAGTTGCTGGAAAGGCTGTTGCACTCGCCGAATGCGCAACCCCGGCATATCAAAAGTATGCGAAAGATGTGATTGTTAATGCCCAAGCTCTAGCCGCAGCCCTGGAAGGTGAAGGAATGCGCGCAGTATCTGGCGGAACACAGACCCACCTTGCTCTGATGGATATTCGATCAACGGGTGTCAATGGAAAAGTTGCCGATGAACGTTGCGGCGCAGCAGGAATAGTTCTCAACAAAAACTCAATCCCATTTGACCCAGAGGCACCATCTGTCACGAGTGGGATTCGCGTAGGAACTCCGGCAACCACAACACAAGGTATGGGCGTAGACCAGATGAAGATCATCGCATCGCTTATCGCTCGTGCAATTAAGACCGATGATGCAGCGGCACATGCTGTAATTAAGGCTGAAGTTCACGGCCTCACCGCACAGTTTCCGATTTATCAAGGATAAGTTCTCCTAGGTACTAGGATTTTAGAATGCGCGAGTACCTGCTTACCTTGTTTCTTGCAGCAGCACTCTGTTATGTAGTGACACCACTTGTGCGCACCTGGGCCGTTCGGTTTGGTGCAGTTGCTCAAGTCCGTACACGAGATGTGCACACCACGCCAACTCCTCGTTGGGGTGGCCTTGCGATGTGGATCTCAATGAGTATCACCTTTGCCATTGTTCATAATCTTGAGCTGGTCGGTAAGTCATTTGGGCGCGAGACGCAAGGAATTTTCCTCGCTGGCACTTTCTTGGTTGCACTCGGCATGCTTGATGATCGATTTGAACTCGATGCACTTACAAAACTTGCCGGTCAGGCACTGGCTGCCGGTATCCTCTTACTCTTTGGAATTCAAATTCTCTGGTTACCGATAAACGGTGTCATTACCTTGCCGCCCAGTATCGGACAACTTGTCACAGTGCTTATTGTTCTAGTGACAATCAACGCGGTGAACTTTATCGATGGCCTTGATGGCCTAGCTGCAGGAATTGTGGCGATTTCGGGAATTGCATTCTTCGCATTCGCTTATCTCTTGGCCGTTGTCTATGGCTTTAGTCGTGCTGGAGCTCCATCGCTGATTACAGCAATCCTTGTTGGAGTCTGTATCGGATTCTTAGCTCACAACGCGCACCCTGCAGCAATTTTTATGGGCGACTCAGGCTCTATGTTTTTAGGGCTAATGTTGGCCGCCTCTGCCATCACCTTAACTGGCCAAGTTGACCCCAATGCGATCTCTGCCGAAAAGCTTGGCCCTGCCACATTACCGCTACTCCTACCCTTTGCAGTTCTTGCAATTCCATTAGCGGATTTAATTCTCGCTATTCTGCGCAGGCTTAAGGCAGGTAAATCTCCCTTTGCATCAGATAAAAAACATTTACACCACAGAATTATGCGTGCTGGAAATACACAACAACGCACTGCATTCATTATGTATCTATGGACTGCGACAATTGCCTTTCCAGTGACCGTTCTAGCTTTTGCTCCCATCTGGGTAGCAGCGTTAACAGCTATTGCCTTACTTGTCTTTACAATAGTGTTCTCTTTAGGTAAATCAAAGATGTATCCAGATGGCAAACCAGTTATTGAGGAGCGTTGATGTCAAATCAAGATTCAACCAATCCCACAGCCGAGAGCACAATGCTGAAAGGCGCTCTGGTTCCAACAATCATTGTTGGTATTACCTGCATCGCACTCTTCTCAGTTCTTAAAGGAATCCACGGATTCTATGGTGCGCTCGTTGCTCAAGTAGTTGTTGTCATATTCTTCTTGGTCCATCTGTTAATTTCAAAACTTTCACGCAATCTCGACCCGATGGCCACAATGGCACTTGCTATGTTCTCCTACTTTGCCAAGGTCATGGTCATGGGAGCTTTCCTTCTTATCCTCACCAAGTTCACATCTCGAGAAGTGATCGATCGAACCTCATTTGGTATCACCGCCCTTGTACTCACCACCGCCTGGCTCGGTGGGGAGATCAAGAGTTATCTATCGCTGAAAATTCATCTACCATTGCCGCCTAAGCCCCAAAACCTCTAACGGGGATGACGGGGATGACAGGGATAAGGGCGATGATGGTGGCCCAAGAGTAAGCAACCGAGCAGTAAGCAACCGAGCAGTAAGAAGGAGTCGTTGGGATGAGCGGTAATCGGGAAGAAAATGCCCTCTGGTCAATCTTTGGATATCTCATATCTGGACTTCTTTTCTGGGGCGGAATCGGCTGGGCTGGAGATCGCTGGCTCGGAACTACCTATCTCACCTTGGTAGGCCTTCTTGTTGGGGCTGGAGGAGCGATCTACCTCGTGTGGCTGCGCTTCGGACGAGAGTAGATAGCTGTGCAGGGGTAAGCGAATTCTTACGTAGTGGATTTCACACCCGAGAGTTTTCCCCATAAGGTTGGCCTGCTTGTAACCTTCCCCAGTATCCCTGCTACCTCATAGGAGTTTGTGTGCTCGCGTCAGTCCGCTCAGCTACCGAAGGTGATGGATTCGTCCCACCCGGTACCAAGGACTTTGACCTTCCTCCCATCATCGAAGGCGTTGAATGGTTTACAAAGCCGGTACTACTTGTAATGGTTTCAGTTGTTCTTATCTCAGTATTTTTCGTTCTCTCTGCTCGTAAAGCAGCTGTAGTTCCAAGTAAATTCCAGTTTGCTGGCGAGAGCATCTACGGATTTGTGCGTAATGACCTAGCAAAAGACATCATCGGTCACGAATTCATGCGCTTTGTACCTTATCTCTTCACCCTCTTTGTTTTCATCTTAACTAACAATATTTTTGGAATCGTTCCTTTCTTACAATTCCCGACGATGTCTCATGTTGCCTTCCCATATGTGCTCGCAGCCTTGTCATTCTTTGTTTTCCACTACGTGGGAGTGCGTAAGCACGGCGTCATTAAGTACATCAAAGACATCGCATTCATGCCAGGGGTTCCAAAGCCGGTTTACATTCTTCTCACACCTATTGAGTTAGCAACATTCTTCCTTGTGCGCCCTTTGACGCTCTCACTGCGTCTTTTTGCAAATATGTTTGCTGGCCATTTGCTTCTCTTGGTCTTCATCCTGGGCGGTGAGTACATGCTTAATGATTCTCTCTTGATTATGAAGCTATTTGCCCCATTCTCTTTCCTGTTCGGTATTGCACTCACATTCTTCGAATTTATGGTGCAATGCCTACAGGCATATATCTTCACCCTTTTGACCGCTCTCTATATCGCCGGCGCCCTTGCCGACGAGCATTAAGACGGCCAAGCAGTTCAGAACACCACGTCGCACCACCTAACGAAAGGTAAGAAAACATGGAAGGCACACTCAACCTGGTTGGTTTTGGCCTCTCAGCAATTGGTCCAGCTATCGCAACAGGCATGATCTTCGCTGCATACATCAACGGCGTCGCTCGTCAGCCTGAAGCTCGTAGCGTTCTACAGCCAATCGCGTTCCTCGGATTCGCGCTCGCTGAAGCTCTCGCTCTCTTCGGACTCGTTCTCGCATTCGTACTCTAAAAAAATGCGCACAGTAATCATCGCTTCCGAGGAGTTGAACCCTTTAGTTCCGCATACCGCGGAAATCATCGTCGGGTTTATTGCTTTCTCACTGCTCTATTTAGTGCTTCGCAAGGCGGTCGTGCCAAAGTTTGAAAAAGCTTTTACCGACCGTACTCATGCGATTCAAGGTGGCATTGAACGCGCAGAGCAGGCCCAGCTTGAAGCACAACGCGCCTTAGCTCAATACAACGAACAGCTCTCTAGTGCACGCGAAGAAGCACAGACACTTCGCGAAGAAGCACGAGTTCAGGGCGCTGCAATCGTTGATGAGCTTCGCGCAAAGGCCCAAGAAGAAGCCACTCGAATCACAGCAGCAGCTCATGCATCTATTGAGGCAGAGCGTCAACAAGCTGTGACATCACTTCGTAATGAAGTCGGTGCACTTGCAGTTGAACTCGCATCAAAGATTGTGGGCGAGGCTCTTGAGGATCAAGCACGTCAGTCACGAATTGTTGACCGTTTTCTAGATGACTTGGAGAAGAGTAAGTAGTGAGAATCCATCTCGGAGGTAGCAGCCGTCAATCACTCGTGATTGCACGCGGCGCACTCGATGCTGCCGTCAAGGGCACAAGTGCTGCAACCGCATCCGAGATTTCTACACACTTATTCTTTGCCGCAGAAGTATTTGCTAGCAAGACAGCTCTTCGCCGTGCGATCACAGATCCATCTCGTGAGATTGTCGCAAAGAGCGCTCTGATCAAAGATCTATTTGGATCGAAGATCGGCAAGGAGGCCTCAGATCTCATCTCTGGCATTGCCGCTCTGCGTTGGTCTGCAAGTAAAGATGTCATTTATGTATTGGAACAACTAGCAATCGAAGCAGAAGCTTCTGCTGCCAATATCAATAATGAACTTGATCGTGTTGAAGATGAACTCTTCAGCGCCTCACGTGCATTGGTTGATTCATCTGAGCTCCGAAGAGCACTCGTAGGTGGTGCCGGTGCAGATCTCAAAGCTCAATTGGTAACAGAAATTCTTTCAAAGAAGGCATCTGCTTCGACGGTAAAGCTTGTTCGCGCACTCGTTACACAACGTCGCGGTCGCAGCCTCGAGGCAGCTTTTGCTGATTACCTCTTCGGGCTAGCAAACCGTCGCAATCGTCTTATAGCAGTCGTTCGTACTGCAGCTCCTATCTCAGATGCTCAGAAGGTTCGCCTCTCTGGTGCGATCGAAAAGCAGGTAGGACAACCAATTCGTGTCAATATCCAAGTAGATCCAACGATCATTGGTGGGGTCTCCATCAAGTTCGCGGATGAACTTATTGATGCAAGTATTTCTAATCGTCTTGCACACGCTGGTCGTGCATTGGCCGGAAAAAACTAAAGGGAGAAACAAATGGCAGAGCTAAAGATCCAACCCGATGAAATTCGGGATGCCTTAGCGAATTTCGTTAAGTCATATGATCCAGGCGCGGCAGCACGCGATGAAGTAGGAACAGTAAGCCAGGCAGGCGATGGAATCGCTCGCGTTGAAGGACTTCCTTCAACTATGGCTAACGAACTCCTGACATTTGAGAACGGAACACTCGGACTTGCACTTAACCTTGATGTGCGCGAAATCGGTGTCGTTATCTTGGGTGGAACTGAAGGAATTGAAGAAGGAACATCTGTTAGCCGCACTGGTGAAATTCTCTCTGTCCCAGTGGGCGATGGCTTCCTTGGTCGCGTGGTTGATCCACTCGGTCGTCCAATTGATGGAAAGGGCGAGATCGTTGCTGAAGCACGTCGTGCACTTGAATTACAGGCTCCCTCTGTAGTTCAGCGCCAACCTGTTAAGGAACCACTTGCAACAGGAATTAAGGCAATCGATGCGATGACAGCTATTGGTCGCGGACAGCGCCAGTTGATTATCGGCGATCGCCAGACAGGTAAGACAGCTGTTGCTGTTGACACCATTATCAACCAGCGCGAAAACTGGTTGACTGGAGATAAGAAGAAGCAAGTTAAATGTATTTATGTAGCTATCGGTCAGAAGGGTTCAACGATTGCAGCTGTAAAGGGCGCACTCGAAGAAGCTGGCGCGATGGAGTACACAACAATCGTGGCTTCACCTGCATCAGATCCAGCAGGCTTTAAATACCTTGCACCATATACAGGTTCTTCAATCGGCCAGCACTGGATGTACAAGGGCGAGCACGTTCTTATCGTCTTTGATGATCTTTCAAAGCAAGCTGAGGCTTATCGTTCAGTCTCACTTCTTCTTCGTCGTCCACCAGGCCGCGAAGCGTATCCAGGAGACGTTTTCTACTTACACTCACGTCTTCTTGAGCGTTGCGCAAAGCTCTCTGACGAACTCGGTGGCGGTTCGATGACAGGTCTTCCAATCATCGAAACAAAGGGAAATGACGTTTCAGCTTTTATTCCTACCAACGTAATTTCGATTACAGATGGTCAGTGCTTCCTTGAAACAGATCTCTTTAACGCAGGTGTACGCCCAGCGATCAACGTAGGTATTTCGGTATCGCGCGTTGGTGGTTCAGCGCAGACAAAGGCGATGAAGAAGATTGCCGGTCGCTTGCGTCTTGACCTTGCTCAGTTCCGTGAACTTGAAGCATTCGCAGCATTTGGTTCAGATCTTGATGCTGCATCAAAGGCTCAGCTTGAGCGCGGTGCTCGCATGGTTGAGCTTTTGAAACAGGGTCAGTACTCACCGTACTCACTCGAGCGTCAGATCATCTCAATCTGGGCTGGTACATCAGGCAAGCTCGATGATGTGGCTGTCCCAGATATTCGCCGATTTGAATCAGAACTTCTCGACTTTATCGGTCGCGAACGTAAGGAAATCTTTACAGTGATCTCTGAGACTAAACAGCTCGAAGATGAGACTGTTGCAAAGATGGAAGAGGCAGTTGCGACATTTAAGAAGCAATTCAAATCATCCGTTGCAGCAGCAGTAAATGAAGCTGAAGCTGAAGCTCTCGATGGAGTAGATGCTGAAGCAATTACCAAGTACGTTCCTCCGGCGGTGAAGAAGTAAAAAATGGGTGCCCAACTACGCGTATACCGCCGACGGATGCGATCCGTTAAAGCGACTAAAAAGATTACGAAAGCGATGGAGTTAATCTCTGCCTCTCGTATCGTTAAAGCGCAGCAACGAGTCGCAGCCTCAACTCCTTATGCAAATGAGTTGACCCGTGCCGTATCAGCAGTTGCCTCAGTTTCATCGACTAACCATCCGCTGACAACTCCGAGCGAAAATCCAAAGCGCGCTGCGGTTTTGATTATCTCGGCAGATCGCGGAATGGCTGGCGCATATTCAAATAACGCAATTAAAGAAGGTGAACAGCTCGCTGCCCTTCTTCGTGAGCGCGGACTACAGACAGCCAACTTCCTCGTAGGGCGCAAGGCGGTTAACTATTACAAGTTCCGTAATCGCGATATTGCAGGATCATGGACAGGATTTTCAGATAATCCAACATATGAAGATGCACGTGCAGTTGCAGATGCTCTGATCACAGCATTTTTGGCTGATTCTCAGACCGACATTAATGGTGTCGATGAGATTCATATCGTCTACACCGAGTTCAAATCAATGTTGACCCAGAACGCATTGGCTAAGCGCATGCTTCCATTAGAAGTTGTTGAATCGTCAACACCGGCTCCTGCAGGGCTTCTGCCTTCGTACGAGTTTGAACCAAATGCAGGAGAAGTTCTTAACGCACTTCTTCCTCGCTATATCCAGGCACGAATCTTCAACGCGATGTTGCAATCGGCAGCCTCTGAGCATGCCGCTCGTCGTCGCGCTATGAAGTCAGCAACTGACAATGCTGATGAGTTAATCAAGTCGCTCACACGACTTGCGAATGCGGCCCGTCAAGCCGAAATTACCCAGGAGATCAGTGAAATTGTTGGCGGCGCAGATGCGTTGTCATCAGCTAGTGCAGGGAGTGAATGATGTCAGCAACAGGTAAAGGCCGCGTAGCCCGAGTTATTGGTCCGGTAGTGGATATTGAATTCCCCGCCGACTCAATGCCTTCGATCTTTAACGCCCTTCACGTAGAGACCACCATGAGTGGAACTACCCGAACCTTGACGCTAGAAGTAGCACAGCACATTGGTGACAACCTTGTGCGCGCTATCTCTATGCAGCCAACAGATGGAATGGTCCGTGGTGCCGAAGTATCAGATACTGGCGCTGCGATCTCAGTCCCTGTCGGTGATGTCACTAAAGGTCACGTCTTTAACACACTTGGTGAATCTCTCGACGTTCCAACATCATCTCTTGATATCAAAGAGCGCTGGCCAATTCACCGTAATGCACCAGCATTCGATCAACTTGAGTCAAAGACAGAGATGTTTGAGACAGGTATCAAAGTTATTGACCTACTCACACCATATGTAAAGGGCGGAAAGATCGGCCTCTTCGGTGGGGCTGGTGTTGGTAAGACAGTTCTTATCCAGGAAATGATTTATCGCGTAGCTGAAAACTTTGGTGGTGTATCTGTATTCGCCGGTGTTGGTGAGCGTACTCGTGAAGGTAACGACTTGTTCCTTGAAATGACCGAAACTGGCGTTATCAATAAGACCGCCTTGGTCTTCGGTCAGATGGATGAGCCGCCTGGCACGCGTCTTCGTGTTGCTCTCTCGGCTCTCACAATGGCTGAGTACTTCCGCGATGTTCAGAAGCAGGACGTTCTCCTCTTCATCGATAATATCTTCCGCTTTACTCAGGCAGGTTCAGAAGTATCAACACTTCTTGGCCGTATGCCATCTGCTGTGGGATATCAGCCAACGTTGGCTGATGAGATGGGTCAGCTTCAAGAGCGCATCACATCAACACGCGGTCACTCGATTACATCAATGCAGGCAATTTATGTTCCTGCAGATGACATCACCGACCCAGCTCCACACACAACATTTGCCCACCTTGATGCAACAACAGTGTTATCTCGTCCGATCTCAGAGCTTGGTATCTACCCAGCTGTGGATCCACTTGACTCAACATCACGCATCTTGGATCCACGCTATATCGGTGACCAGCACTTCCGTGTTGCTAACCGCATTAAGCAGATCTTGCAGCGCTACAAGGATCTGCAAGACATCATCGCTATCTTGGGTATCGATGAACTTTCAGAAGAAGATCGCATTCTTGTAGGGCGCGCACGTCGCATTCAGCGCTTCTTGTCACAGAACACATTCGTGGCAAAGGTCTTTACCGGCCTCGATGGATCATTCGTTCCTCTATCAGAGACGATCGAAGCATTCGAAGCACTTGCAGATGGAAAGTATGACCACATTCCAGAGCAGGCATTCTTCATGTGCGGTGGCCTCGATGATGTTGAGCGCAAGGCTGCAGAATTGGCAAAGGGCTAACGATGGCTCTTACCGTCGCACTAGTTTCGCCAACACAGAAGGTGTGGAGCGGAGAAGCAGTATTTATCTCCGCTCGCACAACTGAAGGAGTTCTCGGAGTTCTTCCGGGACATGCTCCATTGTTTGGCGTACTAGTCGATGGAGCCGTAAACATTAAGGGTGTCGATGGAAGTAACACCCAATTCAATGTTAGCGGAGGCTTCTTATCTGTCTCTAACGATCGCGTCTCAATTCTTACCGAGAGCGTTAACTAACCGCCACTTTTTATTTTAGGCGGTGCTGCGTTTCAATCTTACGCACAGTCTTTGATTTTCCGCGCATAACCAGTGAGTGGCTTATCGCTCCAAATGGTGTGTAGCGAATTCCCTTAACAAGTTCACCATCTGTGATTCCAGTTGCTGCGATAAAGACATCCTCTGAATTACATAAATCTTTTGTTGTAAGAATGTGCGAGCTATTCACTCCATTAAGGTGAAGCTGGCCTTGGATTGAGCCCCCGAGGCAGATCATCGCCGCAGCTGTGATTACTCCCTCTGGCGTGCCACCGATTCCCATAAGCAGATCAACGCCCGAGTCAGGCAGCGCTGTCTCAATAGCGGCCGCAACATCACCATCTTGAATTAAACGAATTCTCGCCCCAGCTTGCCTAATCTCGGCAATTAACTCTGAATGTCGTGGTCGGTTGAGCAGCACTACAGTCACATCACTAACTGCTAAATTTTTAGCACGTGCAACCGCGCTGATGTTCTCAGCAACACTTGCCTTAATATCGATGGCATGCGCTGCTGCTGGGCCCGTGACTAATTTATTCATATAAAAACTATCCTGCGGATCAAACATAGTTCCACGAGGTGCCACTGCGATAACGCTGATTGCACCGTTCACCCCTTGAGCTGTCAGTGAGGTTCCATCGATAGGGTCGACGGCAACATCGCAATGAGGACCTTCGCCATTACCAACGTTCTCACCGTTGTGGAGCATCGGCGCATTATCTTTTTCGCCTTCACCGATAACAACAACTCCGTTCATATCAACGGTATTGATCATGGCGCGCATGGCTGCAACTGCCGCACCATCGGCTAGATCTTTATCGCCACGGCCAACCCATGGGGCGGCCGCCAGGGCGGCCGTCTCTGTTACTCGAACAAGTTCAAGTGCGAGGTTACGATCTGGAATTGCCATTGCTACTCTCGACTCACGTGTGCACCTAGGCGCACTAGTTCCTCTGCAAAGCGTGGATATCCGCGATCAATATGGAAAGCGCCATCAACTGTAGTAACGCCCTCTGCAACAAGGGCTGCTAGAACAAGGCCAGCGCCAGCGCGAATATCGGTTGCCTCAACTGGGGCCCCTGATAACTGCTTGATACCGTGGATTGAGACATGATGTCCATCGACGTGGATCTGCGCGCCTAATCGAGTGAGTTCATTGACAAACATAAAGCGAGACTCGAAGACATTTTCTGTCACCATGGAATCACCTTGAGCAATCGAATTTAAGGCGATGATAAATGGAAGTAAATCCGTTGCAAAGCCAGGATAAGGAAGTGTTGCTACATCTATTGCAGTTGGCCGATGATCTATCTTTACACGGACACCATCGGCTGTCGAGGTCACAATGGCTCCAGCAGATGTAAGTTTTTCCAGCATCACTTCCATATGATCAATACGAGCACCATGAATTGTGATATCACCTTGTGTCATAACGGCAGCAAATGCCCATGTGCCGGCGATGATCCGATCCGTAATTGTTGTGTGCTCAGTTGGATGAAGTTCCTTGACACCCGTGATCGTAATGATTGGAGAGCCTAGCCCTTCAATTTTGGCACCCATCGCAATGAGAAATTCACCGAGATCAACAAGATCAGGTTCACGTGCTGCATTTTCAATTGTAGTGATCCCGTTAGCAAGAACTGCTGCAGTCATGAGATTTTCAGTCGCGCCCACACTGGGGAAATCGAGAGAAATTTCTGCACCAGATAAACCATCTGGTGCTTCAGCAATTACATATCCATGCTCGACGTGTGCGATGGCACCGAGAGCCTCGAGCCCTTTAATGTGAAAATCTAATCCGCGGGAACCAATCGCATCTCCACCTGGGAGTGCGACCTCAGCACGACCAATACGTGCGACAAGTGGCCCCAAAACATTAATTGATGCGCGCATCTTTCGAACGAGATCATAATCTGCACGGTGCGCTGGAGTTGCAGGGACATCGATTGTGAGAACTGAACCATCACGAACGACTACGCATCCAAGGCGTTGCAGTAGCTCTGACATAATCTCAACGTCTGCAATCTCTGGAACATTTCTAATGTTGGTCTTCCCGACGGCCAGTAGTGATGCCGCCATTAATTTAAGGACCGAGTTTTTCGCCCCTCCCACGTGAACCTCGCCCACGAGTCTGGCCGTACCCTCAATACGAAAGCGATCATCCACGAAGGCGTGCGAGCGGAGATCCTGCTGAGGTGCCATAGAGGCATTCTACTTATAAGGTATGTCCATGGTTAATCTCACGCGCATTTACACAAAGACAGGCGATGACGGCACAACTTCTCTCGGGGATATGAGCCGCACATCAAAGAACGACCCACGCCTAGAGGCATATGCAACAGTAGATGAAGCTAATTCCAGCATTGGTGTCGTCCTTTCAACGGATGAGTTAACTGAGGATATCCATGCTCTTCTTGTTCGGATTCAGAACGACCTCTTTGATGTTGGTGCAGATCTTTGCACTCCAGTCACAGATGCTCCAGCATTTGAACCGTTACGAGTTCTTGAATCACAGATTATTTATCTTGAAGCCGCTATAGATAGATACAATTCTGATCTAGAGTCATTGCGATCCTTTGTGCTTCCATCTGGCACGCCAGCAGCTGCTCATTTACATGTAGCTCGCACTGTGGTGCGCCGTGCAGAGCGCTGCACATGGGCGGCAATTCATGCCTTTGGTGGAGGTGTTAACCCTCTCACTGCTAAATATCTCAATCGCTGTTCAGATCTACTCTTTGTTTTGGCTCGGGTTGCCAATAAAGAGATTGGAGATCAACTTTGGGTCCCTGGAGCAAATCGCTAGCCACTAATGTAAGAGTTACTCGGGATCTTCTCTGTTGTTTGATCTTGGTGGCACACGACAGCGGTTGGGACAACTGCAACTGTTGGGGAGTATTCGACGCCAGATCGCAGGACGGCTGTCACTACTTGCTTCTCAGATGAGGTCTTGACAAGAGTTCGTAGCATTCCCATTGTAAGGAAAGAGCCAGGTATATCTAGATTTCGTGTCACAACCTTTGATTCGATCTCCCAATAGAGGCAACCAGTTATTGAGGCTACTTGAATCCGGCCACAGGAAAATTTTTTGCACGCTCTGATAGCTCTAGTTAACGCAGCATTATTTGCTGCCACATTCATCATGGTTTCAACTGACGGAGTACGCCAATAAATATTATCCATCACCTTAAAGCCCTTAGGTGGCCACTTGGCAGGCGGTGATGGTGCGCCAGGTTTCTTCTTAGGTGTCTTCTTCTTCTTAGGTGTCGCCTTCTTCTTAGGTGTCGCCTTCGGATTTGGCGAAGCGGTAACTGTTGGTGTCGGAGTCGGCGATTCGGTAACTGTTGGTGTGGGAGTCGGCGATTCGGTAACTGTTGGTGTGGGAGTCGGCGATTCGGTAACGGCAAAACTTTGTAATGGGGTTAGGGCTAGGACTAGTGCGAGGGCCGTGAGATAACGTTTCATCGATCACTCCATCTAAATGTCCGTAGTGAGAAAATAAGTCCAATCACTAGCCAGAGCAGAATAATTGTAAATGATTTTCCAAGCTCCCATTGACCAGCAACTTCTTGAGAAGCGAATGAGTCAGGGAGAAAGACTGAGCGCATAGCCTGCGTCATCCACTTAAGTGGAAAGATCGCACCGACTTGCTGCATCCAGCTTGGGAGCTGAGTGAAGATAAAGAAGACACCACTAATAAATTGAAGAACAATCACTATCGGTGAAACAACAGCAGATGCGCCACGACCACTCTTTGGTATTGCAGAGAATGCGATGCCCAGCGTGGTTGCAGCAGCACTTCCAAGAATAATAAGCCAAGTAAATGTGAACCATTTGTATGGATCAGTCGGAATATCAACGCCAAAGAAAGCAACGCCAGCTATGAGAAGTAGCAACACTTGAATCAACATTGTGACAAAAACAAGAATGGACTTACCAATAAAGTAACTGGTGGCAGCCATTGGTGTTCCGCGTAAACGCTTAAGTGAACCAAATTCGCGCTCAATTGGAATCATAATCGCTAGATTTTGGAAGCCAGAATTTACTAGACCAGATGCAATCATGCCTGCAACAAAATATTGGCTAAAGGTGACACCTGGCGCGATATCTTGAGAAAAGACTGCCCCAAAAATTGCTAGAAGAATGAGGGGAAATGCGATAGTAAAGACTACTGATTCCCTCTGTCGCATAAATTGTCTGATCTCAATGTTTCCGCGAAGAAGGCCCAATTTCAGGGTTGATGGAGTTCGATCTTTCACAGTAGATCTATTCATCTGCTTCACCTATCATTTCAAGATATATATCTTCTAGCGTCGCACGTTTAACGATGAGTTCAGGTACCTCGCCACCAAACCGTGATGCAAGCTCTGCCACAAAGGCAGTCGGGTGTGGTGCCTTCTCAACCTTAGTCTCGCCGTTCTCTCTCCACGATACCTGCGCTAGAGATGTTGCTCGACCACCGAGCTCAGCAGGAGTTGACACTTCAATAATCTGCCCCTTATTAATTACCGCAACGCGATCAGCGAGCGCCTCTGCCTCATCGAGATAGTGGGTAGTCAGAAGAATTGTGCGCCCTTCAGATTTAAGTTTTCTAATCAGAGACCAGAAATCGCGTCGAGCCTTTGGATCAAAGCCAGTGGTCGGCTCATCAAGGAAGAGCAGCTCTGGATTTCCGATGATGCCTAGCGCCACATCTAGCCGCCGTCGCTGACCTCCTGAAAGAGTGCGCACGAGAGCGCCAGCCTTATCGGATAGCCCCACTGCTGCGATGACCTCTTCCGGATCCCGAGGTTCTGAGTAGTAGTGAGAGAAATGATTCACGCTCTCAGCGACGGTGAGATCCCCAGCGTCATTACTTGTCTGCAGAACAATTCCGATGCGATTTCTCCATTGCCTGGCTGCAAGTCCACCAATTGCTGGATCTACGCCTAAGACTTTTACATCTCCGCTATCTCGTGTACGAAACCCTTCAAGAATCTCGACAGTTGTTGATTTGCCTGCGCCATTAGGGCCAAGAAGTGCGAAAATTTCACCGCGGCTGACATGAAGGTCAACTCCATTGACTGCTGCGAGAGGGCCATAATTTTTTCTGAGCCCCTTGATATCAATCACCTGGTTCACACGTGTCACTGTGCCACATTGAGGGAGAAAGTGCGAGAAAATAGAATATGAGTCCTCGTCGTAACTACCCCAAAAATCGCAAATCAGGCGGTGATGACGAATACCGTGAGATAAATCCCTCAAATCAAAGTTTCGAAGAAGATGAAGATGGCCTGTGGGTAGTTAGAAAACTGACAGGATCGGCAGCATCAAAACCGTATCGCTGTCCGGGATGCGATCAACTTATTCCGATGGCAACGCCTCACACTGTTGCATGGCGAGATGGAGAAGAGGATTTGCGTAGGCATTGGCACACAATTTGTTGGAGTAAGCGCCATCATCGTAGGCCGAAAAAATTTTAAAAGTATAGGTTATAAGTGATGGCTAGAATAATGCCTATGGCTCAACCAATTCGCCCCAGCACGGTATTGCCAGCAATTCGTACAGCATTCACCACAACCACTACCGATGGAATTCATTTAGTAGGCGAAATTGCAGCTCCAATTGAAGCTGGTCCTTCACCAATGCTATTAACACTTCATCCAAACCCCACGGGTGGTGGAATGATGGACTCACATATTTTAAAGAAGGCAGCTAATCGATTACCGGCGATGGCTGGGATCACAGTTGTTCGCTTCAATACTCGAGGAACATCAAGTGAAGCTGGTACAAGTTCGGGTACATACGACAACGGTGATAGTGAGAAATTTGATGTGGAAGCAATGGTCGCTTATTGTTTTAATGAGTTAAAAGCCACAGATTTATGGATCTGTGGCTGGTCCTTTGGGACAGATCTAGCGCTGAGATACGCGCGAGAGCCTCGAATCAAAGGGCTAATCCTGCTCAGCCCGCCATTGAAATATTCGCAAGAATCTGATTTAGATTTCTGGGTGAGTGATCCACGTGTCATTACCGCAATCATTCCTGAATTTGATGACTATCTTGTTCCATCAGAGGCACGTAAGCGTTTTGCTAAAATTAGACATCTCAATTTAATCGCTGTTGATGGCGGTAAACATCTCTGGGTTGGCGAACCGTCAGTACATCGAATCCTTACTGAAATCACTCAGCTTGTGGCGCCAGGTCGCCTGCCCTTAGCACAGGAGATCGAAGGCTAATTCTTTTCAGTTTGCGGAAAGACAACTTCTTCGAGAATTAAAATAATTGATGCTGCGACAGGGACTGCAAGGAGAGCACCAACTAGACCTAAGAGTGATGTTCCAACGAGCGCCGAGATAATCGTGACTGCACCGGGAACATTGAGGGCGCGTTTCATGATCTTTGGGGTAAAAACATAGTTTTCAATTTGAACGTAAACTATATAAAGAACAAGAGCAATAACTCCAAAGAGCAGCGACTGAGTAAGGGCAATCATCGTAACGATAGATCCACCGATGTAATGTCCGATAAGTGGAATAAGCGCACAGACTAAAACAATCATCGCAATAGCAAATGGTGAGGGGAGTCCAAGTGATAAACCTAAAATCAGGATAAAGATTGCTGCCATAAAAGCGAGCACAATTTGGCTTCCTACAAATGATCCAACACGTGCAATTATTGCGAAGGTGAGCCTTGAGACTCTATCTCTGCGGGTAGCTGGAATGAAGCGCATAGTGAAGTTAGTTGCCTGAGGAAGTCCGACAATGAAATAGAGCGTAAGAATGAGAACTGTAGCTGCAGTAAATGCACCCGAGAGCACAGTCTTTCCAACCCCGACAACTCCTCCAAATGCTGAGATGATCAGAGTGCCATCAGATGTGACTTCAGAGAGTATCTTTTGCAGACTATCGATGACCCCAAATTGTTTGTTGAGGTCGGCAATCACGGGATGAGTTTCAAGATCCCTCAGAAGGTCCGGCGCTGAGGTAATCAGCGCTGACCCTTGTGAGATTACTGGTGGAATGACAAGAGCAATAAAGAAGATAACAAAAGCGAGAATTCCCGCAAATATCGAAATAACGGCAGTGACTCGTGAGAGACCCCGCTTTCGTAGCCCTTCAACAGCTGGATTGATTCCCATCGCAAGATAGAGAGCAATCACAATGATGACAAAGATTTGAGTCGCACTTGCCAGCGCTCGAAGAAGTACGATTGCTGATAGCGCACCAAGGGCTGCAACGAATCCGAAGTAAAATGGATTTGCTCTACTAATCGGAGCGCCTGCTATCCCGAAATCATCTCTCTTTTGCTCTGACATATCTCCATTCTAAGGCGCCAAGTGCGTTAGGTCGCCTTTTGTACCTCTAGTTAGTGAGAGAATTACCATGTGGCGCTGCGAATTACTGGACTTGGTGAAGAGATTGCATCGGTCTCCGGGTTGCCGTGGCAGGTAAGTCTGGAGGAGTGGCCAGAAGATCCGAATCTAGCGGAAAAGCGAGGTATTTCCCGCCATGTGGTGCGTCTAGTTCGCTCGGGCGACGATCCTGAATCAGAGGTCTACGCGATAAAAGAGACGGTCTCTGAATTTGCTAATCGCGAATATAAAGCTCTTCGTGAGCTTGCACATCTAGGCGCGCCAAGTGTTGAACCAATTGCGGTGATTGAGGGGCGCACAGATACACACGGTGAAGAGTTGCCCTGTGCGCTGGCAACTCGCTTTCTCCCATTTTCGCTTCCGTATCGAGTGCTGCTCAGTGGCAAAGATGTGACAGCCCAAGAGATCACACTCATGGCAAATGCGCTCGCTTTCTTGCTGGTTCGACTTCACTTACTGGGATTTTGGTGGGGAGATTGCTCTCTTTCAAATACTCTTTTTCGCCGTGATGCTGAAGGATTTGCTGCTTATCTCGTAGATGCTGAAACGGGAGAATTTCAAAAAAATTTAAGTGATGGTCAACGTGAACATGATTTAGAGATCGCTCACTTCAATGTGGCTGCAGAGCTCGAGGATCTAGCACTTTCCGGGGTTCTCTACCCTGGAATGGATCCGATTAGAGCCAGTGATGCTGTCATGAAAAGATATCGACGAATTTGGGCGACCCTCAATGAGCGACAGGTCCTAGATCCTAACGATAGACATGCGGTCGAGCGGGCTATGCGCGCACTCCATGATCTCGGTTTTGCCGTCGAAGAGGTCTCTGTGACCCTTGATGGTGATAGTCAGAAACTATTTTTTCAACCCAAACTTGTGGAGGCGGGCTACCACCAAAATCGACTGCGCGATCTCGTGGGCCTAGAAACCGAAGAGCTCCAGGCTAAGAGATTGCTGGCATCTATTGATCGCTTTAGAGGGCGCGAAAAGTTGCCGCAATCAAAGATACATGAATCAGCGAAGCGCTGGTTAGATCAGGTTTTCTACCCGACAGTATCTCTGATTCCACGTGAGTTACAGGGCCGAATAGAATCCGCCCAATTCTTCCATGAGGTTCTTGAACATCGATGGTATCTAGGTGAGAAGGCTGGCCACGATGTTGGTCTAGAATACGCAGCGCTCACATATATTCAGGACGTACTTCCAATGAGGCGGGATTCGGGGGGTTAAGTTACATGGCACTGCCTCCTAATTTTGGGCAAGCCTTTGATTTGAGTTCTCTAGGAAAACCTCCCGTAGCTTCATCCACGCTTAATTACGGAAAAGAGGTAACGAAAGAGAATTTAGCTTCTGAATTTGTTGAACTTTCAAAGAGCAAGCCGGTAATCCTGCTCTGCTGGACAAGTCGATCACCACAATCACTTGATCAGCTTTCGATACTTGATAAGTTAAATAGTGAAGACAATAACGTGTGGGAATTGGGAAGCATAGATATTGATCAAGCACCAGAAGTTGCTAGCGCGCTCCAGGTGCGAACAGTTCCATATGCCGTTGCTTTGGTGGGTGGCCAGCCTATTCCTCTCTTTGAGGAAGCAATAAGTGAAGATGCAACAAAGAGCATCATCGTAAAACTCCTCACCATTGCAGCAGAACAAGGAATTGGTAACGTGCCTGCAGAGAAGTTAGAGCCGGAGGAAGTTGAAGCACTCGCTGCGCTAGAGGCGGGGGATCTGGCATCGGCCGAAGATGCATACAAGCGATTTGTAGCACGTAAGCCAAACGATCCGTATGCAAAATTAGGCTTGGCACATACACAATTACAATTGCGAATCGTCGGGCTAGATCCGGCCCAAGTCATTGCTGCAGCAAATGCAAACCCATTAGATATCAATACAGTTTTGTCTTGTGCCGATATTGAAGTTGCCACAGGAACTGTTGAGCCTGCTTTTCTTCGCCTCTTAACGCTGATGAAATCAACAACTGGTGATGAGCGTATAACTGTGAAAAATCGCCTCTTAGAACTATTTTTGCTAGTTGATCCTGCCGATCCCCGAGTCATTAAAGCAAGAGCGGAGTTAGCCAATGCTCTCTTCTGACACCAGGTTGAGTATCGCTGATGAAAAGCGTCTTATCGGAATAATCTTCTTTCTCTTTGCAGTCCAGATGATGAGTTGGATACCACGTTTTCCTGAAGTAAAAGCAAATCTTGGTCTCTCCAATGGTGAATTTGGTACGTATATAAGCCTTACTTCTATTGGTGCCCTTATTGCGATGATCTCATCCGGTCATTTAATTCAAAAATATGGATCAAGACGGATTCTATTTTCTTCAACCTTTAGTATGTGTGTTGCCATCGTCACACTCGTCCATCTTGAGTCAGAGTCACTCTTTATTCTCTTTAACATGATTAACGGTGCAGCTATCTCGACCTTCCATACCGCTATTACCGCTCAAGCATTTCAAGTGCAAGACCGTGCCGGTGAGATGGTCTTAAGCAGGCAGCAGGGCTATTGGACTATTGGCGCATTTGTAACCGCTATTCTTTCAGGAATATTAGTTGACTTAGTGAGCATAACTCTTCATATCACGACACTGAGTATCATCCTCTTTTTCGCAATTCTCTATTTCATTTCAAAGCTAAATCCTGAATTAATTAAACGAAGTACTAGTGAGAAAGATGACTTTAACGTCTTCGATTTGTTCAGATCTTTCCGAATTGATGTACTGGTATCAACAGCTTTGGCCTGTGCACTCATAGTTGAGTTTGCGACTGGAGATTGGTCAGCTATCTACAGCAAAGAGAGTATTGGAGTGAGTGGCTCGCTGGCGACAATTCCATATATCGCCAGTTTGCTGGCGCTAATCTCTGGGCGGTTGTGGATTCACATTGTTCTCCGCCGCATACCGCTTGAGTCTATGGTCAAAATCGGCAGTATCGTCGGGGGCATTGGCTTTATCGGATTTATTACTGCATCGAGTATGCTCATTGAAGTTTCGAAAGCCGCTGCTTTCGCATGTGCAATTGCGGGCTTTACAATCGGTGGTCTTGGTTCATCGTTCTTATCAGCAGCTCTTCACACCGCTGCCAATGCTCGTTCACCACAGCACAGCGCCATTGTTATCGGTCAATTGGGCGCAGTAAATGCAGTTCTTATACTTCTTACCAAGACAGTGATCGCATGGACCGCTCAATTTACGGACTCGATCGCCATTGCCCTGATCATTCCGGGGCTCATGTTGCTCTCTGTCGCCTTTATGTCTCGCGTTGTAAAAGGAATTTAACGATTACAATAGGCGTACAAAAAGAATCAGCCAGATCCCTCGGTGTTGCCAGGGTCGGCTGCAGAGACGTCATCAAGGCGATATTTAGTGAGCGCATCTTGTACAACTGAATCCTTTACTTCACCTGATTGAGCCAGCTGAGCAAGAGTTCGTACAACGATTGATTCTGCATCAACCTTAAAGTGGCGACGTAGAGCCCCGCGAGTATCTGAAAGCCCGAAACCATCTGTACCAAGTGAGACAAAATCTTGCTCGACCCATGGGGCAATCTGATCTTGTACGGTGCGCATGTAATCACTTACGGCAATTACTGGACCTTGTGCACCCTTAAGGCGATCGGTGATGTAGGCGCTCTTTTTGCTTGCAGGATGAAGCAAATTGTGTCGATCAACTGCTAGACCATCGCGGCGTAACTCATTCCACGAAGTTACCGACCATACATCTGCACTGACTCCCCAATCTTTCTGAAGAAGTTCCTGTGCCTTGAGCGCCCAATTGACTGCAACACCAGATGCCAAAATTTGTGCATTCTTTTTTCGTTGGCGCTCACCTGAACGTAAGAGATAGATACCTTTTAAGAGACCTGCAACATCGAGATTTGCTGGCGCTTCAGGGTGAAGGTATGGCTCGTTGTAGACGGTGATGTAATAGTAGATA
>Ga0129324_10000451_pt1 | contig 29982 bp, 28 predicted proteins | sample CPBDNA_7_FD_96879 | JGI IMG/M metagenome (GOLD analysis project Ga0129324, IMG submission 96879) | Freshwater to marine salinity gradient microbial communities from Chesapeake Bay, USA - CPBay_Spr_15_0.2_DNA | ecosystem: Environmental > Aquatic > Marine > Coastal | place: USA: Chesapeake Bay...
CCCGTTGCTCTGGCGGCACCCGGAGCCGCGTTCTACGGCGATTCCTTTATCGCCAAACGTCAAGCCTCCAACAACCTTGTCAAGGTCATTCCGCGCGGTGATTCCTTGATCAACACGGGCAATTCCTTCTATTTCGACTACACCCTCACCTACGACCTCGTCACCGGCCGCATAAGTGTGGGCGACCCCGTCAGAAAGGCAGCATGAATATGTCCGAGGACACCACCACAAACGGCCTAAGCCGACGAAGGCTCCTTCAGGCGGCAGGTGCCGCAGCAGCCGGCGCAGCAGCCATCGGAGCGACGGTCGGCAGCACATCAGCCGCGCAGGCTGCCCCTCTTGGGCGGTTTAAGCGTCGAGGCAGGCTGAATCGCCGACCGAACTTCCTGATCGTTCTCGTCGACGAGCAACGTCACGCTCCGGTGTACGAGAGCGCAGCACTCAAGGCGTGGCGCAAGGCGAATCTGCCTACCCAAGAACTACTGCGCCGCAACGCTTATGACTTTAGCCATCATCACATCATGTCGACCGCCTGCCAGCCCAGTCGCGCATCTATCTTTACCGGTCAGTATCCATCGCTGCATGGTGTTTCCCAAACCTCGGGCGCAGCGAAGAGTGCGATCGAAGAGGACCTCTACTGGCTGCAACCGGGCACTGTGCCCACACTGGGTTCGTGGTTCCGTGCCGCCGGCTATGACACCTACTGGAAGGGCAAGTGGCACATTTCCGATGCCGACCTCTATCAGCCCGGTAGCTACAACCCGCTGCCGTCGTACACCGACACAGGTGCGCGCGATACGTACCTAGAAGACATCTACCTAGAAGCCCAGATGCTGGAGCAGTATGGCTTCACCGGGTTCATCGGTCCTGAGCCCCACGGCAGTAATCCCTTGAACTCCGGTTCCTCCGCTGGACCCGATGGTAAGGGCCGCGATGAGGTGTACGCCGAAATCAGTGCAGCCCAGCTAGTGAAGCTGCGCAATGCCGACAACCCGTGGCTGATGGTGGCGTCGTTCGTGAACCCGCACGACATCACCCTGTGGGGCGATCTGACACTGGCCGCTTCCGCAGCCAATCCCGGTACCGGGTTCTATGTGGCCAACCAACTCGTCGGCTCCAATGTGCCGCGCGACCTATTCACCGACGACTACACGACCTCAAGCAACGAGGACCTCTCCTCGAAGCCGGATGCTCAGGCAAGCTACCGAGACCTGTACTCACAGGGATTCCAGCCGCTGCAAAACAACTCCGCCTACCACCGCTTCTATTACCAGTTGCAAAAAGAGGTCGATCAGCACATCGGCCGGGTCATGCAGACCCTCGCCGGGGATCGGTCCACCTACCGCGACACCATCGTTATCTACACCTCAGACCACGGCGACGTGCTCGGGGCCCATGGCGGCATGTTCCAGAAGTGGCACAACTCCTACGACGAAATGATGCGTGTGCCCTTCATGGTGCACAACCCGAAGTTGTTCCCACGGGCGAAGACCTCAGACGTGCTCACCAGCCACGCCGACCTGATCCCGACACTGCTCGGCCTGGCCGGCCTCGATGAATCGGCACTAGCAAAGGAGTTGAACTCCACGCATACCCAGGTTCGACGTCTGGTTGGTCGGGATCTCTCCGGCATCCTGCTGGGTGAACAAAATGCCGAAAAGTTGCGCGATCAGCCGGTCTACTTCATGACCGATGATCAGATCTTCCGCGGCGAGCAGCCGGTGAACCTGGTGGGGCTCACCTTCCCGCCGGTGGTGCAACCGGGCTCTGTCGAATCGGTCGTCGCGTATCTGCCCACCGGTGCCGACGGCGCCAAAGAGCGCTGGAAGTTCGCGCGCTACTGGGACAATCCCGCTATCTGGACCACGCCCAATCAGATGGACGTGCTCACGACGATAGACGGGGTGGCCAACCGGCCGGGTCGAAAGGTCGCGACGACCACGGTGAAGACACCGAGCCCGACAACCGGTCAGATCGCCCCACCGGCAGATCAATACGAGATGTACAACGTGACCGCTGACCCAACTGAGCAGAACAACCTCGCGGCTAACTCGGCCTACGCTGATCAGCGAACGGTCCTCGAGGCGCTACTGAACGAGCAAAAGAACACCAAGCGCCTCAACCCCACGTCCCAGCCATGGGCCAACGGCAGCATGAAGCAGTTCCCGTTCCCGTTCACTTCAACGGCCTGAGCGAACTATTTCAAGCCACACAAGAAGCCGCCGATCACCTCAGGGTGATCGGCGGCTTCTTTAGTCGGGGTGGCGGGATTCGAACCCACGACCTCTTCGTCCCGAACGAAGCGCGCTACCAAGCTGCGCCACACCCCGTAGTGCCGTGGCAGTCTAGCCGGGTGCGCTGAGGGTCAGCAGCGTGGCCTCCGGCGGGCACGCAAACCGAAACGGCGTGTAAGGAGAAGTACCCAAACCTGCCGACACATGCATGGGTGTCTGACGATGTACCGACACCCCGCGAGCCCGCCTGCGATCGAGATCGGAATTTGTCACCAACGCCCCGAATCCTGGAACACGCAATTGTCCCCCGTGGGTGTGACCGGCCACGATCAAAGCCAGATCGTCATCGGCCATCGCATCAAGAACGCGCCGATAGGGAGCGTGGGCGACTCCGATTGTCACACCCTCGGTGGGCCCGGAGACCAACCCATAGTTGTCTCGATCAATGTGCGGGTCATCGACTCCGCGCAGATCGATGTCTCCAGCAGGCAAGCTCACGCGCTGAGCCGAATTGCCCAGGTAGTGCCAGCCCATGTTCGTCAACCCATCGATCAGGTCCTGCCACGGCAATTCAGGCCGACTCAGGTCAGTCCGGCTCGGACCGGCGAGGTACTGCAACGGATTCGACAGCCTTGGCTCGTAGTAGTCATTACTCCCCAGAACAAAAGCTGCCGGAACATCACCCAGCGGCGCTAAAGCGTTGATCGCCAATGGCACGGCCTCGGTGTGCGAAATAATGTCGCCGGTCACCAAGACCAGATCGGGGGACAAACCTGCTAGATCAGTGACCCACGATTGAAGTCGGTGCCGCTGTGGAGTGAGGTGAAGATCCGACAGATGCAGCACCCGTACCGGATCATGCCCCGCGGGCAAGGCAACAACGTCTGCGCGACGAAGTCGATAACTGCCGGCTTCCCAGCGCGCATAGCCCAAACCAGCGGCAGTGACTGCCGCGGCTGCCCCCAGTGCTCGCACACTGTTGCGTCGACCTTTGCCACCTGCCACGCCCCGAGTGTGTCACGCCGTCGCAGCCTTCATCGCTGCCAGCGATGACTCCCACGCACTCAATGCAAGGATGACGCCATGAGTGAACTGAAATCTCGGCTCCAGTCCGATCTCACCCAGGCGATGCGCGAAAAGGATGAGGTCACGCTTGGCACGGTGCGTATGGCCTTGACCGCGATTACCAACGCCGAGGTTTCCGGCAAACAAGCGCGTGAGTTGACCGATGACGAGGTCATCGGTGTCTTGGCCACAGAGGCCAAGAAGCGTCGCGAGGCAGCTACGTCATATGACGAGGCCGGAGCTAGCGAGCGTGCCGAGCAAGAGCGCGCGGAGTTGCTCGTCATCACGCGCTACCTGCCCAGCCAACTCAGTGACGATGAACTGCATCAGATTGTCGCTTCCGCGGTTGAGACCGTTGCGGCAGAAGGTAAAACAGGGCCCTCCGCGATGGGCGCGGTGATGAAACTCGTGCAGCCCCAGGTCAAGGGTCGAGTCGATGGCTCGCTCGTCGCAACCCTTGTCAAACAGTTGCTGGCGCAATAACGAGCTATTCGACCGGTTCAATCGGTGCGGGCTCTGGTGGTGGCGAGGGCTCCGGTGCTGGCACGGTCGGCGTCGGGGTGGGCTCGGGGGCGGGCTCGGTGGGCGTTGGTTCGGGTTCCGGTGGGGTGGTCGCTCCACCCGGGACGGTGAAAGTGCGCGACGAACTCGCCTCACTCAGCCCGTCTGCAGAGTCGATGCCCACCACCGTCACCGAATAGGTCTCCCCCGGGGTGAGGCCGCTTATCGTGCACGACATGCGGCCGGTCGATGCGGAGGCTTCACACGTGGCGTCGGCAGGAGAGACCGTCGCGCGATAGCGCACGATTGGTTCAGCAGCTCCCACTTCAGCTGGATCCCAACTAATGCTCACGCTCGTGCTGTCGGGTGCCACGAAATCAATGTCGATGTTCCCGGGCGCCCCCGCGCGTACAGGTTCGGGAATCGTGGGAATAAACACCTGACCGCCGTTGACGCTTCGGACCGCCCCAAGCCCCCATGTGCTCTGCAATTGAAAATCCTGGGCGGGCGATGAAGACAAGGCCGCCATCATCGACTCACGCCAAATCGGACCAGGAATCTGGCCACCGGTGACATAGGAGTAGTACTGACCATTGATCGTCACGTCGGTCATCGGGTAGGCAAATCCGCCACGCGGATCACCTACCCACACCGCCGCCGCTAGTTCGGGGGTGTATCCCGCGAACCAAATCGCGGCATTGTCATTGGTAGATCCGGTCTTTCCCGCCGCCGCTCGGTCAGGCAGCGACATCGCAGCACCGGTGCGACCTGAAAGCGGGCCATCGATAACCCCGGTCAATACGGCCGTAATGGTGTCAGCCACACCCCGGTCGATAACCTGGCGACACCTTTCGGGGGCGACCTCAACAGGCGCGTCATTGCGATCGGTGATTTCAAGGATCGGTCGTGGTTCGCAATATTCACCGTGATTTGCAAGCGCGGCATACGCACCGGCCATGGACAGCGGAGAAACCTCCATCGTGCCCAACGAGAACGTCGGCACTCGCAACAAGCTCTCCCCGGTCGCACGATTGACGCCCATGGCCTCAGCGATTTCCGCCTGCCGACATAGGCCGTATCGTTCGGCAAGGGTGACAAAGTAGGTGTTCGTCGAGAAAGCCGTGGCCTGCCACATATCCAAGAATCCAGCTGAACCCGAGTTGCGTACCGTCACCGGGTCGAAATCCTCGCCGGTGGTGCAGTTGACGAAACCCTCGAAGGTCTTCGGGTTTGGCGAATCGATGCGCTCGGCGGGTGAAAACCCAGCCTCGAGTGCCGCAGCAAGGGTGAAGACCTTGAAGGTCGAACCCGCCTGCATCCCGATCGTTCCACCCATGCCTTGATCAACGTTGTAGTTGTAGGTGGTCTTGCCCTTGCCCTTCAGGCCCCACTCGCGGTTCTGCGTCATCGCAATGATGTTTCCGGTACCCGGTTGCACCAGGCTGATTGCAGCTGCGCGCTGACTGGGGTCTTTCATCGGGATGTACGCATTAACCGACTGGGTTGCTCCGCGTTGGGCGCGCGGGTCGAGAGTGGTGCGGATGGTGAGCCCGCCTCGCCGCAGCAGCGATTCGCGCTCAGCGGGCGTCGCACCGTAAACCGGATCGGTAGCCAGGGTGCGCACGACGTATTCACAGAAGTACGGCGCATACGAGGACGTGCAGCCGTTTCGCGGCAGCGATGGATTAAGCAGATCCTCCATGGGCACTTCGCGGGCGGCAATCGCCTGCGTTCGAGTGATGAAGCCGGCCTCCAGCATCTCGCCAATCACAATATTGCGGCGCGTTTGGGATTGTTCCGGATTGCGAGTGGGGTCAAAAGCTGTGGGGCGCTGCACAATTCCGGCGATTGTTGCCGCTTCGGAAAGTGTAAGGTCACTGGCTGGCTTCGAAAAATACCTGCGCGCCGCGGCTTCTACGCCGTAGGCCCCGCCACCGAAATACACGATATTGAGGTACTTCTCAAGAATTTGTTCCTTGGTGTATCGACGTTCGAGGGCTAGCGCGTAGCGAATCTCGCGTAACTTGCGAGCGGGCGTGCGGCCCTGGGCTGCTTCAAGTTCCACCCCATTGGTGGCCTCGGCAATCAGCACGTTTTTCACATACTGCTGGGTGATCGTTGACCCGCCCTGCACACTGCCACCGGAAGTTGCGTTGCTCACGATGGCGCGGGCGGTGCCGCGAAGGTCGACCCCCGGGTGTTCAAGGAAGCGAGCATCCTCCACCGCGACAATGGCCTGGCGCATCACCGGCGCCACAGATGCCAACGGCACAGCAATTCGATTTTGGTAATAGATCGTCGCCATGACAGATCCATCGGCCGAGAGAATGACCGAGCGTTCGGGCAGGTCGGGGTCATCCAGGGTGCTCGGTAGTGACTCAAAACTCTCCACGGCGCTGCGGGTGATCGCCCCGGCACCGGCAGCCAACGGCAAAACCATCGCAGCGGCCACCAGCCCGGCTAATCCCGCGATGGCAAGGAAGACCAGGCTGCGGCCCACGCGTGGGAGCACCCGAGGGCGCTCATGCTGCGGATCGCTCAGACTCACCGGGTTTACCTTTCGCTGCGGACAGGTCTCCAGGGTAAGCGACCAGATGCCCCCAAGCCCGGACGGCAACGGGGCCATCTTTGAGCAACTGTGACTCGAATCACGCAAAATGGTTAAATATAACTATATTAATCTAGTTATAATGCACCTGTCTGGTGACCGATGTTGCGCGTAACGTCCGGGCAATCGTGCGTGACAGATGTGATCGCACGTGACTGATGGTGCTGAGTGAGGCTTCACCGCCTCCAGGGAAGGGGACCACACCGATGGCCAGTTCGAATGAATGGACGGCAAACGCCGCCTGTCGCACGAGTGATCCAGATGCCCTATTCGTGCAGGGAGCGGCGCAGAACCGGGCTAAGGCCATTTGTTCCCGCTGTGTCGTACGCACCGAATGCCTCTCCGATGCTCTCGATAATCGCGTGGAATTCGGCGTGTGGGGTGGCATGACCGAACGCGAGCGACGTGCCCTGTTGCGTCGGCGTCCCCAGATCACCTCGTGGCGTGAACTACTCATCACCGCCCGTGATGAGTACCGCCGGGCAAGCGACATCGACGTTTCTCAAGCGTCCTGACGTACCTGCTCGATGGACTAGTCCTTGGAGTCTGCCGCCAGTAGGTAACCCACCTGGCGTAGTCCATCAAGGTCATGTACGTCTTCGGGCAGCGCCAGTACCTGGGCAATCGGCACCGTTGGGTGAGCTCCACTGAATCGTTGCGCTAGCCGCTCTTGCATGGCCACCGCGCGCTGTCGATCAGCATGCATCCGAAGTAGCGCGGCCGTTACCTGTGCATCATCGTCCTGGCCCAGATGCTCAGCACCCACAATTGCCTGTTCGGCAGTGAGGTCCTTTGCCCGCGAATGCGCGACCCGATTCAGTACCAGGCCGGCCAATGGCATGTTGTCATCATCGAGGCGTTCAACGAAAAATGAAGCTTCACGCAGAGCATCGCGTTCGGGTGCAGCGACGACGACAAAAGAAGTCCCCGGGTCTTGGAGCAGCTCATAGGTCGCCACAGCGCGTTCACGAAAGCCGCCGAACATCGTGTCTACGGCGGCCACAAACGCACCCAGGTCGGTGAGCAGTTGTGCGCCAAGGATCTTGTTCAATACACCCGTAAACAAGCCAAAACCAGCACCCAGGAGTCGCCCGATCCCGCGACTCGCACCACGCGCAGGTGCCGTCAGCACGCGAATGAAGCGCCCATCAAGAAATGATCCGAGGCGTTCGGGAGCGTCGAGAAAATCCAACGCTGATCGCGACGGTGGCGTATCCACGATGATCAAATCCCATCGACCATCCTCATCAGCTTGGGCACGCAACTGGCTCAGTTTTTCCATCGCCATGTACTCCTGAGTACCGGCGAACGAAGACGAAAGGGCCTGATAAAACGGATTTTCCAGAATCTGCTGCGCACGCTCTGGGTCGCTGTGCGACTCCACGACCTCGTCGAAGGTGCGCTTCATGTCGAGCATCATCGCGTCGAGGGAGCCACTGCCGGTCACACCCTTGACCGGGCGGGGGGTGTTGTCTAACTCAGTGAGGCCCATGGCTTGAGCCAAGCGTCGCGCCGGATCGATCGTCAGCACACACACCCTGCGGCCGTGATCGGCGGCTCGCAGCGCAAGCGCTGCAGCGGTCGTGGTCTTGCCCACGCCCCCTGCGCCACAACACACGATGATTCGGGTCTTGGGATCATCAATAACGGCGTCGAGATTGAGTGATGCCGCGGACAATTCCAGGGGTGAACCGGGCAGAAGTTCATCGATCATCACGCTCGGTTGATCATTGGCAGCGGTCATGCCATCCCCTCTTCGGTGAGCATGCTGGCTAATTCATACAGCGACGCAAGATCAATGCCACCGGCCAGGAACGGCAACTCATACACGGGAATCCCCAGCGATTGAATGCGCTCGCGCTCCACGGTTTCAAGGTGAACACGCGCAGCATGATCCTTTGCCTCGGCAAGTAGCGCATCGGTGACAGCGCGGCCCTGCTTTGATCGCACCGAGCCGAGGCCAGCACGTGCAACGTCGCTGGCTACTTCACTGCGGGACAACCCTGTTGAGCCGGCGCGTTCCAAGGCTTCGGCGCTCAGTGGTTGCGAGCGCGTCATGGTGACAATGATTCCGCCCATCGGCAACGCGGCGTCTTCGAGTTCCCCGACACCGTCGATCGTCTCTTGAACTGGCATCTCTTCTAGCAGCGTCGTGAGGTGAACGGCCGTGCGAGGCGACCGGAGCACACTCATCACTGAGTCAGCCTGATTACGAATCGGTCCCACCTTGGCCAAACCAGCAATCTCGGTGTTAACGTTCAAGAATCGAGTGATGCGCCCCGTAGGCGGAGCATCAAGAACAACCGCATCGTAAGGGCTGGGACTGCCTTTATCTTTGCGCCGCACCAACTCCACCGCCTTACCGGTGAGCAATACATCGCGCAAACCAGGCGCCACCGTGGTGACGAAATCAATCGCGCCCATTTTTCGCAGAACCGACCCGGCCCGTCGGAGGTTGTAGAACATCTCCAGGTATTCCAGCAGGGCTTCCTCAGGATCAACCGCCAGCCCCCAGACTTCGCCCCCACCAGGTGCCACCGCTAATTTCGTCTCCTCGTAAGGCAGCGGTGCAGTATCGAACAACTGGGCGAGACCCTGTCGTCCCTCAACCTCCATCAGCATCACGCGCTTGCCTTGACCAGCTAACGCCAACGCCAATGCAGCAGCAACGGTCGTCTTGCCCGTACCGCCCTTGCCCGAGACGATGTGCAGGCTGATATCCGATGAAGAGCGAGGCACCCGTTGAGCCTAACGGTGATCTCCCCCGAAGACCGGATGCACGCTAGGGTCGGCCTATGACGACCTGGGAGTACGCCACCGTGCCGCTACTGATTCACGCAACCAAGCAGATCCTCGATACGTGGGGATCTGATGGCTGGGAGTTGGTACAGGTTGTCCCTGGCCCGCAACCCGAGAACATGGTCGCCTACCTCAAGCGCCCCCTGGCCGGCTGAGACCTCGCTATGACGACCATCAGCGCCCGCCTGGCGGAGTTGGGCATCCAGATGCCCGAGGTTGTGCCACCCCTGGCCGCCTATGTGCCAGCGGTCATGACCGGCCGGTACGTCTACACGTCAGGTCAACTACCCAGCCGCCAGGGCGAACTGATGGCAACCGGCATCGTCGGGGTCGATGTGAACACCGAAACAGCCCAGGCCTGCGCACGCCAATGTGCCATCAACGCTTTGGCCGCGGCCGCATCGGCCTGCGGCGGAGTTGATCGTTTAGGCCGGGTGATCAAGGTCGTCGGCTTCGTGGCTAGCGCTGCAGACTTCACCGCACAGCCAGCCGTCATCAATGGGGCCAGCGAGACGCTGCTGGAGATCTTCGGTGATGCAGGCCGCCACGCGCGATCGGCTATCGGCGTCGCCAGCCTTCCCCTGGGCGTGCCCGTGGAGGTCGAGGTCATTTTTGAGGTGACCGACTGAGCCCGCGCATGCCTGAGGAACTCACGCGCCGGGCCGCGGCCATCGCAGCCGGGGACACGTCGTGGCAAATCCCCGAGGCCAGACCCGCAGCTACGGTGGTGCTCCTGCGCAACACCGAGGCTGGGCTCTCGACCTATCTGATGCGACGCACCTCGACCATGGCATTCGCCGCCGGCATGCACGTGTTTCCCGGTGGCCGCATCGATGCCGCCGACTTTGATTCATCCGTTGATGTGCGGGGCGACATCAATGCCGCACGAATGACCGCAGACGACCGCCTTGGTCGGGCGCTGATTATCGGAGCGGTCCGAGAAGTGTTCGAAGAAACCGGGGTTCTCCTGGCCGTCGACGAAGACGGCCGGTGGCCCGACATCGATGATCAGTGGGACGCCGATCGCCGCGTCATTGAACAGTCCTCAGCAACGATGGGCGGTGTTTTGGCCCGACGAGGGCTACACATCGATACCGCGCACCTTCCTTTGTGGAGTCACTGGATCACCCCGGAGGTCGAAGAGCGCCGCTACGACGTGCGCTTCTTCGCCGCGGTGGTGCCGGATAATCACATCGTGCGCGATGTCAGCGGCGAAGCCGACCATGTGCGTTGGGTGACCCCTGTCGAGGGCCTCGAGGAATTTTCCCGCGGGCAAATGGCCATGCTGCCCCCCACCGTCGCGACCCTTCGCGAACTCAACGCGCTGTCAACCGCCGAGAACCTCTCCATTCACGCGGCAGACCGGACCGTGCAACCACTGATGCCGAGAGCTCGCCTGGCCGCCGACAGCACCCTGGTGTGGGAGCTCATCAACGCCAGTAGCGATGAGGTCGTGTGGTCGATGAGCGACGCCCCAGCCGGTTCGGAGTCCCGCGGGATTCACTCGTGAGTGGTCGCCCGCTTGCTCTTGGCGATACCGACCCCTGGTCGGGCGGCTCCATCGGCAGCGATGCCACCTGCATCCTCGCTCCCAATCCAGGCCCCATGACCCTCGATGGCACCAACACGTGGATCTTAGGACCGGTCGATTCAGCAGACGTCATTGTCGTTGATCCCGGACCCGATGATGACGTTCATCTACAGCGGATTCTCCGTCATCTTGACCAGCGCGGCGCTCGCGTCTTCGCCACTTTGCTGACGCACGGCCACAGCGATCATTCGGCTGCGGCGCGCAACTGGCACGAACTCACCGGCGCTCCGGTGCTCGCGCTAGATCCGCTGCATCAGTTTGGTGCCGACGGACTGGGCGCAGGCGACGTGATCTCGGTCGGCGAGGTGTCGGTCCGCGTTGTGGCGACGCCCGGGCATTCCGCAGACTCGATGAGTTTCTTGATGAATAACAAGATCCTGACCGGTGACACCGTGCTCGGCCGGGGCACGACTGTGGTGGCCTGGCCTGATGGCAACCTGCAGTCATATCTGGAGTCGCTGTCGGTGCTCACCGAACTCATTGATTCTTCAGGTGCCACGACTTTGCTGCCCGGACACGGGCCGGCGCTCGATGAACCCGCCAACGTGATCGCCGCCTACACCGCGCATCGACATGACCGGCTTGACCAGGTGCGCCGCGCTGTTGCCGCAGGCGCTCAAACCGCGACCGAGGTGGTCGCGATGGTGTACACCGACATTCCCGAAGCCGTACGACCGGCAGCAGAACTATCAGCCCAAGCCCAACTCGACTTTCTACGCTCCCGCTGACCGGGGCAACGGCTTGAGCAATAACCGTGCCGAGCGAGAACTGTGCCTAGCGAGCTCGGCGAGCTAGGCGATCAACGCTGAGCAACAGCACCTCTCGTTGATCTACGCGGATCCAGCCACGCTGGGTGAAGTCCGCGAGCGCCTTGTTCACGGTTTCGCGGGACGCACCGACGAGCTGAGCCAGTTCTTCCTGGGTGAGGTCGTGCTTAACCAGGGTGCCCTCTTCATGCCGCGAGCCGAATTTATCGGCCAACTCCAGTAGTGCCTTGGCCACCCGACCCGGTACGTCAGAAAAAACCAGGTCGGCCAGGGCGTCGTTCGTGCGCCGAAGCCGTCGTGCCAGGGCAGCGAGCAGCGCCTCGGCCACCTCGGGACGCCCGGCCAACCATGGATGCAGGCTGGTGTTGCCCAGAGCCAAGAAACGAGCGTCCGTCAATGCCGTGGCGGTGGCCGTGCGAGGTCCGGGATCAAAAAGCGACAACTCACCAAAGATCTCACCGGGACCCAACACCGCAAGGAGGGATTCGCGCCCGTCATTTGAGGCATGGCCAAGTTTGATTTTTCCGTCAACGATCACGTACATGTGATCGCCAATTTCACCCTCAGAAAACACCACGGTGCCACGCGGGGCGACCGTTTCAACCATCGACGCCCGCAAAGCTGCGGCTGCTTCAGCATCCAAAGCAGCAAAAAGCGGCGCCTGCATCAAAACGTCGTCCACTGAAGGTTCTCTCCTCATCGTCACGGGGCCCCGCTCCCCGTTGCCCATTGTGGCCTACGCGCACACACGCCGCGCACCGAGATCCCGCGTTTTGAGCGGGAGTGCCCAGCGGGCCAATGAGCACCTGGCAACCAGCGAACCAACCAAGGCGTACTCTTTTGAGGTGTCATCTGCAGCGACCTGTGATCTTGTAGCTCAAGTGCTGCGTCAGACGTACCCCGAGGCAGATTGCGAACTCGACTTCACCACTCCGCTCGAACTACTCGTGGCCACCGTGTTGTCGGCACAGTGCACCGATCAGCGTGTCAATGCGGTCACGCCTGGCCTTTTTGCTCGCTACCCCGATGCGCCAGCCTTTGCCGGAGCAGATCTCACCGAACTTGAAGAGCTCATCCGCCCGACCGGATTTTTCAAGACAAAGGCGCGTCACATCAATGGCATCGCCCAGGAATTGTGCAGCCGATTTGGTGGCGAGGTTCCTGATCGACTTGACGACCTGATCACCCTGCCCGGAGTCGGCCGAAAAACCGCCAATGTCGTGCTCGGCTACGCCTTTGGCATTCCAGGGATCACGGTGGACACCCATGTCGGGCGAGTCGCACGCCGCCTGGGTTGGACGGATAACACCGATCCCGTTCGGGTGGAGCACGACCTGATGGATTTATTCGAGGCCAAAGACTGGACGATTGTCAGCCAAGACCTCATTTGGCACGGACGCCGCTGCTGTGTGGCGCGAAAGCCACGCTGTGAGCAGTGCCCTGTCAGCCAGTGGTGTCCGGCGAGTCTTACCACCGCGGGGATTGATCAATAGTGCGGCGAATTCTTCGAAGTGGAGTTCCCGTCGCCGTTGCCGTGGCTGCACTGGCGTTAGTAACCGCATGCACCGGCGCCGATGGTTCGGTCGCCGGCGACCGAGTGACCACGTCGCCCAACTCAACCTCGAGTGACTCCGCCGCGACCGATACCACCACGAGCCCGCGCGATCCAGCGCTAGTGCCGCTGGTCATTGCGGCCGGACTTACCGAATGCCCACCATCAGATCGAGCCGCCAAGGCAATTGAGCCGATCGGGCGAGTAGGCGGCGGGTTACCGGTGCTGTCTCTGCCATGCCTCGGCGGGGGCCCCGACGTCGTACTTTCAGGCCTTCGCGGAAAACCAATGCTGATCAATGTGTGGGCGTCATGGTGTCCACCCTGCATCGCTGAGATGCCTATCTTGGCGAAAGCAGCTCGCGACTATCCCGACGACCTTCTGGTGCTGGGAATCGATATTCAAGATCGCCCCGCCGCCGCGCTTGATCTCGCCGCGGCTCTCGACATCAACTTTGCCTCTGTGGTGGACCCAGCCTTCGATATTCGCGCACCACTTGTCATCCCGGGGCCTCCGGTGACTTTTTTCGTTGATGCACAGGGAATTATTCAAGGTCGGCAAGACGGCGCATTCCCAACTGAGGAAGCGCTCGCCGAACAACTGGCCACATACCTGGGGTTGATTAATTGATGTCCTTTGACAATCGCGATCCACGTGTCGGCTGGATCGATGACGAGATAACCGTGCCAACATGGCTTGATCCGCTGCGCACGAACGTGCGCGGAGTTCCGGTGTCAGCGCTCACCCGGTTCACTCCACCCGCCCAAGGAGGTCGACACTCCGCCGTCCTTATCTTGTTGGGAAACAACGAGTTTGCGCCTGACCTCCTCTTGATTGAGCGCGCTCACACGATGCGCGCACATGCTGGCCAACCGGCATTTCCTGGCGGAGCGCGAGACGATAGCGATCGAGACACTCGCCAGACAGCGCTACGTGAGGCTCAGGAGGAAACGGGTCTTGATCCGGCTGGCGTCAGCACCTTCGGCTCCCTCCCGGACCTATGGGTGCCCGTGTCGGGATACATCGTGACGCCGATCTTGGGCTGGTGGCATCAACCCTGTCCGGTGAGCGTTGTCGATACCGATGAGGTCGCAAGCGTGCATCGTGTGCCGATCAGCGAACTCGCTGACCCGGCAAACCGACTGCAGGTACGACACCCGAGTGGTTACGTGGGCATGGGCTTTCGTGTCCGCGGATTGCTGGTGTGGGGTTTCACCGCTGGGATCGTCAGTGGTCTGCTCGATCTGGGGGGCTGGGCGCAACCCTGGGATCGCGAGCGCCTAGAAGATCTCGACGGCGGGGCTGCTTGATGACCCGGACCACCAAGCGCTCGAGCCGTGATTACCGATGAATATGGTCGACTGGGTTGTTATCGGCGCGATCGCAATCTTTGCGTGGACCGGCTGGCGGCAGGGATTCGTCGCCGGACTGTTGTCTTTCGCCGGCTTCCTCGGCGGCGGCATCCTGGCAGCCATCGCGTTGCCGCCAATCGTCGAACGCTTGAGCGTGCCTGATTTTGTCGGTGCCATCATTCTGGCCGGGGCTATCGTGGCCATGGCACTGATCGGCCAAATGCTCACGTCAATCGTGGGCCGACGGCTACGCGCCGGCATCGAATGGGGCGGCCTGCGCACCATGGACAACATCGGAGGCGCTGCGCTCAACGTCGTTGCCCTATCGGTGATTCTATGGATCGTCGCGTCCGCGGTCATCGTGCTGCCCGATCAGAACCTGGTGCGCCAGGTGCGCGGTTCTGTGGTTATCACCGGCATTGATCGCGTTGTTCCCGATAGCGCCCGTGACTGGTTCGTCGGACTTCGAGATGCTGTAGATGCCTCAGGCCTGCCGCGTGTCTTTGCGGGCATCGGCATTGATGCAGGGCCGCCCGTGCCCGCTCCCGATCCCGCGCTATTGAACGACCCGGCAGTTCGTGCCGCGTGGCCCTCGTTGACTCGAGTGTTTGGCCCAGCCTGCGAAAAGAACATCACCGGATCCGGTTTTGTCTATGCACCCGAACGCATTATGACCAACGCCCACGTAGTCGCGGGCGTCAGCGAGCCTCGCATTCGCATCCCCGGCGACCCCGAGTCGTATCGGGGACGTGTGGTGGCCTTTGACGCTGAACTAGACGTCGCCGTCGTGTACGTGCCAGGTTTGCGCGCCCCGGCCATTGACTTCAGCAATCAACAAGCCCAAACCGGGGACTCGGCCGTAGTCGCTGGGTTTCCCGGTGGGGGCGACCTGACGGCAATTCCTGCCCGCATCCGAGGTGTCCTTGAGGCACGCGGTGAAAATATCTACGGTCGCGTCGGACCGGTTCGCGAGGTGTATTCATTCCGTGGCGATGTTCGCCCCGGAAATTCCGGTGGTCCGCTGCTTTCACCAACCGGCGACGCATGGGGAGTTGTCTTCGCATCAGGAGTGGGTGAAGAAGACACCGGCTATGCCCTCACCGCCGCACAGGTCGCCAACATCGCCGCGCAGGGGCGACAGGCAACAACCGCCATCCCCACCACTGCCTGTCGAACGCTTTAGCGGGCAGGCTCATCGCTCACTGTCCTCGACCATTTGCTCGGGTGGACGACCGTTCCAGAGCAACACGATGAGTGCATTGGCCGCATCAGCGGATACATCACCGGGTCTACCAGACATCAGGCTGACAACTCCATCAGCAGCGCGACTCCAGAGGCGTTTTGCGCCGATCTCATTGCCACGAGCGCGATGCGTTAACGCGGCGGCAGCCTGGGCCATGGCCCGCCACCAGGCGGCCTCGGTTGCCACACAACATTTCCAGCGCTGCTCGAGCACTTCATGAGCGTGAAACGGTAATCCGCGGTCAATATAGGCAATGGCTTCGTCCAGTGCGGTTGCCGTGTCGATGTGATGACGTTCTGGCACCTGTGCAACGCCGATGCTTCCCCACGCCAACGGTCGACCGAGGCGATCGCGCGGGCGTGTGTTGCTCAGTCGGCGAATTCGCTCAGCCATGGCAACAATCGATCACGAAAAGCGGATGGATCCTCCTCATGTGGAAAATGGCCGGTGCCATCGATGACGGCAAACTCAAATGAATTGCCCGCCCACGCCTGTGAACCAGCAGCGGTACGCGTGAGCACCGACTCGTCGGCACCTCCGTGAATCTGCAACACCGGAACGTTGATCGGCTGGTCCATGCGCTTGGCGTATTGCAGTCCATCACTGCGCACAACCGAACGAAATGCCCAACGGTGATATTCCACCGCGCAGTGCGCCGTGGGCCACAGCGAAAAAGCAGAACGATAGATCAACGAAGTCTCAGGATCTGGCCATGACGGTGTCGCCGACCAATCCTGGAGAATCTCACCGATCCGGGCACAGTCATCGGCCATCAGCGCTCGCTCGGGCAGAAATGGCCACTGAAAGCCCACCGCATACATCGACTGGCGCCGTTGCACCCCATCGCGGAAGACAGCACGTCGTAAGCGACGCGGATGCGGAATCGACACCGGCACGATTGCCCTGGTGACCTCCGGAGTCAAGATCGGCATGCTCCATGCAGCCAGGCCACCCCAGCCGTGCCCGACCACAATCGCCGACTCGGCGCCAAGCGATCGAATCACCCCGGCCACGTCATAGGCCAACGTGGTGGGGTCATAACCATGCGGGGTGTGATCGCTGCCGCCGTATCCGCGCAAATCCATTGCCACGGCCCGAAAACCAAGATCGGCCACTGCGCTCAGGTGTTCATGCCAGGTCCACCAGAACGTGGGAAACCCGTGCAGAAAAATCACCATAGGTCCGGTGCCGATCTCGGCCACGTGAAAGCGGGCTCCGTTGGCCGAAACATCGCGATGGGTCCACGGACCCGGGGCATAAATGACGGCCTGGGGATCCAATAACTGCCCGCTAGCAGGCTCGCCGGGCGACGTAGCCGACGAGTCTTCGCCGCTCAGTTGCTTGCGCCGGGAGGCAGGGTGCCTGCATCCGGCGCCGGCGAACCCCTGAGAGCCTTCTTCGTTTTTTCGATTTCAGCGATCGTACGCTCAGGCCCCTTGATTTTCTTCGCCGCGCTGCGACCGAGCAGACCCAAAATGACGGCGACTAGGAACAAGAACGCTGTGACAATGCCAAAGCCGGCCCATACCGGCAACCCCAGCGCGACCAACACGTAGGCGATGGTGACCAGGAGGAACAGCCCGCCAACGGCCGCCATCGTGATGGCACCGGTCAGTAATCCACCGGTCTTGGCCGCAGCCTGCGCGCTCCCGGCCAACTCGAGCTTGGCTAGTTCAACCTGCGCCTTGATGAGCTTCTGCAGGTCTGCAATCGCGGTGGTGACCAGCCCCTTGAGCGAGGTATCCGTGCCCGGAGGGGTGTCTGAGTTAGGCACAGGACTAGGGCGAACCGAACCAGACATGAGCATTTCCCTCCAACGCAGACATGGCGCCGAGCACCGCCAACCCTCCCGAGGTTAGTGGGTCACCGGCACCAAAGGGAACCTTGAGGGGCTAGCGGTCGACAGAATTTGACTCATCTTGCTGGTAGACATCTGGAATTCCATCGCCATCCTCATCGGCCTCTTCGATGGCGGCCACCTGTCGATAGTGCCGATTTCGGGCCAGCAGCAACGCCGCTGCCGCCATCGCTGACAGCACCGAGGCGGCCAGTACGGCCGTCTTTGCGGAGGTGAGTAGGTCGGGATATTCGAAGTAGGCAAGTTTGGTGATCAACAACGACACGGTGAAACCGATACCCGCCAGCAGACCGATCGCGGTGACGTCGCTCCATCCAATCGAGGCACTCAAGCTGGCCTTGGTGAAGCGGGCGACAACCCATGCGGTCAGCAGAATACCCACGGGTTTACCCACGAATAGACCGATCAACACACCCAGCGCCACCGGATTGGACAGCGGCTCAATGAGCCCGGTAGCCCGCAGATCGACACCGGCATTGAAGAAGGCGAACAGCGGTAGACACAATCCGGCACTAATCGGCAAAATCATGCGCTGCAACCGATCCGCCGGAGATTGGCCCTCACCAGGATCAACAGTAGTTCGTGTAAGCAGCGCCAACGCAACACCTGCAACCGTGGCATGAATGCCGCTTTCGTGAACACACACCCAGATCACGAGCACGAGAGGTACATAAATCAGCGGGGTGCGCACGCGACGGCGCTGCAGCCACCAGTACAGCACCAGGAGGGCGATAGCCCCAATGAAATACCAGGGGAAGAACCCCTTGGAGTAAAAGATCGCGATAACCATAATGGCACCTAGATCGTCAACGACGGCCAAGGTGAGCAAGAAAGCGCGCAGGGCGACGGGCAACTTCCGGCCGACCACGGCCAAAACCGCCAGCGCGAAGGCAATGTCGGTGGCCATCGGCACACCCCAACCCGATAACGCGCCCGCTTCGCTTGATCGCATGGCGATGAAGACGAAGAACAGCGCGGGCACGACCATGCCGCCAATCGCTGCGGCAATCGGCACCACGGCCTGGGCGGGCTTACTCAAGGTGCCGTGTGTGAGTTCGTGCTTGAGTTCGAGGCCGGCGACGAAGAAGAACACGGCCAGAAGGGCATCGGCAGCCCATGTTGACAGACTCAAATTGAGATCGAGATTGAACGACCCGATGACGATATCCGGGCCGATCTGGATCGCGGACAAATCGAAATAGGCATCGCCCCAGCGGCTGTTAGCCCACACCAGCGCGATAACCGCGGCGATGAGTAGCAAGATGCCGCCGATGGTTTCCCCGCGCAAGGCCCGAAGCAACCAAATGCGCTCAGCAAGCGCCGGTCGGGCAAAAATCTCGTGCTCAACGGCCTGCATGAGGTCCTCTCCTCGGGATGAACATTGCCGTCCACCAGACAACGTCTCAAGCAGCCTACCTGGATTTGTCCGGCGGTCTAATCCTCACCGGATGACGTCTGCATACCCTCGGCAATGAGGCTCATGACGGCCGGATCAGCCAGCGTTGTGGCATCACCCAATGCCCGGTGCTCGGCCACATCTCGCAGCAACCGACGCATGATCTTGCCCGATCGAGTCTTCGGCAATTCAGCGACGACCATAATCTGACGGGGCTTGGCAATCGGTCCGATTTCTTGGGAAACGTGAGCGCGTAACTCACCAATCAGTGCATCGGGATCAGTCGCGGTCTCGATGCCGCCACGAAGGATCACAAACGCCACGATGCCCTGGCCGGTCATGTCATCGGCGGCGCCCACGACGGCAGCTTCAGCAACGCTGGGATGGGACACCAGCGCAGACTCGACCTCGGTCGTGGAAATGCGGTGCCCGGACACATTCATCACATCGTCAACGCGACCGAGCAGCCACATCGCACCGGTTTCGTCCAGTTTGGCCCCATCGCCAGCGAAGTAGTACTGCGGCCAGCGAGACCAGTAGGTGTCGACGTAGCGCTCATCATCGCCCCAGATGCCGCGCAACATGGCCGGCCACGGCTCGGTCAGCACCAAATATCCGCCACCGCCATTACCGACGGGCACACCGTCGTCATCGACCACCGCCGCCCCGATACCCGGCAGTGGCCCCATGGCAGAGCCCGGCTTGCAGTCGGTGACACCAGGCAACGGCGCGATCATCATCGCTCCGGTCTCGGTTTGCCACCAGGTGTCCACGATCGGGCAGCGGTCACCGCCAATGACTGCGCGGTACCACATCCACGCCTCAGGATTAATCGGCTCACCCACACTGCCGAGCAATCGAAGGCTGCTCAGATCATGTTCGGCCGGAATCTGAGCTCCCCATTTCATAAAGGTACGAATCGCCGTGGGTGCCGTGTAGAGCAGCGTTACGCCGTATTTGGCCACGATCTCCCACCAGCGACCCTGATGCGGGGTATCGGGCGTGCCCTCGTAAATCACCTGGGTCGCACGGTTAGCGAGCGGTCCGTAGACGATGTATGAGTGGCCGGTGACCCAGCCGACATCGGCCGTACACCAATACACATCAGTGTCAGGTTTGAGATCAAACACGTTGTAGTGCGTGTAGGCGGTCTGCGTGAGATAACCGCCTGTCGTGTGCAAGATGCCCTTGGGCTTGCCGGTGGTGCCAGAGGTGTACAAGATGAAAAGCGGATGCTCAGCGTCGAAGGCTTCAGCGGTGTGTTGCTCGCTCTGGCGATCGACCACGTCGTGCCACCACACATCGCGCCCCTGCGTCATCACAACTTCGCCACCGGTGCGCCGCACCACCAACACGTGACGCACACCGGGTGTAAGTGCCACGGCTTCATCCACTGCCGGCTTCAACGGCATTGCCGAACCACGCCGGTACTGACCATCGGCAGTAATCACCACAGTCGCCTTCGCATCATCAATGCGCGATCGCAATGCCTCGGCGGAAAAACCCGCGAACACCACCGAATGAGGCGCGCCAATCCGCGCGCACGCGAGCATCGCGACTACGGCCTCTGGAATCATCGGCAGGTAGATCGCCACAGTATCGCCAGCCTTGACGCCTAATTCCGTCAGAGCGTGGGCCGCTTGGGACACCTCCGCCATCAACTGGGCGTAAGTGATCGTGCGGGTGTCGCCCGGTTCGCCTTCAAAGTGCAACGCCACCTGGTCGCCGTAACCATCGACGACATGGCGATCTACGCAGTTGTACGCCACATTCAATCGACCATCGACGAACCAACGGGCGAATGGCTGCCGGCTCCAATCGAGCACCTGCGACCACGGTTGGTCCCAGGTCAGTCGACCTGCCTGCTCGGCCCAGAAGCCCAGCCGATCGGCCTTGGCTGACTCCACCAGAGCCCTGGTCGCATTGGCGTCGGCTGCGAACTGTGGGGTCGGTGGAAAGACTCGATTTTCGTGCAACAGGTTTTCCAGGCCGTGCTCATGATCGGATTCACTTACGGGCGCCACGACGGTCTCCTCCACAAACTAGCGATCGGACTCCGGTCTCCACGGTAGCCCGATGATGGGGCTTGGCGCGTCGGATGGAACGTATTGGGCGCCGGATACGTCAAGATGGGGACTATGGGTGGTCGAAGAATCGACCACCCGCGCCGTCTTGTTGCCGCTGATCAGGAGAGTGCTTGTGCGACCCCGCGTGCTGATTCCGCTCCTGTTTGCGATCGCAGCGGCCATGGGGCTCGTGCTCGGGGCAGTATTGCCCTCAAACAGCGCCACGATCGCGGCTGACCAGGCCACGCCTACCCCCGATGCATCACCCGCACAACCCACCGAGCCCGGTACCGATCCAGACGAGTCGCCGAGCCCGGATGTGCCGGCCGTAGGGGATGTGACCGGTGCCGGAGGCGGCGTCTCCGCGGTCAATCTGCCCCAGCCGGCGTTCGACACCACGCCTCTCAAGCCCGGTGAGACGCCGCCGCAGTTCGTCGTGGTCTCCTTTGACGGATCCGGCAACGACGGCGTCTTCCATCAATTCATGGACACCGCAGACGCCACCGGGGCGAAGTTCACGTTTTTTCTCTCTGGCATCTACATGCTGCCCGACGATAAGCGCTTCGAATACACCAATCCCGGCCGCTCTGCTGGCGAATCAGGCATCGGCTTTGGTGGCACCGCCGACGATGTTCGCGGTCGCGTAGAAAACTTCCGTGAGGCCTACGAAAAAGGTCACGAGATCGGCACCCACTTCAACGGTCACTCCTGCCAGACAAACACCGGATCCGTGCAGACCTTCACGAGCGCTGACTGGGATTCAGAGCTTTCCCAGGCTGAGCAATTCATCGACGATTGGGCTGCCAACACCGGCACCGTCGACGTCAATCCACTGCCCTTCAACGGTTCTGTCTACAAAGGCGCCCGCACTCCGTGCCTCGAGGGTGACCGCGACGCCATGTACCCGGTCTTCGCAGATCACGGCTTCACCTACGATGCATCCAATACCGGTTTCTTCCAGTGGCCGGTCAAGAACTCCTACGGACTGTGGGATTTTCCACTCGCCACACTCAAAGTCGGCGATACCGGGCGTTCAGCGATCGCAATGGATTACAACATCTACTACCAGGCCTCTAACGGCGAAACCAACGTCACCGACCCCGCCCAATGCGCCGAGATCGAACGCATCTCCTACGACACGTTGATGAACGCACTCACCGCCTCCTACAACGACACCCGCGCGCCACTGATCTGGGGCATGCACTGGAGTCAGTACGCCTGTGGCGCGTTCATCGACGCAACACGCGAATTCGTCACGAATGCCACGGCCCAATTCCCCGACGTGCGTTTCGTCAGCTTCGATCAACTCGCGCAGTGGCTCGACGCGCAGGATCCGGCCGTTCTGGCCCAACTGCAAGCACGCGGCAGTCAGTTGTACTAGGCGGTGCGGGCCCCCACCAGCCCCTCACGTGCGCTCGATACCTGCGTCTGGTTGTGTGTGCAGGTGGCAACCCCCGCTGATCCACTCGGCCAACTCGCACAGTTTCCCGGTGTTGAGCAGGCCTGCTTGACCGCTCGAGATGAGATCGACGCGCTGCTATGGGACCGAACCCTGCGAGCTAGGGCTGAAGAGATCGTGGCTGAATCTGCCCTGCAGGGCGCGCGGGCAAGCGCGGCGCTCGAAGGGGCCGAGGTCTCGCTCGATGCGATGCGCTCGGGCGTCGCCGGTGAAGATTCACCAATGGGGCGCGCCGTAACCGCCGCCGTCGCGGTGACCGCTGCGCTTCCGCGCCAGGTCGAGACCTGGCAGCGCGCACCCATGCAGGTCATCGCGCATCTGCACGTGCTGGCCGCGCGCGGATTTGATGCTGGCGACACTCGGGGACGCCCGCGAGCCACGGACGAGGTCGTTGATCCGCTTCATTTGGGGCCACCGCCACCCGTATCTGACATCTCACCACGACTAGATGCACTCGCCTCGGTGCTCACGCGCCCGACAACAGCGCCGGCCGTGTTGGTCGCCGCGATCGCGCACGGAGAATTGCTCGCCCTTCGACCCTTTACCTGGGGCTCTGGCCTGATCGCTCGAGCATCCGTGCGGTTGGTGCTCGCAGCACGAGGGGTCGACCCCGACCTGTGGGGCTGCCCCGAACTCGGCATGCTCGCTGCCGGTCGCCCCTCCTACGTCAAAGCGCTTCGGGGATATGTCAGCGGAGAGCCCGAGGGGGTGGCGGAGTGGATTTGCTGGAACACCCGCGCGATTTGTGTGTCCGAGCAACGGGTCTAAGTCCGACCGCTAACCTCATGCCCCATGGACCATCCCGCCCGCACCGGGCTCATCGGTGCCGCCTTCGCCATCGGCCGCAGTTTTCAACCGAATCTGCTCACCCGCGGCAGTGTCGATCAAGCGATCATCACCGGGGCAACCTCCGCAGGGGCCTACGGTGTTTTTTCGACCGGAGACTCGTTCATCAGTGCGATTGCGTCACGGTTGAGTCGCCAAGAGCACCCCACGGCACCCGCACGTCTCGCCGTGGCGGGCGTGGTCGGCGCCGCCGGTGCTGGTCTATTCAGTGCGGTGCGGTGGCGCGAGCACGAATCAAACCGACGTTCCCTTCTGCGACTGGCCGGCCAAACGCTGGCCGTCGGTTCCACCATGAGCATGGCCTCCACACTCACCGGTCGCCATTCGCAAGGGCGTCGGGCCGCACTTGCCGTAGCAGCGGGCACCGGCCTCGCCTCCTGGTTGATCACCCAACCCTGGCGTGCAGCACCCGGGTCACTGCTTGACGAGCAACTGCCGGGTTCGCTCAAACGAGCCGATGAGCACTTCTTCGAAGACTCCGTCCGCGAGGTCAAGCCGCTGGAGGCCGTGGGCATCGCAACCGCTGTCAGCGCAATTACCTACGGGCTAGCCCGACTCGAATCCGGGCTGACCGGGGTATCCAGCCGCGCCGCCACGGTCATCGTGGGAGGCGAACCGGCTGATCATCGACTGCTCGGCCGAATGACCGCAACAGCTATCAGTGCCACCGTCGCGTACATAGCGATTGCGCGCGTCTCAGAAATGCTCAGCAAGGGTGGCGGTTCGATCGAACCAGGGCACGCCACGCCCCCCACCTCGCCGATGATCACCGGATCTGCGGCGTCCGGTTTGCCATGGGATAAGCAAACCCGTGAAGGCGCACGCTGGCTGAGCATGACCCTCGAGCCTGATTCGATCGCCTCGATCATGGGTGTTGATACGGCTGCACAACCCATTCGCGTGTACGCCTCACTCGATATCGCTGAGACTGACGCTGCTCGGGCCCAGGTGTTGCTCGATGAAATCGATCGCACTCAAGCACTGCAACGCAAGTACTTTGCCCTGTTTTCACCGACCGGTTCAGGCTACGTCAACTATGTTGCTAACGAGACCTTTGAATACTTGACCCTAGGCGACTGCGCGGCAGCGGCCATCCAGTACTCCGTCCTTCCCTCGGCACTCTCCCTCGGCGATGTCGGCACCGGCACCGCCCAGACACGAATGGTTGTCGACGGTGTTGTCAAACGGCTACTGGAAATACCGGCCGAACAGCGACCGAAGTTCTTCCTATTCGGCGAAAGCCTTGGCTCGCAGGTCAGCGAAGACATGTTCCGTGGCACGTGGATTTACGGACCAACCGGTGCCGGTATTGACGCGGCCCTGTGGATCGGCACGCCTTCGGCCACCGAATGGCGTAAGCAACTGTGGGGTAACCACAGCATCGCCGATGCGCCCAATCCCGGACCGGGATCTATCTACCTTCCGCGCACCGTGGCCGATTGGCGGGCTCTGTCCGAGGCCGAGCGCGCCGAGGTTGACTTCCTGCTCCTACAGAACGGTGACGATCCGATCCCGAAGTTCGGTACCCAGGTGCTGTGGCGCCGCCCGGATTGGCTCGGACCCGTGCGACCAATCGGCAGTCCCCGCACGACCCAGTGGGTCCCCGGCACGACCTTCTTGATGACGTTCCTAGACATGCTCAATGCACTTACGCCAACCCCTGGCATCTTCGCCGAAGGCGGTCACGACTATCGCGATGTGTTGCCCGATGCAATGCGATACACCTGGCGACTCCCAGCCACACCCGAGCAGATTGCCCGGGTCAATCTCGCTCTGCGGCAACGTGAATTGGCCTGGGAACTACACCGAGATCGAGCCGCTGCGCTCGCTAAGCCCGAGGCTGACCAACCCGAGGCACTACATAAGGTGCTGGATACCGCGAGCAAGTATGTCGGCCACCGGGTCGATGCAGACGAACTTGACCGCATCATTACTCAGGGACTTCAACCGACCGCAGCATCGATTACGCAGTCTGCTTAGTTTTCGGTTGAGACCATCCATGTGGCGTCAACCAGGTCCCACTCCGGTGGAATCAATCCTTCGACAACGGGGCCGTTGGCAAACCACGGCGAAGGAGCAACCACGGGTGTGCGTGGGTTATTCATCCACGCAGCCCACCAGCTAAAGGTCGAGTTCGCGATCACGTGCGCGCCACCGTGACTCATCACCCACATTTCCTCGGCTGCGCTTCCATCGCCCCCGACTGTCAGGCCATCTACGACCTCAGCGGCTGCAGCATGATCATCAGAAAAAACCCACACCTCACCCGTCACGCCGCGTTGTCGAAGTCGCTCGATGCCGTTGGCGTAGTAATCACGGGCCAGTAGGCCAAACTCCGGAAGTTTCGCGTAGTCGCCTCGACGGACGTGCACAATGATCGGCTTTTCCGCAGTGGCACGCGCGGACCACTGTCTGGCCCAATCACTGGGCTGCTTGAGATCAGGGCGACGAGGCGTTCCGAAGTCTAAGGCCGTTGCCGCGATCTTCCATGATTGAAAATAGCCACGCAGTCGAGCACCTTGAGGTTGTTGCAGCAGTGACGGATCGTGACCCACATGAGTGGACTCATGGATTCGCATCCTGTGCTGTAGCCAGGGACTGGCCCGAACGGCTTTCGCCCAGGCCCGGCTTGGGTACCGCCCCGGCGTTGACCACCAGCGCCGGTCGGGCAACCAGGTGCCGGGCAGCTCGAAGTCCGTGATGGCAATGCCATGGTCGGTGATTCCGTGCCTGGCCTGACTCAGGTCGATGTCTAGCCCCGTGCCGCGCATGCCAGCTACGGCAGCACCCGCGTAGTAGCCAAATAACTGATTACCCAGGCCACCGATGAGCCGCACGGTTACCGGTCGCGCCACGAATCACACCAGAAGTTCGGCGATTTGAATCGCATTGAGGGCCGCGCCCTTGCGCAGATTGTCATTGCTCACAAACATCGCCAAGCCACGTCCATCGGGTACACCGGGATCACTTCGTAGGCGTCCAACGAAACTCGGATCATTACCGGCGGCCATTTGCGGGGTGGGCACATCGGTTACGACAACTCCTTGCGCTGCAGCAAGAATTTCACGAGCCCTCTGCACACTCAGGGGCCGTGCAAATTCAGCATTGATTGAAAGCGAGTGACCGGTAAACACCGGCACGCGCACGCAGGTGCCTGAAACCGCAAGATCATCGATGCCTAGAATCTTGCGACTTTCGTTTCGCAACTTTTTTTCTTCGTCGGTCTCGTAGAGGCCGTCATCAACGATTGAACCAGCCAGCGGCAACACATTGAACGCGATCGGCGCGACGTACTGCTGCGGCGCGGGCCACGCGATGGCCGTACCCGAATGCACCAGTGCCGTCGGATCTGCATCTAGGGCGGCACGCACCTGGTTATCAAGTTCACGTACGCCGTTGAGGCCTGATCCGGATACGGCCTGGTACGTGCTCACTATGAGGCGCTGCAGGCCAGCCTCTTTGTGTAAAGGCATCAGAACTGGCATCGCAGCCATTGTGGTGCAGTTGGGATTGGCGATGATGCCCTTGGGGCGCGTGTTCGCGGCCTCCGGATTAACCTCGCTCACCACGAGCGGCACCTCGGGGTCCATACGCCACGCTGATGAGTTGTCGATGACGACCGCACCGGCTTCAACGAATCGTGGTGCCTGGGCGGTAGACGTCGCGCCGCCCGCCGAAAACAACGCGATATCAATGCCACTTAGGTCAGCGGTCGCTGTGTCTTCGACGACGATCTGCTCATCACGCCACGACAGTGATGTACCGGCAGACCTCGCGGAAGCAAAAAAGCGTATGCTCTCCAACGGAAATTGACGCTCATCAAGAAGTTGACGCATAACGCCACCCACTTGACCAGTGGCACCAACCACCGCGACCGTAGTCATCGGCCGGTACCCGCATAGACAACGGCTTCACCGTCGGCATCAAGACCGAATGCTGTGTGCAGGGCGCGAACAGCCTCGGCTGCCACCGCCGCACGCGTAACGATAGAAATTCGAATCTCTGAGGTCGAGATCATTTCCACGTTGACACCTGCTTCGGCAAGCGAGGAGAAGAAGGTGGCCGACACCCCGGGATGCGAGCGCATTCCGGCACCCACAAGCGAGATTTTCGCGATCTCATCATCAAAGGCGAGGCTGGCGAATCCGATCGCATCGCGCACTGCTTCAAGGGCGGCCAACGCTTTCGCCGCTGAACCCTGCGGGCAGGTGAACGTCACATCGGTGCGGCCGGTGGCCTCCGCCGACACGTTTTGCACGATCATGTCGATGTTGATGTTTGCATCTGCCAAAGCGGTGAAGATCGCCGCTGCCTCACCGGGCCTGTCCGGCACACCCACGACGGTGATCTTGGCGTCATTGGTGTCGGCGACCGTGCCAGAGATGATCGGCTGTTCCACGGTAGAGCCTCCTTGTGCGTTGCGGACGATTCGATCAGTAAGGGCCCGGTCAGAGAGCACCCAGGTGCCTTCGTGGGCAGAAAACGATGAGCGCACGTGCACCGGTAGGTCAAAGCGGCGCGCGTATTCAACGCTACGCAGGTGCAGCACCTTGGCACCGGCAGCGGCCAATTCCAGCATCTCCTCATAGGTAACGGAGTCGAGTTGTCTGGCGCGAGGAACGATCCTGGGGTCGGCGGTGAATACGCCGTCAACGTCGGTATAGATCTCACACACATCGGCAGACAGTGCGACGGCTAAGGCGACCGCCGTCGTGTCTGTGCCACCGCGACCCAAAGTGGTGATGTCTTTGGTGTCTCGCGCTACACCTTGAAAACCGGCCACGATCGGAATGGCCCGATCATCGAGCGCGCTGCGAATGCGTCCAGGCGTGACCTCAATGATGCGGGCTGCCCCATGCGCGGAGTCAGTGATCATGCCCGCCTGGGAGCCGGTGTAGGAGCGAGCTTCTGCGCCCAGATCATGAATAGCCATTGCCAACACGGCCATGGAGATTCGCTCACCTGCGGTGAGCAACATGTCCAGCTCGCGCGCAGCAGGCTTCGGTGACACCTGTTCGGCCAACTCGATCAGGTCGTCGGTGGTGTCGCCCATCGCCGAGACCACGACGACCACTTCGTGGCCTGCTAGATGGGTGTCCACGATACGGCGGGCGACACGCTTGATGCTGTCAGCATCGGCGACTGAGGAGCCGCCAAACTTCTGCACGATCAGACTCACGCGTTCGCACTCCCTGGGCGCGCGCGCCGGACGCCCCCGTCTGGGGCGATCACCTTCGGCGGAAACCCCAGTCTAGCCCGTCCTGCTGACCCAACAATTCTGGTCGCCATCGGCCCGTTTTCGAGCCCGATGACGACCAGAATTGTTGGGTCAGCAGATAAATGGGGAGGAAAGGGTTATGGTCTCCGCGTGGGGCGCTCGGAGCATTCCGACGATGAGACACCGACCCTGATCCAGTCGGTGCAGCGAGCCCTGCGCCTGGTGGAAGCCGTTGTCGATCTCGATGAACGGGCCCAAGCCAAACAGTTGGCTCGTAGTCTCGGACTCAATCTGTCGACGACCTATCACCTACTACGCACCCTCACCCACGAGGGATATCTCGAGCGACGAGACGACGGCCGTTATCTATTGGGGCCGGCGTTGACCAAAGTTGCCCAATCCGGCATCGCCCACACCCAGCTCTCGCGGCTGCGTCCCATTCTCCATAACCTGCGCCAGCACCTACACACCTCGGTGTATCTGGCCAGATACGACGAGGGCGAGATCTCGATTGTCGACATCGCCAAGGACTCACGTGGCCCGCAAATCGACCTGTGGGTTGGGCTGCATGACGCAGCACATGCCACAGCTTTGGGTAAATGCATTCTGGGTCAACTATCCGCAGACAAGCGCAACGACTACCTGTCACGACACCCCCTGCCGGCCCTGACATCCCACACGATCACTAATCGACGCACCCTCGACGGCACCCTGGCACGCACACACTCACCGGTCACCGACGCGCAGGAGTACTTTCCGGGGCTCTGGTGTATCGCTGTCCCGGTTCGGTCATCTCAGTGGACAGGATCGTTGGCCATCGCGCGCCCGTGCGACTCCGTGTCTCCCTCGCGATCAATATCGACACGAAGTCTCGAGCGCGCAACCACTCAACTCACTGTGGGCGCTGGCCATCTCGGGCGCGCACTTGCCCTCACGCCCTAACGAGCAGTTCACCAACTGAACGACCGGTCAATGCCGTCATGTGAAATCCAAGCCCTTGAATTCCTCTATCAACCGCCACCAAAATCGCAGGCAATGTGATGGTGTCCGACGGTGGGCATTCACTTGATCGCGCAGAGGGGAAGTCGTCATGGTTGACAACAATCAGCGTGTGGAGTTCTACCGACAGATGGTTCGAATCAGGGCCTACGAGGAGGCAATCCGCCGCGACTACCACGCAGACAAGACGCCCGCATGGGACATCGGCGCCGGGTTGATTCCCGGAGAGATGCATCTAGCAGCCGGGCAAGAACCCGTGGCTGTGGGCCTGTGCGCAAATCTCCGCGATGACGACGCCTTGACCGCGCCGCACCGACCACATCATCTTGCGTTGGCCAAAGGCGTTGATATGAAGGCCATGACCGCAGAGATCTTCGGCCGCACCACCGGGCTCGGCAAGGGCAAGGGCGGGCACATGCACCTCTTCG
>Ga0129324_10000452_pt1 | contig 29933 bp, 35 predicted proteins | sample CPBDNA_7_FD_96879 | JGI IMG/M metagenome (GOLD analysis project Ga0129324, IMG submission 96879) | Freshwater to marine salinity gradient microbial communities from Chesapeake Bay, USA - CPBay_Spr_15_0.2_DNA | ecosystem: Environmental > Aquatic > Marine > Coastal | place: USA: Chesapeake Bay...
CCACAGGATAGCGGCCGGCATCGAGGACGCGGGTTTCGAGGTGCGTGACCAGATCATGTGGATCTACGCGTCAGGATTCCCCAAGGCACAGGACATTGGAAAGGCCATACAGCGGAGACAGGGCGTTGAGGAATATGAAGGATTCGTGGACACCACGAAGAACGCTGGATTTGGACAGACTGATCACGCCCGTGTGAGGGCGGGTGTTGAGTGGAGCACCCGAGAAACCAGTGTAGGCAAAGCAAAATGCACCAGCCCAGAGGCGCGGCAATGGTCAGGTTGGAAGACCGCACTGAAGCCAGCACACGAACCCATAGTGATGGCCCGCAAACCAATGAAAGGCTCCACCATAGACAATGTATTGACGCACGGTGTGGGAGCCCTCAACATAGATGCCACGAGGATAGCAAGTAATGACAAACCCCAAGCAAACTCAAAAGGCACAACAAAAGGCTTTAGAAAGTTTATGGACAAGCATCAAAAAGGTGAAGCACAAGACAACAGTAATGACCAAGGTTATATTCCAAACACAGAAGGTAGATTCCCATCCAATGTCGTGGGCGAGATCGCAGACTACCAGAAGTATTTCTATTGCCCCAAGGTAAGCAGAGCGGAGAGACACAGGGGATTTGAACAACACGCGGGCAACAATCATCCAACCGTGAAACCTGTGGAACTCATGAAATACCTCATAAAGTTGGTCACCCCCCAGGGCGCACACATCATTGACCCATTCTCTGGATCAGGCTCGACCGGAATGGCCTGTCGGGAGTTGGGCAGAACCTTCACGGGCATAGATCTAGACCCCCGCTACTGTGAGATAGCACGCAAGAGGATAGCGGCCACACAGGAAGACAAGACAGAGACCCTGTTCGAGTAGATGACCGCACGCACACTGACGGCACACCTGGATCCCTACATGTCTGACACCATAACCTGGGAGCGCATACAACAACACACCTTGGACTACTGTGCCGCACGGAACATAAACGGCATGGTGAACGTGGAAACAGAACACGCACAGGACATAGAAGAGTACATCAACAGCCGGGACTTCAAGCACTGGGTGTATCACATATGGGGTGACAGACTGGCAAAACACTTGAGGAACCAATTGCTGATAGACATCTTGGACGAATAACGCACAAACGAGCCAATACGACGCTGTCATACGGCTGTAAAGGAGCAGTAGATATCGTGGATAAGGACGGGTATGAGTAGGTGGTTTTGGCGCTGGCCTTACCATTCTTGTCCAACACCCCCTTTCACCCACATTTCACACCATACGAGCCTGATGACCCATTCTGGACCACATTGGACCACCGTATCTACCGTCCCGTCCACCTTTACCACTGGTAATACAGTGCGATCAGGTCCGAATCTGGCTCAACTCTGGCTCCACGGTGGGCACGGTGGGGGGGGTGGCCGTTGATTTGGTATGGTAAGTTGCCCTATATACGCTGTAAAAATACAGCAACTTTTCCGGAAACCCCCCGCAAAAAAATAACCGCCCAAAACACCGGTTGACAACCCGCCCAATCCCAGCTACAATACACACAGCAAGGAGGAAATAATGCGACACAAACTAATCAAAGACATATGCACACGCTACAACCAATCGCGTGAACCGTTGCCCACGGTGATACCGACCCACAGTCGCTACGGCGCCGTGAGATTGGAGGCCATCACCGATCAGGCGGTACGGGTCCAGACCCAGGGGCACGGTGTGGTGGCTGTGCTGGCCAGGGTTCGCACCGGCCAGGTGTATCCGGTCAGACGCGGACCCAGATGGTGAGGTCCGATTGACCTCACGATCACGATGTGCTATAATACCACAGCAAGGAGGAGATCAACAATGACCAACAAACACAATTTCCGTTTGAGCCCCGCTGATCAGCGACGGGTCACGGAAACGGAGAAACGACTACGGGCCGCGTCTCGACAGGACATACTGGCGATGATAGCGGACGCCATAGATCAGGACCGTGTTGAATTCGCGGACGATGACGGCGTGTTCAGGGGCAACAGGCCCTACCGTAAACCCCTATAGACCCGACCAATTGACACGCCCCGGCGGGCGTGTTGGACTAAATAATGAGGTAGCAAACCGGGAGGCAACTATGCGGCACCAACTGCCCAAAATTTTTTTAAACGCACCCCACACCAGCACCTCGCTGGATGCGGCCACTGACCAGTGGATCGTTATACAGCCACGCAGGAACCAGGCCTGGCTGATAGGTCCGGATCGTTGGAGGTGCATCAGGTTTGACTTAACTGAGGAGGACATGATCAATGGCATTCAAGCGGAATAGCACACCCTGGAACAAGGGCAAACGAGGAATTGAAGCGGGCTGGACCCCAGAGCGACGCGCACACCAAAGCCGGCTACAGCGCGAGTACATAAAAAGACACCCCATACCACGTAGGCTCAGCACCATAGTGGGACCGGATCCCGAGGTGCAGCGACACTACTACAGATGGCTCAGGGCCCGGGCACAGGCAAAATTCTGGGCTCAGGAGTGGACGATATCCTGGGAGGACTACCTGGACATATTCAAGACCGCACCGGGCAAATGGTCAAGGAGCATGGAGGACCTCAACCTGGCCCGGATAGACACTGCGGCGGGCTGGCACCTGTGGAACGTGCGACTGATGACACGGCGTGAGGCCATGACCAGATCCACCCGGGGAAAACGACGCATAAAACCCGCGGGACTGGGCTCCAAACAGAAAGGCATCAACTGGAGGAAGAAGAATGACACCAGAACAGAGGACTAGGCAACAGGCGGCGTACGTGCGCCAACTACACGACGCGGTCTATGAGCCAGAGAGGCTACGGCGTGAGCAGATCACACGCACACGACTCAGGAACCAACGAATCAAACAACAAACCAAGGAGACACAACATGGCGAGACCATTGAAGAATAAGAAAACAAACAAAAAACAGGAACAGCGAAAGCTCAGGGACCTGTTGGAGGAACTGCACAGCCGGGAACAGCAGGATTCCGCCAAGCGGGCCGAGGACATACTGAAGTTGATCCGTAGCAGGCAGGCGGACAAACTGCCCAGGCTGGAGGACACCATGGATCCACACCAGTTCAAGAGGCTGAAGCCGCTGGCCTGGTTGATCGACAACCAGTCATACACCACGGAGGAGATCATGATGGTGGCCCTGATCAATGAGCAGAGGCTGAACAGGCTCAGGGACAACGACGCCGAGGCGCTGAAACAGAGCGGAGCACTTGACGGCCTGGAGGGATTGCGTTATAATGAGCTCAGGAACCAATACAACAAAAAAGGAGAATAAACATGAAAGCAACATTGAACCTGCAGGAACTACAGATAATGGCACAGGCGCTGGACGTCGCGGCCAGGAGGGGTGCGTTCGGTGCCGCTGAGATGGCGGCCATAGGACAACTACACAACAAGGTGGTACAGATGATTCAACAGGAGCAACCAGAAACACCAAAGGCACCTGAAGAACCAAAAGAACCATACATCAAGGACTAGGGATATGTCATATCTACATACCCCAGAGACCGGTGGCTACTCAGACGCCGCCGGCCGGTTCCACCAGGCCACCATGCTGATAGGTGAATCGGTGGAGGAGAGGTTGGAGGCCTATGAATGGCTGACCAAGATACAGGAGGACATAACTGAACTGCTGGCGCACAACCTGTTGCCCGGCTGGAACCCACACGATGACAACGTGATACCCGGCATCGCACACAACATAGGACCCATACACCGTGGTGGCCGATTCAGGGACACCACCAAGTCGCAGTTGGAGAAACTGATGAGGGCCATGGTCAAGGTGGATCGGGCCTGTGAGCGGGTCACCGGGTCAGCACTAAAGATACCGGACTACTTCGTGCCACGCAACATCACGGAAGAACAACCCATGCTGAGCAGGCAGTTGGTCAAGCGTCTCAACGACATCAGGAGAGCCGGCGAGGAGGAACAACAGGATCTCAAACAGAACCCTGACCTGATAAAGGACCGTTACGCCAACTTCAGAGACGTGTGGGGTTGGTACGTGAAGAAACTGAAGAAAAAGTAAAGGTTATTGACGCGCTATCTCCCATAAATATTCCTAACCGTTGTATCGATGACGACGATTACGACACCACAAGGAGATAACGTCAATGCCAAACACACCCAGGATCGTAACACGATCAGAGACCACATCCAGCAACACCACAGAGAATTTAAACAAGGGATCCAAGCTCACATTCGCGGAGATGGACTCAAACTTCCTCGAGCTGAGGAACGGCTCACTGGGCATAGTTGGTGATGATTCTACTGGCATAGACCTAGCACACGGTTCAACACTCAAAGTCGCGGGCACTGGTGGTATAGCCACTGCGGTGTCAGGTGACACGCTGACCATTGATGCTTCAAGCATAGTGACCTCAACTTTGGGAGACCTGACTGCCGTTGGCTCAACGCTTATCGCGCCATCAAACGCTGACCTCACACGGACGGTGGCTGGCACGGGTCAGATAGTTGTGGATGGCACACTGACCGCAACGGAGGTCATATCAGACCTGACGGGAACCATAGAATTTGACGCCAAGGCCACAGAAGCAATTTCGAAAGGTGAGGCAGTTTACATAGCGGGCATAGACGGCAACACACCAACAGTGGCACTGGCCAGGGCCAATGCCGCAGGCACCATGCCTGGCTTTGGTATTGCGGAGGACGACATAGCACTCAACGCCACAGGCAAGATAACCACGTTCGGATCACTGACGGGACTGGATGTGGCGGACTTCGGTGAGACTGGTATTACATTCGCACTGAGAGACACAGTTTACATATCAAGTGCGGAAGCGGGCAAACTCACAAACGTGGCACCCACTGGCGAATCCAACTTCATACAGAACATAGGCAAGATAGAACGTGCCACACCAACCACGAACATGACCATAAAGGTTGGCGGTGCGGGCAGATCCAACGCCACACCAGCACTGGACGAGGGCAACATATTCATAGGTAACGCATCAAACCAATCCAGCACTGTGGCCCTATCAGATCAGATCCGGAACTACAAGGCCATCACTGTGGTTGGTGATGATTCAACGGGCACCGACGTCAACATCGGTGAATCATTCAAGATGGCCGGTACCCAAAATATCACAACAGCGGTTTCCGGAGACACACTGACCATAACAGGTCCAGACCTGACTTCTTATCTCACAACTGAAACGGATCCAGTGGTGGGAGCCGTCAATGGCATAGTCAAGGCCAACGGGGCAGGCACCATCAGTGCCGCGGTGGCGGGAACGGACTACCTGGTCACTGAGACCAACGACCTGACGAGTGCCGTTACATGGGCCAACGTGCCAGATGCCAACATCACACAGAGCTCGGTCACACAACACCAAGCCGCACTGTCTATAACGGAATCACAGATTTCAGACCTACAGAGTTACATCACTGATGCCAACCTAACCATAGTTGGAGATGACAGCACGGGAGTAACATTCTCCGCCAAGAACAACGATGACATCACCATAACAGGTACCGGTGGTATAACATCCACGGTGTCAGGCAACACCATAACCATCGATGGTTCGGGTGTGTCAGGCGGTGCGGCTAACACCGGCGACATCACATTCGTGGGCTCAACCATGAGCTCACCATCGAACGCCAACTTCACCATAGAGACAGCGGGCACTGGCAAGATAATTCTTACTGGTCTAACATTCCCAGACACGGACGGCACCGCGGACCAGATACTGGGCACCAATGGCTCGGGCGTTTTAAGTTTCAGAGATCCCACCGCTATAAATATCGACGGCGGGACGGCTGATTCAGTATACACATCAGTACCAACAATTGACGGAGGAACGGCGTAATGGCTACAAAGATACAACTAAGAAGAGACACGGCGGCAGACTGGACCGCTAACAACCCCACACTGGCCGCGGGCGAGTTTGGATGGGAGTCGGACACTAACAGATTCAAGATAGGCGATGGTGCCACTGCGTGGACCTCCCTGGCCTACGCATCGGACAGCGATACGGTTGGAATCACTTTCGTTGGCGATGACTCAACGGGCACACTGGTATCACAGAACGAAACATTCAAGATAGCGGGTGGCACGGGTATCACCACGGCGGTATCAGGTGACACACTGACAGTGACCAATACAGGAACTGGTACAATCACAGCACTCAACAACCAGGCAGAGAACAGACTCACAACCATTGGTTCAACCACAACGGAACTGGATGGTGAAGCAAATTTAACATTCGACGGAAGCACACTGGCCATCACTGGAGGTCTCACAGCCACAACCAGCATAGCCAATGACGCCATATCAATTACGGACAACAAGATAACAACAACGAGATCCAATGATGACCTAACACTGACCACTTCAGGCACGGGCAACATAGTAGTGGATCAAACTTTTGAAGTGCGTGCCTACAACAACGGTGGTATATGGTCAGGCACGGACACCATACTATTCACAGGCAACGCGGCCACGGGCGATAAAATCATAAAATGTGAGCCCCCCGGCATTGGCAACGTCAGTCTCTTGCTGAACCCCACCAACGGTGGCTATGTCAAGATACAGCACGGTAGCACGGGCTCTATCAACACTTGGATAAGGGGTGGCGAGATTGAGTTGAGGAACACAGGTGCTGACAACGCGATTAAGTTCGCAGTCAATGGTTCATCATTCTCACAGACCATACTTGGACCTCAATCAGGAGACATCAGTGCTGACAGGAACATAAGATTACCGGGAGACCCGGGCCCAGGATTCAGCGGCACACAGAACTTGATCAGCGACACCGCGACACAGACATTATACAACAAGACCCTGTCAAATACCACGTTAAGTGGATCTACCGTACTGGACGGTGTCACGATCACGGACAACACAATCTCAACCAACAGGAGCAACGACAACCTAGAGATATCAGCCAATGGCACCGGCAAGGTCAACATAAGCAACAGTGATGCCGTGCCAGAGGACAACCTGGTGTATACCAACGGCTTCGGCTCCATTGACAGGAACAAAGGCGTGAGGATATGGGAATCGGTCTCCGCACAGGGAGAGATGACCACCGCCACAGATCGTGACTACGGACACCTGCTGGCCAAGGAGTGGCGTCTGACCTCTGGACTGACCTCCTCGGACTCCGACAACAGATACAGGGCGTTCCAATCGGTGTCAGCGGTTGACCTCAATGGTGGGGCCATCACCCCCACCAGCTCCTACAGTGGTCCACAGGGCGCTAATGGCAACACTTACCTGGACAACAGCAACGCGTCCGCGGCCACCATTAACCACAGCACGGGTTTCTATAGTAGCGTCTACGTGTCTCCAACCGTGGGTGCCATCACGGCCGCCAACACCTATGGCATCAGGAGTGAGATAGACTTCGATGGTTCGTCAGCGTCGGTGTCAGGCACCAATGGTTACCTGTTCCATGCGGCCATGTATTCAGATGGTGGCACCACCTCACTGACCAATGGTTATGGTGTTTACATATCGGACCTATCACTGGCCACCAACAAGTATGCGTTCTATGACGCCACCAATTCACTTTCAGTGTTCGGTGACATACAGACACAAGGGGTCTCAATAACTGACAACCTGATCACCACCAACAGGTCCAACGACAACCTAAACATCGAGGCCAACGGCACGGGCAGGATCAACATATCCACCACCGGTTCGGACTTCTTCAATGACACCGACAACGCCCTTTTCGTGGCCGACTTCGGTTCAAGCGCCAACGTCAGCACCATGGGTCTGATACAGAACGACAGTTTGGACGCCAACACCACCGCCAAGAGATATCTGCTGGGACTGGCACAGAACACCACCCTGACCGGATCCAGCGCCACCAACTCCAACTTCAGGCCCAGGGCGTTCCAGGGAGCCAACACAGTGGACATGGCGGGCTACAGCTACACCAGGACCGGCAACACGCGTGGACCACTGGGATTCGACGTCAGGGTCAACGTGCTCAACAGCAGTGCGACGGCCAGCACATTGGAATACGCCAGGGGTGCGGTGGCCTCCGTGGACGCCTACTCCGACAGTTCGGGCTACTTCGAAGGTGACCTAACCATCAACAACGCGGATGGCTTGAGATCACAGGTGTTTGTGGATTCATACATAGGCACCGGCAACGTCACGGTGGGCACGGGAACCGCCTATCACGCCAGGGCGTATGCGGGCACCAGTGACACCATCACCACCTTCTATGGTTTCTACAACGAGGGTTCGTCCGGAGGTGGAACGGTAACAAACGAATACGCATTCTATGATGGTGCCAACGCACTGTCTAGATTTGGTGCGGTCATACTGGCCAACCAGGCATCGGATCCATCGGGTGTCACTGACAGTTCACACATCTACGCCAAGGACGACGCGGGCTCATCAGAAGTGTATGTCAGGGACGAGGCCGGCAACGTCACAAAGATATCACCGCACAACGAAGCAGGAGAATGGGAATATTATTCAGTGAACAAGAATACCGGCAAGAAGGTTAGGGTCAACATGGAACGAATGATCCGTAGGCTGGAAGAGATCACGGGCGAAACGTTCATAGAGAACGAATAATCGCACATTATCCCCAAGATATTTGTGTAAATATTCGTGTTATAACAAACGAACCCTAATTAGGAGAAATAAAAAATGACAGCACTTTCAAACTACGCTGAATTAAAGGTCCTGGACCACCTGTTCAGGAACACCTCATACACATCACCCAGCGCCTACATGGCGTTGTTCACTGATGACCCAACCGACGCCGGAACAGGCACTGAAGTAACAGGCAACGGCTACGCCAGGGTACAGATAGACAACAAGATGGCGGCCGCCTCAGGTGGTCAGATCGTTAGCAATGCTGACATCACGTTCCCAACTGCATCAGGTGGTGCGTTTGGAACCATCACACATATCGGTATCTACGATGCCTCATCCAGTGGTAACCTTTTGGCTCATGGGGCACTGTCGGCATCACGTACGATCAGTGACGGGGACACTTTCCAGATCAATTCTGGATCACTCACTATTACCATAGACTAATCCAGTCTAACAGGGAGTAAACACCAGTGGCCTTGATCACCGCTTCAGCGGATCTAGACATATTACTTGACGTGGGCATCAACTACGTCCAGGACGACTACGTCGTACTGGATTACGTAGAAGGTGGCATCGACAGTGTTGACCTAGACATCGCTGTGGCACTGCTGATATCAACAGCGACCATATCTGTATCAGCAATCCAAGTCGCCACTGCCACCGCCACACTACCGATCACCGCAACGATCACCGCCACCGCGCAGGATCTCGACCTGGCCGCGGCAACGCTGGCCATCAACGCCACGCTGACCGCGACACCTTCAGTGACCGTGGTGGCGTCAAGCACATTACCGATCACCGCCACGATAGACGCCGCGGCGGACATACTGAAACTGGCCACTGCCACTTTGGTTATATCGGCCTCGGTCAGCGCATCAGCGGTCAAGACCGCAGTTGGTTCGGCCACACTACCGATAACAGCATCTATCGTGGCCGCGGGTTCAGACCTGGATCAAGCATCGGCCACGCTGTCTATAACAGGCGCGATAACCGCCACACCGGTGGCCACCATCCGTGGTTCTGCGATATTACCGATCAACGCCACCATAACCACCGTACCATCTGATCTGGATCTGGGTGCGGCGTTGCTGATCTCGACGGCCACCATAACCGCCACGCCGAGTGCCATCAAAGTGGCATCCGCCACGCTGGCCATCACGGCGGCCATAACCGCTATAGGTGTCAAAGCGGGACGTGTTGATCTAGACATAACGGCAAACTTGACTGCCACAGGTGGAAGGCGTATACTGGCATCAGCACAACTGCCGATAACAGCCACCATCACGGTTTCCGCCACAGACATCGACGTTGATCCATTCAACACCTACCGTGTTCCACAGGAGATCAGGACCATTGTTATACCAGAGGAATCACGGCTAATAAAAGTGTTGGAGGAATCGCGTGTAAATACAATACCAGTCGAGACCAGGGCCTTCAAGGTCCAGGAGGAGACCAGAGAATTCAAACTAAATCGACCAGTTTTTGCTGGTTCTGGAACAAGGAGAAACAGTTAGATGGCAAATCTCGCACTCACAGGATTTCAAAAGGACCAACAGGGCATTTTCATAGTCAAGGACCCGGACGCCAACATCGAGTACGCGTTGGACTTCGTGGACTACTTGAACACGGGCGATTCATTATCAACAGCACAGGTAACCATAGGCACCATCACGGGCGACGCCGCACCACTGGCATTCCCAACCGGGGCTGGCACTGACGTGAACATATCAGGCACCAAGGCGATTTTAAGGGTATCAGCGGGCACCGCCGGCAACATATACCCGATCGAGGTAAAGATAACCACCACCAATGGAGACACGGATTCCAGGCACTTCAGGATAGTGGTCAAAGACAAAGGATTACAATAATGACACCAGACAACACTGGCAAGAAATACCGTAAGCACGACAAGGACCTGATCAAGGACCTGGCACGTATCATGTGCACCTACGAGGAGATAGGTGAGATCATTGGCATAACCGCTGAGGGTGTTAAGAAGAGATACAAGAAGATTATAGACGCCGGAAGGGCGGAAGGTAAGAAATCATTGAGAAGGGCACAGATGGAGAGGGCACTGGCTGGCGATGTCAGGATGCAGATCTGGCTTGGCCGAAATTATCTTGACCAGAAAGATGACCCTAACTCAACAGATCATTCACAACCACTACCATGGCAGGAGGATGAATAACGGTGAAGTTGTCAACCCCACAGAAGACGGTAGCGAATGATCCAGCAAGGTTCGTGGTTCTATGCACAGGCAGGAGGTTTGGCAAGACCACACTGGGCATAAGACAACTGTTTTTCAATGCCAGACAACCTGACCAAAATGTTTGGGCGGTGCTACCCAGTTACAGACAGGCACGCAACGTTTGGTGGGACGCAGTAAAACACAAGGCCATAGAACTCAACTGGGCCAAAAAGATCAACGAAGCGGATCTATCCATAATATTGAAGAATGGTAGCAAGATATCACTGAAAGGTGCTGACAACAGGGACGCACTCAGGGGCGCCAAATTGAATTACATCTTCCTTGACGAGGTCGCAAACATTGACATGGAAGCATACACGGAAGTTTTGAGACCCACGCTGTCTGACACAGGCGGTAGGGCCATGTTCGCGGGCACACCAAAAGGCATTTCAAACTGGTTGTACGACATCTACCAACAGGGACAAGATCCCACCGAACCAAACTGGAGTTCATACCAATTCACCACCATACAGGGCGGTTTCGTCCCAGAAGAAGAGATACAACAGGCCAAACAGGAACTGGACCATAAAGTGTTCTCACAGGAATACGAAGGCACGTTCCAAAATTACGAAGGCAGGATCTACTATGGATTCGAAAGACAACACAACGTCAAGGATTTCTCGTTCGAGACCAGACAAAACATCATACACATTGGAATCGATTTCAACGTCCATCCGCTCACGGCGATCTGTTTCGTTGTCAAGGACAATAAAATGTACGTGATCGATGAGATAGAGCTGTATGGATCCAACACCGAAGAATTGACAAACGAGATACATGGCAGGTTCCCGGGCACAAAGATAATAGCATACCCCGATCCATCTGGCAGGGCAAGGAAGACCAATTCACCAAAGACAGATTTCAACATCCTACACAACGCGGGTTTCATAGTTAAAGCACCCAGCAGACACATTCCTGTCAGGGACAGGATCAATGCCGTAAATAGCAAGTTTTGTTCTGGTACAGGAGAGAGAGGCATCATGATACATCCAAAATGTAAGAGTCTGATCACTGCGATGGAGAGGCACATCTACAAAGAAGGCACTTCACAGCCAGAGAAGAACGGCGCGAGAGATTACTCACACATCTCAGACGCGTTGGGATACGCGACATCATTCCTATTTCCTATCACTAGGACTTATGAACCAACAGAACAACAAAACACATGGAAGGTTAGAATATAATGGCCACAGTAAGCAATTTCTCAGTCAATCAGGATCCCAAGAGGACCAGTGCCCACTACACGGCACTAGGTGTGCATCCTGAATACCTGACGCACTTCAAGCGTTGGGAATTTTTAAGGTCGTCCTATCTGGGATCTTATGAATACAAGATGGGTGAATACCTAACAAAATATCAATACGAAGGTGATTCAGAATACTTCAGGAGGATAGCCACTACCCCTTATGACAACCATGTCAAGAGCATAGTACACATCTACAACTCATTCCTTTACAGACAACCCATCAAGAGGGACTTCGGCAACCTCAAGGACACACCCGAACTCAAACACTTCATGAAGGACACTGACCTGGAAGGCAGGAGTTTTGAAAGTTTCATGCGTGACGTCAACACTTGGAGCACCGTGTATGGGTCATGCGTCATACTCCTAGATAAACCACAATCAAATGCTAGGACCAGGGCCGAGGAACTACAACAGGGCATAAGACCATATGCTTCTGTGTACACACCAGAGAACGTGTTGGACTGGGAATACACCAGACAACCATCAGGTTACTATGATCTAACATACCTTAAACTTCTTGAAGTTGAACAGAAGGCCTATGGCATGAACGCCAGATACTACATCAGGGAATTCACCAAGGACACCATAACACTGAGCGAATACAACGCCGAGAAGGGCAAGAGCGACATAATGGACGAGATACCAAACGAGATCGGTGTGATACCGGCTGTTTGGGTCTACGCCAACAGATCACCCATCAGGGGCGTGGGTGTGTCAGACGTGGGCGACATAGCGGACATGGGTAACGCCATATTCAATGAACTGTCAGAGATAGAACAGACCATTAGGTTATCAACATCACCAAGCCTCGTGAAGACACCAGAGGTGGATGCCGCGGCTGGTCCGGGCGCCATCATCACTGTGCCCAACGAGACCGATCCAAACCTGAAACCATATCTTTTACAGCCAACGGGACAGAGCGTTGAGGCCATATTGAAATCCATAGACGAGAAGATTGTGGCCATAGACAGGATGGCCTGCATGTCAGGCATCAGGACCGCACAGACGAGACAGCAGTCGGGCATAGCAATGATGACAGAATATTCTATGTTGGATGCCAAGCTCACAGAGAAGGCCAAGAACCTGGAACTCGCTGAGGAACAACTGTTCAGGTTGTTCGCTAGATGGCAGGGACAGGAGTTCGATGGCGAGATAGAGTACCCAATGGCTTTCCACATCAGGGACAAGAACCTGGACATGGACGTGTTGGAGAAGGCGGCAAGGACCACAAGGGACATAGTCAACGCCACACCAGACGTCAAGGCAGTGATAGATCAAAAGATCAAGGAGATACTGGCCAAGGACCCATTCGAACTGGAACAGATGAATCAGAATCGTGTTCCGATGTCACATCCTACTACCACACCGGTCAATAGGACCACACACATACAGGAAATGATTATGCAGGGCTACACGGACCAACAGATGTTGGACCTACATCCTGAGATATCGCAGGCGGACATCGACTCGGCCAAACAGCAACTACTAAACGTGGGTGACAACGATGCCGGTTCGCAAGGTTAAGGGCGGATATCGCTGGGGCCAATCAGGCAAGATCTACAGGACACGAGAACAGGCGGAACGACAGGGGCGTGCCATACGTGCCTCTGGTTATTCAAAACGCTCAGGCAGGAGGAGATAATGGCCAAGTACAAGGGTAGGACGGTAACACTCAATCGGCCATTCAGGACGCCCAGCGGACCCAAGAAGAGCGCGGTGTATGTGCGTAACCAGAAGACCGGCAACGTCAACTTGGTTAGATTTGGACAGCGTGGCATGAGCATAAAGAAGAACAATCCCGCGAGACAGAAAAGTTTCATAGCAAGATTCACACCAATATTAAAGGCAGTAAAGGGACAGAAATCATTGAGTCCGGCGTACTGGTCAATAAAGGCCTGGCGATAAAAATCCTTTACACAACAATTCGCAATTAAGTAATCGTGTATGTTCCCATATATAGGCGGTAAAAGCCATCACGTGCGATGGATAGATTCAATACTACCCAAGGAATTTACTAGATACGTGGAGGTGTTTGGTGGTGCTGGTTGGATGATGTTGAAATCTAACCGGGTGGCCAGTAGCCAACAACGCATCTACAATGATTTCAATCCCTTGTTGTCCAACTTCTATCATTGTGCCGTCCAGGACACCCGCAGGCTGTTGCGATTGTTGGAAACAACACCGGGCAGTGATACAGATAGATTCCGCCAATACCAGCGGGAACTGTTCACGGACCAACCAGTGTTCCGGGCACCCGACTTTGATCTAGCACTCAAATACATCTACCTACAGACGCAGGTGTTCGCGGGCACACCACTGTCCGCCCGATGTGTGCCCTACTTCGTTGATGTCAAGACGCATGGACGCTATCCATCCAAGTATGACACAATCATTAAGAAACTTCGAGACCGCAAGGTGATTGACAGGCTCTCCAACATAACTGAAGTCACACAACAGGACTGTATAGATGTCATAGACCGTTGGGACTCAGAGGACACGCTGTTCTATGTGGATCCACCATATCACGACAAGGAGTTCTACTACTCACAGGCTTTCCCAAAACACAAACACGAGCAGTTGGCTGAGAGATTGCGTGACATCCGAGGCAGATTCGCACTCAGTTATTATGACTTCGATGACCTACACCAGTTCTATCCGAAGGATAGATTCCACTGGCACCAACGCGAAGTCTACAGGGCCGCGGCAACCAGGACCAGTCATAGGGATAATTACAGAGAGAGATCTAGGGCAGTGGAGATCCTTATAACCAATTATGGAGGTGTACCATGGCAGGAATCAAGACCCGCAAGGGACAGCAGACCCATCACCAGAGATACTACGCCAGAGGCCAGGAATGGAGGCCTTGTAGGGTGATACAGCGGAAGAGGCACGGCAATGGCACCAGGGAGTTCATGGCCGCACAGTCGGTGCAGACCGGGGAGATCTACAAGAACTCACACGGATTAACCGCACCATGGCACTCAATACACTTCTCACCCACACAGACCGAGGGGGATGAATAATGCCATACCGGGGCAAACTGGATGGCCGGGCCATAGAGACCGCCACGTCGAGGGCATTGGAGGCGGTGTTCGATGAATACCGATTACACAACAAGAACTGCATAGAGCGACAGAGCCAGCAGGGCGCGTTCCATGCCAGGAAGGCGTTACAGCGACTTAAATATCTCGTACACAAGAGAAAAATCGAATTGTTAGAACTGTACACACAGGATGAAAGGAGATTGAATGCCTATCATAACAACATCAACGGCGTCAGCACTGCTGACCAACCGTATACCAACCAAGAGGAGGACCAAGATGGCGAGCGGAAGAAGGAAACCAATGACATCGGGCAGGAGGAAGCCTAGGAAACCCAGTGGCAGACGAAAGTAAGTTAATTGAAAACTGGATTAGAGGACAGGTTGCTAAGGTCCATAAAAAGACTGGAAAGGCGATCTGTCCTTTTGCAGAAAAGACTCTACAAGATCAAACGATACAGATCACGAGGGCGAAGGTTAATCTTCTGGAGCACATTATCCATTGCTGTCATATGGTTCCTATTTTTAGGCTTGATATCGTGGTGCTTTACATTGATTACAAGATAAGCGAGCAGAGACTGGCCACCATCTGTGAACAGGCACACCAGAACAAACTGCACATGGCCATCATGTATGATCACCCAGACAACAAGGGACTACACCAGGGTGTCAGTTTCAGTTACAAGAGGAAACCCTTGGTGATGATACAACCCCTGGACAAATTGAAAGACGCACAGGCCAGACTGCGCAGGTCTGGTTGGTACGAGGCCTGGGGTGTTGAAGATTTGGAACAATTCTATTAGAAATATAATCATACGACATAATTCCTGTAAATAATCGTGTAAATAACAACATACTCAATAGGAGGAAATCTAATGTCGGATTCAAAAGAGACAGAAGTCCAAGTTGCTGAGGCCACGGAGGCACAGGCGAACGACTCTAAACAACAAACTCCGGAGACAGAGGTGTCAAAAACCTACACTGCTGAGGAATTCAACAACGCCATGGCATCAGTCCGTAAGAAGACCGAGACCAACGTGTTGAAAAAATTCCAAGATGTTGATGTTGAACGTTATCGTGAACTTGTTCAGAAGGAAGAACAGATGAAACTGGAAGAACAGAAGAAGCGAGGCGAGTTTGAGAAGATATTGAAGGAGACCGCTGAGAAGAAGGACCAAGATATCCAACAACTCCGCTCACAGTTGAACTCAGTCAAGGTGGATGGTGCATTGTTGAACAGTGCTTCCAAACACAAGGCCATAAATCCAGACCAGGTAGTTAGATTGGTCAAGGAAAAGGTCAGATTGAACGACGCTGGTGACGTTGAGGTCATTGGAGACAATGGCACACCTAGATACACTGAATCTGGAGAACTAATGGGCGTGGATCAATACGTGAGTGAATTCCTTTCACAGAACACGCACTTCGTCCAAGCAGGTCCCAGTGGATCAGGATCGACATCAAACACCAACGCAAAGTCAGTGCAGGAATTGGATACTTCGAAATTGGATCTAAACAATCCAGAACACAGAAGGATCTACAAGGAAATTAGGCAGAAGTCTGCCAACAATCCCAAGTTCTTCTAAACTATAACAACAAAGGAGAATAGCAATGGCTATCAATACTACATCGACACACGGTGCTTTGTTAACGAACATTTTACAAGAAGCGGTTTTCACTGCGTCAGAGAGATCTATCGCTGGAAGCCTTGTGAAAGTGTTTGACATGACAGGCACTCCAGGTCTTACTGCCCAAGTACCAGTATACCCAGAAGTTGCGGCTTCAGGTCTTACTGAAGGCACTGACCTAACAACACAAACAAGTGTTAACCCATCAACAGTAACAATCACGGCATCAGAGATTGGTGTTAGAGCTGACTTGACTGACCTTATCAGGGAGAGTTCAGGCAGAGACGTTGCGGCTGACGTGGGAAGAATACTTGGAAACGCGATTGGTGAGAAAGTTGACTTAGACGTTTTCGCACAATTCGATTCATTGACAACAAACGTGATCAACTCGTCTGGCACAGACTTATCACCAAATGACATCCTTAAAGCGATCTACTTGCTAAGGGGTCAATCGGCCCCAGCTGACGCTGACGGCGATTACTATGGTGTGTTCTCACCAGCACAGTTACACAACGTTGCGAAAGTATTAACTCAAGCAGGATTCGTTGGTTCACAAGCACCGGCAATCTCTAACTTGGGTAATTCTTTACTTTCAAGTTCAGCGTACATGGGTAAAATCTACAACTGTAAAATCTTCATGACGACAGCGGTTGCTGTTGACTCGGCGGACGATTCAGTTGGTGGAATATTCTCACCAGAGGCTTTCGGTCACGTGGTTAAAAGACCAATCGTGGTAAGAGAACAGTACGATGCTTCGGCTAGAGCGACTGAGTACGTTGCGACTACTGCCAGAGGTAACGCGATCTTAAAAGACGCTTACGCGGTTAAAATCAAATCAGAGGCAGTTGTAGACTAATAATCTACCAACCCTCAGGTTAATTGGGAAAGGGCCTTCGGGCCCTTTTCTTTTATGTGTTATTACAATCAACACGCACAGCCAATAAATAACTGCGTCCAGAAGGACTGGACGGAACCATTTACAGGAGGACTCAAATGGCAAACATGAGCACAGACTCAGACCTACTTGAATATGAGCCGGACATACAAAACTTCGGCATACAATCATTCTCAGACCTACACGCCAAAACGACAACTGACATCCTAAGAAAATTGCGAACGGAGTGGTGGCCTAGGGCTACCTACGGAAGATACGACATCACCACGGGCACATACACGGAGATGGACAACAACCTGTTGAACTACAGCCAGTTCACTAGGGCGGCGGTGTATTACACCTTCGCTGAGTTCATTTTCCCCCGTCTCAGCAGTTTCTCAGTTGATGGTGACGTGTTCAGGGAGAAGATGAATTACTATTCACAGAAATTTGCCGAGGAGTTCCAGGCAGTACTGAAAGACGGAGTAGAATACGATTACGATTCAAGTGGAACCATAGAGAACTCAGAGAAACAGGCCACACACTTCAATCGTCTCGTTAGATAACGATGAGCGCCAGGGAAAGCATAGCAGAGGACATCAGGGAACAACTGATCAACATGTCAGATCCCGCACCGGGACTGGTCACGAGGGAGTTCTTCGAGTTCGAGAAACTTGCGATCACGCAGTATCCGGCCATCCTCATTGTCACGGGCAACGAGGAACGCACGGACGTCACACTGTCAGAGCGACAGGGCATCCTACAGATAGAACTGAGATGCTGGGTGCGTGGCAACGAGCTGGACACCAAGCGCAACGAGATCATTGAAAAGATAGAACAGACACTTGAGGGATCAAGGGGTCGCAACATCACCGTCAACAAGGACGCCACACACTACGTGGAGACGCGTGTGACCAACGTTGAAGTGATAGAACGTAATCCACCCATAGCACAGGTCATCGTGACCGTTGAGGTGGAATACATGTACAAGAGGGGTAACGCATAATGAGAGAACTATACGACAAGGACGGGAATTCACATCTTGTGCCGGACAACCAAGTCCAGGACAAGTTGAGATCAGGTTGGGTGTTTTTCAAAAAACCTGAATCGGTCAAGGCCGAGAAAAAAAGCATCAAAATTAAATCAACAACACGACCGAGAGCCACGATGCGCATAACCAAGGCAGAGGCGGAGGTCATAAAACCTTTTAACGAGGAGGACAACTAATGGCAAACAATACAACTGCATACGCAGGTACTTCTGGTGTGGCCAAGTTCGATGTTGGTGGCTCCGCTACTACTATCGCATCAGTCATATCTTTCACACTAACCAACACTGGTGATGTCATCGAGACATCAGCAATGGGCAACACGGCAAGGACATACGTTCCAGGCTTAACCAACGCAACCGCTTCAATGAGTTTATATTTCGTTGACGGTGATTCAGCACAGGCGGCTCTACAGTCAGCACCTGGATCAGCGGCGGCCACAATTGAACTTTACCCATCAGGTGAGATCACAGGTCAGAAACTTTCAGGTGAGATGATTGTTACATCTTTTGAAATCTCTGCCGCAAATGATGGCGCCGTGACAGCGGAAGTGTCAGGACAAATTACAGGAGCGGTTACAGTAACCAACCTATAATGACGAGAGTTATCTTTAACGGCGCCAGCATGAGAGAAAAGGTCAAGGCAATAACAGAAGCCGCGACCGAAGGTATCACTGACGCCGTTCTAGATGATGTGATCAAGAGATCTCCAGTGGGACAAACTGGCAGATTTAAGAAGAGCTGGCGTAAGAGCGGAAGTGGTTACAGATATAGATTGACCAATCCACAACCTTACGGTGGCGCACTGGAAAGAGGTCGTAGTAAGCAGGCACCAAATGGTGTCGTCAGACCCGCGATCGAGAACATAAAACAACCTATCAGGAGATATAGATGAACATAACAGACAAGATAAGCAAACACTACCAGTCCAGCATTGGTGGTGAACTACAAAAATTCAAGTGTGAGGAATGGGACTGTGACATATACTTCAGGACCACTTACCCACTCAAGGACGAGGCCAAGATAATGCAACTGACCCAAGAGGGCAAGACCGTTGAGGCACTCGTCGAGAGCATTGTGACCAAGGCCAGAGATGCCGATGGCAAGAGGCTTTTCCACGATGCTGACAGGATAAAGTTGATGAACGAGGCCGACCCACAGGTTGTGATCAAGGTGGCCACTGCCATCAACAATGCTAAATTAACCGCTTCACAGGAATCTATCGCAAAGGAATAGGTTCCAGTGTTGAGTTGAAGTTTGTAATGATACTGGCAGATCGATTGAAGAAGTCAGTCGAGGAAATCTTACAAATGACGACACTGGAGTTAGAACTGTGGGCCGGTTATTTGTTGCATGAACACAACGAAGGGAAGAAGACTATGGGAAAACAACAACCAATGCCAAGGAGACGTAGGTAATGGCCAAGACTGAAACATTATTGCTTGATATACAGATCAAGAACCTTCAGGCACTAGGACGTGTCAACCAAAACATCAAAAAGCTCGAAAGAAGCAGTCTTACGATGGGCAACGCCGTCAAGGGCGCCTTGGGTGCTTTCGCTGTAATTGGTGGTGCTAGGTTAATTGGCAATCTTGTAAACACGGTACGTAGGTTTGAAGACCTAAGGGCAACTTTGGTCACCATAGAGGGCAGTGCAGAAGCGGCGGGCAAAGCATTTGAGCAGATAACAAAATTCACCGCCGGCACAACATTCCAGGTCGATGAGGTATCCAACGCATTCATAACCTTGCGTAACGCGGGTCTAGAACCAACAACTGACCTGATGACCAACATTGGTAACATAGCGGCAGGTATGGGTCGTAGACTCGATGATGTCGCAAGGGCAGTGTTCAATGCGACCACGGGTGAGTTTGAAATGCTCAAACAACTTGGTATCAAGGTCAAGACCGAGGGCGACAAACTCACGGTAAACTTCAGAGGCACCGCAACCACCATACAGAATGATGGCAGGGAGATCATTAATTTCCTTAACCAGATAGGTGAGGTTGAATTCGCTGGAGCATTGGAGGCAAGGGCCAACACACTATCAGGTGCGATCAGTAACCTAGAGGACGCAATCGCGCTGGCAACGGTGGCCATAGGAGAACAAGGATTCAGGCAAGAATTGACATTGTTGGCCAAGGAGATGACCAAGGCCGTCGAAGATGGTGATCCACTTATCAAATTCTTTGGAAATGTGGCCGTGTTTGGCGTCAAGGCGTTAAGACAGGTCGCCAAAGGTGCCAATGAATTCTTTGGTGACATCAGTGATCTAGTTGATTACATCAACAAGCAGAACGCTTTCAGAAATCTAGAGATGGGAGTAGGAAGTGTCAATGACACTTTCGAGATACTGGGTGACACGCTGAGCGATTACCCACTGACAAAATTCAATGACACAGTTGAAGAGGCCACCAAGATAACTGCCACTCATCAGATGAAACTTGATGAGTACAACATGACATTGAAACAATCAAAGGATCAACAGGATAGATTCACGAAAGCCATGGAGAAATCCAAACAGGAGTCAGAACAACTGGCCGCAAGGTTCAACGTCAACGTGACGGCACTGGACCTCTTCGTCGCTGGTTATAACGCCTTAAATGACCAAGCAGTGGATTCAATCACTAATGTCATAATGGGCACAGAGAGTTTGGGAGATGCGATCAAAAACATCGCACAGACCGCACTGCGATCTCTTATATCAAGTTTTGTACAGTTGTTTATTGTTGGTCCAGCACTCAAAAAGATCGCTGAAATAATGGGATGGGACATGGTCAATGCCACTGTGAGACAGACGGAAGCGGAGAAACAACTCAACAGCCAATTGAAGAAACAGATTGGACTGAGATTATTGTTGATGCTACTGGGCGGCAGAGCCGATGGTGGCACGGTTGGATACACTAGTGGCAAGGGCAAGGCCAATGGCGGTGCCATAGGCTACAGGGGCGCCAGGGCCATGGGTGGCAACGTGGGCACCGGTGGTGCTTACCTCGTGGGTGAGCGTGGTCCGGAACTGTTCGTGCCCAACACAGCGGGCACAGTGGTCTCCAACGAGGCATCGGGCAGGGCCATGGGTGGTGAGGTCATCGTCAACTTCAACATCAACGCTGTTGACGCCGCTGGGTTTGATGAACTGTTGTTATCAAGAAAAGGACTGATCATTGGTACCATACAACAGGCGTTCAGACAGCAGGGCAGGAGATTTGCCTAATGTATTCAACCAACATACGTAGTCTTGAGTTGACCAATAACACATACAACGAGAAGAACACCAGCATCACTGGTCGTACTTTCGTGGCAGACTTTGGCAATAACTATTGGACTTTTAGGATCAGGACCACACCATTGTCTCGCGCGGATTTCGCACAAAAATTTTTCTTGACCAACCAAGCAGGCAATGGACTGCTGTACAGTTTCAGTGGTAGCAACGTGGGTAGGATCAATACCGCCATACAGATACCAGTTCTCAATGACAGCGCCGGCACTGTGAGTGGCACTGTGCTTACCACCAGTGGCACAGGTGTAGAACCTTTTTACAGCCAGGCCGTTGGTTCAGACACAGTTGGAATAACGGGCGGAACTGGCACCATAAAGGCCGGTGATCTAATCCAGTTCGCCAATCATGCTAAAGTTTATATGGTCACCGAGGATTGTGATCTAGACGGAAGCAGTGTTGACATTTTGAAGATAACACCTAGATTGATCAAGAATGTTGATTTCAATCAAGTGGCATATGATTCAGTAACATTCTCGGCCATACCGGACGGTGATGTTATAAGTTGGGACATAGGTGTAGAAGAACTTTACGAATTCGAGGCCACCTACAGGGAGGTGTTCTAATGGCTGGCACATTCCCTGATAACACAATATTCAAGTCAATGCAGATAAGATCAGATACCAACCAATTCACAACCATCGATGGCAACAACAACCTCTATGGTAAATTTCCAGCGGAACCGGTTTCATGGGCCGACAGGACGGTTTCCGACATCACTCACGCGTGGGAGTTTGATCTCACCACCAAACCATTGACCCGTTCAGAGATGGGTCCTATCCTGGCATTCCTGAACAAGCAGAACGGATCGGCGGAGACCTTTGAGATAACACCACCACAGACCAATTCAAGGAATGGCGATCCAAACCTAGATAGGGTGTTCTTGCTGGGCACGGCGCTACAGAAAGGTGCGATTGGTATAATCTTCTACATCGATGCACCTTTCGAGGACTCGCCTGACTACAACGAGGATGGAGGGGTGGTTCAGATCTTTCCCGGTGATTTCTTTAGATTCACAGACCATGACAAAGTTTACATCTGGCAGAGTTCGGTGTTCACGGTACCGTGTGCTAATTTTGACGCTGCCTTGGTCGGGCAAAACGGCTATTTCTTTCCGCCCGCCCAGAGACCATTGGCGAGCAACTCAAGATTCAACCTAAATCCCAGTTTTAAGGTGGCGTTGATAGCCGAGCCAATGGTGGTTGAAACAGACGTGGACGGGCTGTTTGAGATAAAAATATCAGTGAGGGAGGAACCATATGCCTAGATCCAATGACCTCACAACCACTATCCTGGATACCAGGACCATACGGTTCATTGACTGCGTCAAGATAGAATTGTCGGCCGGTACCCTATTCTACACCAACTATGAAGCCGACATAGCCCTGACCAGCATTGATGGTAGCACAATCGACACTTATCTCACTGGACAGGGTTATGTTGGGCACTCGCCGATCACATCAACCGGGCAGGCCAACCCGGATACTGTTAACATTACATTTGACAGCAGTCAACTGGACAGCACTGCCAACCTGATCGGACCGGCATTCCTTAACGGGGACACCACTGGTGCGCTGATTACAATTACCAAGGTGCACATCACCAGCTCCGGCACTGTGGGCATGTCATACATCGCTTTCCGTGGCATCATAGACAACTTCTCGATGAAACTTACGGATACATCGCAGACATTGACCATATTCTGTGGTGGGCAATTTGCTAATTTTGATAAACAGGCATTGTATGGCTATACCAACACAAAAAGTCAGCAGTTGGTATATCCCAATGACACGGGGTTTGATTTCAGTGAGAATGACAACTCTAACATAAGGTGGGAGGAATAGATGGGGATAGGTAAATTTTTCAAGAAAATAATTCCAAAAGAGATCAGGAGACCGGTAAAGGCCATCGTTGATCCAGTAATAGATTTTACAACCAACACTCTAAAAGCAGTTGTATCGCCATTCACGGGGGGCTTTGACCTACCTGATGTCAGCCTGGATGTCAATGCAGGTTCTGGCCAGATCAAGGCCGCAACCACCGTAGATTTCAATGCGGCCAACAGGGCAATACCGGTGCTGTATGGTAACAATGTCAGTGTGGCAACAATACCGGTGTTCGTGGGCACACATGGTGATGATTCCGCCGACACCAGCAAACAGTATCTATACATGGCCGCGGTGATATCCCAAGGATTCCATGGTGCGGCAACAGCAAAGACTCAGGTCATATTTGGCAGTGTGCTGTCAAGGATGACTGTTGATGGCAAACCTGTACACCTAGGTGTTGGAACGCAAAATTTAAATGACAATTACAGTTCAAGGTATGATGGTAGCACAACGCTCGGTGAGACCACTTCAAACGGCGGGATAAGATCAAGCGGCAAGGGAGGGGTACAACCTTCGCAGTACACAATAACCAAAGGCACTTTCGCGAACAGGTTAAAACTACAATATTTTGATGGTAGCAGTGATCAACCTGCCTCAAGCCTGTTGAGGGAACACCCCGATTGGGATGATGACCAAAACACTCTGAGCGGGATACATTATGTGGCATTAAGATTCGAATTAAAGGCGGCAGACGAGGTAGTTGGCGGCAGTGATGGTGATGGCACTTTTAAACAACCTTATTCATCCACGCCGGCTGTAGTTGTGACCACCAGTGGCCGTAGTATTCCAAATTTCACAGTTGGACATAGCCATTCGCCAGGGTATCATGAAAGATTCCAAACCACGAACAATTTGCCGGCGCCTGGTGGAATATTCAGTGGTGCTTCTCCACACATCAGTCATCACAAGCCGTTGAATGCACCTGCGCCAGACGGACTCATCAATGGAATTGACAAAGTGGCAAGTGACATTGTGGCGGTTGACAGTGATACCGTCATAGAGATACAACCTTACGCAGATTTCCAAGCAAAAAATTACAACAGTTTGGCCCATGGCACCGGCATACAACCATTCAACGTCCATGCCCATTTGTTCAGTCTCGGATGGACTTATGATTTCGTTTTCATGGTTCCCAGTGGTTTTGATTCCGCGACAGATCTTGATCACGCACTGTGGTTGAAACATGTGGGAGGTGGTCATTATAGGTTCATTAACCAGCAATCTGCCCTGATCTATAACAGGACCATTCCTGATGCCACGGTTACTCTCTTTGCTTATGACAGTGATCTTACTGAAGCAATCATTAACAATAGCGTACCTACAGAACAGGCAGGTGACAGTACCACTGCCGAGTATAGATTCTATTCTGATTCATTCACAACCAATCTATTGAACAATCGATTCAATGCGCTGACGGGCGATCAAGTGATGAGATTAAGGATAAGAGATTACTCCACAGGACAAAATGATGTGTACCAGATCACATCTGTGAATGATACTAGCATATCTGACGCCGATTACCCTTACATCACTTTTGGAATCTACAACGAAGACAGCAGTGCGGTGGCGAGTAATTTTTACAGCACGGTGCCAATAAATGCCACTGTGTATGTTGAGACGCAGGATGGAGACGCATCTGGCACATGGGATCCACGTCCGGCCAATATTGAATTACACAGGGATCAAGGTTATCTCGTTGATGGTTTATCACACCAAGGGTATTTCCCAGATGGCAATCCGATCGAATACCTTTTCGATTACATGCTGAATCCAAATTATGGGATGGGCCTATCAATCAACGACCTCGATACAGAAAGTTTTGTGGAAGCCAGTATCGCTGGTGACAGGATACCGGAATACATTTCGGCAACCTTTGATCCCTTTTACATGAACAAAGGCACATCATTAGATATTTTCGCAAGGAACGAATACATGTATGGTCCTAATGCCTCGCCTGGTACCATTGAGGGTGATAGGTTTTCGATATCTGATAACACGTTAGATAGACAGTTCGTGATCGACACCAGCAGATCACACCTACAAAATGTCAATGAGATCCTGGCATCCGTAGGTGCCATACTTGATGTGGTAGACGGAAAATTCAGATTAATACTTGAGAACGCTGGCGTGCCATACAATCAGGAGTCAATACCACCGGCCACTGCATTACCTATCACAGCACATATCAAGGACGAACACATCATCGATGCGATCACCTTGAACACCACAAGTGTCAATGACAAGTTCAATCTCATCAAACTGGATTACACTGACTTACAATTGAATTCGCAACCAGACAGTGTGATGAGCCCAGATCCGGTGGACGACAGCACCGATATCAGGACACAATACCTGGCCGAGGACAATGACAAACCTCTGGAGGGCAACTTCACCTTCAGGAGCATTTATGATCCAGTCACCGCGGGCAAGATGGCCACGCTGTTGTTGAAGAAATCCAGGGGTCAGCCAACTCTCAACTTCGTTGCATCACACATAGCATTGAATTGCCTGCCAGGGGATTTCATCAGGATAACCAGTGAATCTATGAAGTTGGATGACGTGTTCAGGGTGACTTCTACCACGCTGAACAACGATCACACCATCGCGATGGCTTGTATCAGGCACGTGCCTGAATTCTATGACATCACGGACCAAGGTCAGATCTTTGAAGGCAGGAGAAACATAATCGATATCAAATAGTGTCCATGAATTCCTTGGCACTGGTCCATCGCAAGGGAAACCCAAAATCTCTGGGTTGGTCATGGATAACATTCAATTGTGTGATTTCACTGACATGTCGCAGGAATCGTAATTTATGAGTGTTGTGTTTGGTTGGGGGGAAAGAACGCCATGGGTATTGTTCGTCATAGATGCTGTTATTAGTGCGTTGCCAGTCCAACCCCAATAGATTGATTTTTCTACAACCAAATTGTATGGCCAGTGCTAATGCCAATGTACCACTGCAGAAACCTGTGTGATGTCTCCATTCTCCATAACTGACGTTGGATGCCACAGTGTTCCACGATTGATTTTGATAATTTCTCCTGGTCCAATATGTCACATTTGGGTTGAGTCCTTCTAGGCCTAATCTTTGAATCACTGGCCGGTCATAGGCACACACGTGGTCCACGTCACGGTGCTGTTCTATGAAGTTGCAACCTATCTCCAGGGGCTGTCTTGGTATGTCAAGGAACTGGCGCACTGATGGACCATTGAACCAAACCACCGCCGTTTCTTTACCATCAAGCATAGTGATATTTAAATACTGACGAGGTCAGTGAGCAATGAAAAGAGACATATTCAACCGGATCATAGAACAACTGGGTGGCAGGTGGGTGCTCGCAAGGACACAGGGGCGTGGAGGTCCATCAGGAGTGCCCGAGGTGAGATGGCCCAACAGGAAGCGGTGCCGCAGACCAGGTGCTGACTGCGCCAATCCACACACGATATCATTCAATCCACGTAGGACGCACCGTCGTTGGTGCCATCATTGCAGTTGGCGACTGACTTAAATACCCATGTTCAATATCTCCCGATATGAACCGTCAGTGCCCCCGCTTCTGGCATATCCTTTGATGGGGCACTGGCCTTAAAGCACGTCTCTGTAGATCACGCGATTGAGTATTTTGTACACCTGTTGATATGATATCCCAAATTTCCGTGCCAATGCCACGCGAGGCATACCGCTCTGTCTTATCTCCCGCACTTGATCCGCTGTGAGATGTCCTTTACGGCCTGTTGGATTGTTCCTTGCCCGTTTTTTGCGTCGCATGTCCTCCATGTTTTCCATATGGTTGCCTAGGCATAGATGCGTGGGATTGACGCAGTGTTTGACATCACAGGTGTGCATTATGAAATCATGTCGTGATAAGGTCGGGGAAGGATTGTGGAACTGATACATCCATCTGTGGGCGGCCATCAATTTCCTGCGTCGTGGACACCAATATTGCGCATAACCGGTCCATTTGTTGATGGATCCCTGCCATGCCCAACAGCCACCCGTGTCGTCGATGGCAACGCGATCTAGGAATCTGGCGTATTCGTGTGTGTTGGGTTTCATTGTTTCATATTATAAACGAATCTGTTTGCGCAGTCAATAGTGGCAGTGTGGGAGTGAGTTACACTCACTCAAAAAGGACTGGCGTCCTTTTTCTTTTTCTGCTCCGCCGCAAGAAGACTTTTAGCAAAATCTTCTCCAGTTAGGTTCACTACATCCAAGCGTTGTGGTAGAGGGTGTTTCGTATCTTACCAAGCCTCCAAGAGGCCCTCCGACTTCCGTCATTGCGAACACCAGGTGAACCGTGGCTGACTCGAAGTCATAGTTCGCAAAGCCTGACGCACAAAAGTCATCAAAATGCGTCAGCATCACTGCTCATAGATTTGCTTGTCAAAGCCTAACAAGTTCAGCCGCAACTGGCCTACGCAATCAGAGGGTGCGATCAACTCTTGTAAAAATTTGTTGTTGCTATGTGTGCCTGAAAGTTGCCTATAATTGCCTGATACGCAACTATATATGACCAGACTAGCAGATGTCAAATCTTTTGTGTGTGCGTGCGTCTGTGTGCGTTTAAAGGTGTGTTTTGGGATAGAATTAGAATGGGTTGCCTGGCGTCTTTAGGATTGTAGCATGGCAACTATAGATCGATAGGTAGCCAAGCAACCACGTTTATTTAACCGCTAGTGACTGACCCTTTAGATTACCAACTCCGGTTGACCTGCTCCGGCATCCATGCTATAATAATGACATCACGCACCGTTCAGTTCGCGTGCTCCATTACAAAGACAACGGTGCGTGACCAACAACAACAAGGTCAAGCAAGGAGGACCCAATGAAGACAGCAAAAACAATCACCATGATCATGATAGTGATCTCACTCACAGCGTGTTCATACAATCCACGGATAGACACCGTGGGCCGATCAGGCACTTTTGACACCAGCCAAGCGGAACGACTCACCAACGACATACAGCACTGCCGCCAGTACGCCGACGAGCACACGTTCAGGTTATACGACACCCTGAACCAGGGCTGGGGTGCCTACTTCCATTTCGCAACACTGGGCATAGTGCCCAAGCGTGAGAGCAAGTATAAACAACGTGTCAATCAATGCTTACGTGGACGTGGGCATTCGGTAATTGACTGATGAGGACAGGAAGACCACCCGTAGAGCCCATACAAAGATTCATGGCCAAAGTGCGTAAGGATCCCGCGACAGGTTGTTGGATATGGACAGGATGTCGTATGAGGGAATATGGATGCTTCCGAATGGAACCACGCAACGTAAGGGCACACAGATGGATATATCAATATATCAATGACATCACATTAGATAGAGAACAATATGTGTGTCACAGGTGTGATAACCCTATATGTGTGAATCCAGATCACCTTTGGGTAGGCACAGCCCAACAGAATTCAAGTGACATGGTGCGTAAAGGCAGAAGTAGAAAAGGACTGCCACGCATTAGGTACACTTAAATAAGAATTGCGTGCGGTATCCAGGCTCTCATACACGTGTTTGGACTTATAAGTGACCGCACACAATGGTGGTGCCCCTCCCCTTACTCCTTGCAGAGCTGACTGGGGCACCACTTACCAACCCCCACTGACCCAATCCTCCTAAATACACGAAACAATTGACTGCTACCCCAAGGAGGAGAACAAATGAGTCAAACAATAATCAACGGCGACAGCCTCGAAGAACTCAAACTGATCAAAGACGACACCATAGACGCGGTGATAACCGATCCACCCTATGGCATAGCGTTCCTGGGCAAGGACTGGGACAGCTTCCGCGGCACGAAGGTGGCCAAAAGCCAGGTTGTGAAGAACCTGGGCACCGGAATGAGGATGACCACGCACCGGGAGAACCTGAACTACCAAGAATGGTGTGAACAATGGGCCCGTGAGTGCCTGCGTGTGCTGAAACCGGGTGGATGGCTGTTGGCGTTCTCGGCCGCCAGGTTATACCACAGGATAGCGGCCGGCATCGAGGACGCGGGTTTCGAGGTGCGTGACCAGATCATGTGGATCTACGCTTCGGGATTCCCCAAGGCACAGGACATAGG
>Ga0129324_10000453_pt1 | contig 29898 bp, 20 predicted proteins | sample CPBDNA_7_FD_96879 | JGI IMG/M metagenome (GOLD analysis project Ga0129324, IMG submission 96879) | Freshwater to marine salinity gradient microbial communities from Chesapeake Bay, USA - CPBay_Spr_15_0.2_DNA | ecosystem: Environmental > Aquatic > Marine > Coastal | place: USA: Chesapeake Bay...
AAAACGACCTGATTTTTTTTATAAAATCATATAGCAAAGGGTTGGTGATTCGGTAATTGAATCCTAAATCATCTGCATCCAAAAAAACAAGATAAGTCCCTTTTGCTTTTTTGATCGCCAAATCACGGGCATATCCCTGTCCCCTGTTTTGAGGAAGATCAATAATTTTAATTCTTGAATCAACAGCGGCGTAGTTTTGAATAATCTCTAAACTATGGTCGGTAGAGGCATCATTAACGGCAACCAACTCCCAATCCTTTTTCTTTTGCTTAAAAACCGATTCTATGGCAAACTCCAAATAGAGAGAAGCATTAAAGACGGGTACTATAATGGAAAAATCAATCATTCAATTCAAATAAAGAAACCCGTACTAAAAATTTGGTACGGGTTTAATTGTTTAAATCGGTTATCTATTTCTAACTACTTTTTTGATGTTCCAAAATAGAGTTCATAGAAACAACCGAATGCTACCAACAAAACAGATATTAAACTTGCAAACTGAAAAAACAGAGGTTCTTCCGGATCAATTCCATTTTTTCCAATCATATAAGCATTAAATCCGGCTAAAATAACTGCCAAATAGAAGATGAAAAATAGAATATTTCTCTTTTGTTTTTTTAAATAACTCATAATTGAAATTTATTAATAATGATAGCTTCCACCTGAGCGACAAGAAGCACCAATAGCAGCTGAACCAACAATGAATCCTCCAGCAGTCACAGTGAAGATTTGAAAATTCACTTTAGGAGTAAACCTAATGCTTACGAATAATACTTATTAATTAAATGCAGCATATTTCTGTAACAACTCTAATGAAGCATATTGAAGCGTTTTTTCATGCGTTGCTTCCAAAATAATATTTGGGGCTTTTCCCGCTTTTTCTGCTTCTAGCCAACGCGAAACACATAAACACCATTTGTCACCGGGCTTCAATCCTGGAAATTGCCAATAAGGTATTGGTGTCATCAAATCATTGCCCTTTGATGCCGAATACTCTAAGAACTCTTGCGTGATCACCGCACAAACCGAATGTGTTCCAGAGTCTTGCGAAATTGTTCTACACAGGCCATCTCTAAAATAACCGGTAGCAGGGTTGGTGCAGCAGGAGAGGAGGGGGGTTCCGAAAATATTTTGTTCCATGGCTCAAAATTATTAAAATCAAAAGTGATTCAACTCATAAACAATACTATTTAATGAAATTATATTTTACTGTCTTGGCGTTACACGGCAGTTTCTAAGTCGAAAAGTCAGAAGGTGGCTTAGTATGGAGTGACGAGCTGTGTTTTAATTTTAATCCGAGAACATTAGATAATATTATTTGTATTATATTGCATACCGGAACAGAACAGTATGGATGTGTCACTTATTTCTTTTACCATTAATCACCAAAGCGATATTCCTAAATATCAGCAAATCGTGAATGCGATCAACAATGCAATTGGGAAAAATATATTACAAAAAGGAGGCGTCTTGCCTTCCGTAAATAAAATATGTAAAGTAAACCGATTGTCTAGGGATACGGTTTTTAAGGCCTATACCATACTCAAGGAAAATGGCGTGATTGATTCTGTCCCAAACAAGGGCTATTATGTGGCCAATGAAACTAAAAAAGTACTTCTCTTGCTAGATACGTTCAAGGCCTATAAAGAAGTTTTATACCATTCTTTTATTAATAATTTACCCGAAAATATTATCACTGACGTTCAATTTCATCATTATAACATTGATAATTTTAAAACCATAATAAACAACAGTATTGGGAAATATTATAAATACATCGTCATGAATTTTGACGATGATAACATCCCTAAAATAATTTCAAAAATCAGTAATGACAAATTGTTGTTGATAGATTGGAATATACATTCAAATTCAGAAAACAATTATTTGTTTCAAGATTTTGGCAAGTCTTTTTTCAGATCCTTGGAAGGGGCTACAGGGCTTTTTGGGAAGTACAAGGAATTACACTTCCTGTACCCTTCTTTTACCAATCATCCCAAGGAGACAATTACTTTTTTCAAGAAATACTGTAAAGCTTTTAATTTCAATTTTAAAATAATAACGGATTCAAAAGAATTTAACATTGAAAAAAGCATTGCTTATATCAGTGTGAGTGATCGAATGTTGGGCATGTTTTTGGAACAGTGCAGGAATAAGAATTTTGAGCCAGGAGTGGAGGTGGGTTTTCTCTCCTATAATGAAACTCCGATGAAGAAATTTATTTATAAAGGCATCTCGGTTATTTCAACAAATTTTAATGAATTGGGCACCAAAGCAGCGGAATTCATCACACAGGAAAAGCCAATGCAAAGTTACATCGAAACACAATTAACAATAAGAGAATCATTATAAACCATGTATTACATAGGATTTGATATCGGAAGTTCCTCAGTAAAAGTAGCACTTGTCAACGCTCTGAGCGGAAAGAAAATCATTGCGCTTCATGAACCTCAAGAAGAGATGGCCATCACTGCCCTCCAATCGGATTGGGCAGAACAAGACCCCAATTCTTGGTGGGAATATGTTTGTAAGGCAACAAAAAAAGCGATCAGGGAAGCAAAAGTGTCGGCAAAAGAAATTTCAGGAATTGGTATTTCCTATCAAATGCACGGTTTGGTTGTGGTTGACAAAGCGGGAGTGCCCCTGAGAGATTCCATTATTTGGTGTGACAGCAGGGCAGTCGACATTGGCAACAAAACTTTTGAAGATTTAGGAAAAGAAAAATGCGCTTCTAATTTATTAAACTCCCCGGGTAATTTTACGGCCTCTAAGTTGAAATGGGTAAAGGATAACGAGCCAGAATTGTACGAAAAAATTTATAAGTACATGCTACCCGGAGATTTTATCGCATACAAACTAACAGGAGAGATGAATACGACCAAGAACGGTTTGTCGGAAGGAATTCTTTGGGATTACAAAGAAGATAAGGTCGCAGATTGGTTGCTGGATTATTATGGAATCAATCCTTCCCTAACTCCCACCATTGTCCAAAACTTCACCAATCAAGGTGAGGTAGATGAGAAAGGGAGTCAAGAATCGGGTATTCCCATTGGAACTCCTGTAATCTATAGGGCTGGGGATCAACCCAATAATGCACTTTCTTTAAACATTCTCAAACCCGGGGAAGTTGCTGCAACCGGAGGAACTTCGGGAGTGATCTATGCCGTTACGGACATTTTAAAATCAAAAGAATCTTCAAGGATTAATAATTTTGCCCACGTAAATTACACCCCTAAAAGTACAAACGTAGGGAAGTTACTCTGTATTAATGGAGCAGGAATTATGTACCGTTGGTTGCGAAATAATTTAGGAGAGGAGTCCTATGAAGCCATGAATAAAAAAGCCTCAAAAGTCGCTGTGGGTTCAGATGGGGTGGTGGTGATTCCTTTTGGTAACGGAGCAGAGCGGATGTTAAACAGTAAAAATATTGGCACTCATTTTATTAATTTAAACTTAAACCAACACAGCAGCTCTCACTTGTGTAGGTCGGCTTTGGAAGGAATTGCATTTTCATTTGTTTATGGGATGGAAATTTTAAAAGATGACAATGCCAAAATCAATGTCATCAGGGCAGGAAATGACAATCTTTTCCGATCAGAAATTTTCTCGAATACCCTAGCTACTTTAATTGGTCATGAAATTGAAATTTACAATACCACAGGTTCCGTCGGAGCAGCAAGGGCTTGTGGTTTGACCGATGGAAATTTTGATAAGTTTGGGAAAAACATCACAAAAAATGATCATGTAATGACCTTTTTACCTTTAAAAAATAAGGAGCCTTATGAGTTGGCTTATCAGCATTGGAAAATAGAATTAGAAAAAATTTTGAATAGATAATAATTAAACACAATTAATAATATGATAATTATAGGAAATAAAGAATATTTTAAAGGAATCGGACCAATACAATTTGAGGGAAAAGAATCGGACAATCCCTTGGCTTTTAAATACTATAACCCAGACAAAATCGTCGCTGGAAAAACAATGCGCGAACATTTCAAATTCGCGATCGCCTACTGGCATACTTTCTGCGGAACAGGTGCAGATCCATTTGGTCCTGGAACACAAAACTTTGCATGGGACAAGTCAAATGACCCCATTCAGGCAGGAAAAGACAAAGCAGATGCCGCATTTGAGTTTATTTCTAAAATGGGATTTGATTATTTCTGTTTTCATGACTTCGATTTGGTAAAAGAGGGAGCCACTTTTTCAGAATCAGAAAAAAGATTGGCCACCATTACTGATTACATAAAAGAGAAAAAAGCAGCTTCTGGTATCAAATTACTTTGGGGAACGGCCAATTGTTTCTCTAATCCTCGTTACATGAATGGTGCGGCTACTAATCCAGATTTTGATGTGGTCGCAAGAGCAGGCGGTCAAATAAAATTGGCACTAGATGCAACCATCAAACTGGGGGGCGAAAACTATGTTTTCTGGGGAGGTAGAGAAGGTTATATGTCTTTGTTAAACACCGATATGGGACGTGAGTTAGACCATATGGGTCAGTTTTTAACCATGGCCAGAGATTATGCAAGAGCTCAAGGGTTTAAAGGAAACTTTTTTATTGAACCAAAACCAATGGAGCCGATGAAGCATCAATATGATTTTGATGCAGCAACAGCAATTGGATTTTTAAAAGAATACGGTCTTGAAAAAGACTTTAAAATGAACATAGAAGTCAACCATGCAACCCTTGCACAGCACACCATGCAACATGAATTGGCTGTGGCTGCAAAATCGGGAATGCTTGGCAGTATTGATGCCAACAGGGGGGATTATCAAAATGGATGGGATACCGATCAATTTCCCAACAACATTCAGGAGACGACAGAGGCGATGTTGGTTTTCTTAAAAGCAGGAGGTCTTCAAGGAGGTGGAATTAACTTCGATGCCAAAATCAGAAGAAACTCAACGGATCTAGCGGATGTATTCCATGCCCATATTGGAGGAGCAGATACTTTTGCTAGAGGGTTGTTAATTGCAGACAAAATAATTAATTCTTCTCCTTATGAGAAATTAAGAAAAGACCGTTACGAATCTTTTGATTCAGGAAAGGGAAAAGCTTTTGAATCAGGACAACTTTCGATGGAAGATTTATATAAAATTGCTAAAGAAAATGGCGAATTGACATTGAAGAGCGGCAAGCAGGAATTATTTGAAAATATAATTAACCAATATATTTAATCATGAGGCAAAATAAAGCCTTTATCTATGGAGTAACCCTTGTTGCTACCTTGGGAGGTTTGCTATTTGGGTATGACACAGCGGTTATCTCTGGAGCTGAAAAATCAATTCAAGCTTTTTTAATTGAGAGTCAAGGGTTGAGTTCTTTTTTACACGGAGTCACGGTTTCATCGGCATTAATTGGCTGTATAGTTGGTGGGGTAATATCTGGATTTGTGTCCTCAGCATATGGGAGGAAAAAAGCCCTAATTATCGCAGGAGTTCTATTCTTTTTGTCTGCATTAGGATCTGGAAACCCAGAGTTTCTTTTTTTTAATAAAGGGGAACCTTCTGTGGGAGTGCTTTGGATGTTTAACTTCTATCGTGTCATTGGTGGGGTTGGTGTTGGTTTGGCTTCGGCTGTTTGTCCTATTTATATCGGTGAAATTGCTCCGGCAGCAATTAGAGGGAGATTGGTTTCTCTTAATCAATTTGCCATTATTTTCGGAATGCTGATTGTGTATTTTGTGAATTGGGGAATTGCAGATGGACAAACCATAGAATGGATAAATGAAATTGGTTGGAGAAGAATGTTTTTGTCAGAAGCGCTTCCAGCGGCGGTGTTTATTTTATTAATGTTTTTAGTTCCAGAATCGCCGAGATACTTGGCCTTGATGCAAAAAGATACCGAAGCCCTCTCGATACTCACACGTGTTAATGGTGTCGAAAAAGCAAAACAAATTCTTGAAGACATCAAGACTACAGTAGAAACTTCTAAGGTGAAATTATATTCTTACGGGAAGGCTGTTCTAATTATTGGTATTTTACTGTCTGTTTTCCAGCAATTTGTGGGCATCAACGTCGCACTTTATTATGCCCCTCGGATATTCGAAAGCATGGGAGCGGCTAAGGATGCTTCGATGTTACAAACAATTATTATGGGTCTGGTAAATGTTGTATTCACCATCGTAGCCATTTTAACAGTTGATAAATGGGGAAGAAAACCATTGTTAATTGTTGGTTCGATTGGAATGGCCATTGGGATGATTGCAATTTCAACCTTGGCTTTTTTAGACATCATCGGGACGACAACACTGGTCTTTATTATCATCTATACCGCTTCTTTTATGATGAGTTGGGGGCCTATCTGTTGGGTGCTCATTTCAGAGATATTCCCTAATAAAATTAGAAGTCAAGCAGTTGCAATTGCTGTTGCTGCTCAATGGGCTGCTAACTTTTTTATTTCCTCAACCTACCCACCAATGATGGAATTTAGTAACGGAGGAACTTATTTGTTTTATGGGGTAATGAGCATTCTTTCTGCCCTATTTGTATGGAAGTATGTTCCGGAAACAAAAGGGAAAACTTTAGAAGAAATGGAAGAACTTTGGAAAAAATAAAAATTTATAAAACGAATTGATTAGAAACATTTTTACGGGATAAAATTTTTAAAAACAACTAAACTTTATTGTCATTAAGAGGATTATACAAAAAAGTAATTTATTATTTATAATAACCTAAGAGTCAAGCAAATTATCCATGATGTTTAGAATGAAGCCCCTTCTTTTTTAATGTTTCATTTAATTTAAAAGTAGGGAAATCAGTAGGCTAAAACTTCTCTTTATATGTGCGATTTTGAGTGTTCTTTCTATTATATTTGCAAGCAAATTAGTTCCCTAAGTTCAAGGATTTAAAAATAATTATATTTAAGCGTATTTAATAATGAACAATAAAATAGACCAACAGTCAGCGGACAACATCAGAGCACTAGCTGTAGCAATGGTGGAAAAAGCAAAATCAGGACATCCAGGAGGGCCAATGGGAGGCGCAGATTTTATGCACATTCTTTATTCAGAGTTCTTTAATTATGACCCTTCGGATATGAGCTGGCCTTTTAGAGATCGGTTTTATATGGATGCTGGTCATTTGTCTACTTTGATGTACGCGCAATACTACCTTTTAGGGAATTATGAAAAAGAGGATATTGCTAGCTTCAGACAGTGGGGATCTAAGACGCCAGGACATCCAGAAGTCGATGTTTCAAGAGGGATAGAAAACACTTCTGGGCCGCTAGGTCAGGGACACACAATGGGAATTGGTGCAGCAATTGGCGCTAAGTTCTTACAAGCCAGATTTGGAGATTGGATGAATCATAAGATCTATGGTTTTATTTCTGATGGTGGAATTCAGGAAGAAATTTCTCAAGGAGCAGGAAGAATTGCTGGACATTTAGGATTAAGTAATTTTATTATGTTCTTTGACTCTAACGACATTCAGTTGTCAACTTCTACGGATGAGGTTACCACTGAGGACACGGGAATGAAGTATGAAGCATGGGGCTGGAAAGTTGTTACCATTGATGGTCACGACCATGAAGAAATAAGAAGAGCATTAGCTGATGCGAATAATGAAACCGAAAAACCAACCCTGATAATTGGTAAGACAATTATGGGAAAAGGTTGCGTTACTGCCGAAGATAAAATGTTTGAAGGCGAATGTGAATTACATGGTCAGCCCATTGGAAATACAGGAGCAGATTACACAAAAACCTTATTAAATCTAGGAGCAAATCCGGAAAATCCCTTTGACATATTTGACGATGTGGGTGCTTTCTATAAAAATATATTAAAAGAAAAAACAACAAAAGCTGCTGAAAAGAAAGCTGAAATCAATGCTTGGAGACGAGAGAACAAAGCGCTTTCAGATAAGTTAGATTTTTTCTTATCAGGAAAACTCCCAGAACTAGATTTCGAATCTATTGCTCATAAAGACGGCTTAGCGACAAGAGCTGCCTCTTCTGGAGTATTGGGTTATTTGGCTGAAAATGTAGAAAACATGATTGTGTCTTCTGCGGATTTATCCAACAGTGACAAAACAGATGGTTTTTTAAAGAAAACCCATGCACTTCAAAAGGGTGATTTTACGGGCTCCTTTTTACAAGCAGGGGTTGCTGAACTGACCATGGCGTGTATCGCCAATGGCCTTGCCTTACACGGCGGAATCATTCCAGTCGTGGCTACGTTTTTTGTTTTTTCTGACTATATGAAGCCTGCCATTCGTTTGAGTGCGATTCAGGAGTTAGGTGTTAAGTTTGTTTGGACACACGATGCTTTTCGAGTTGGAGAAGACGGACCTACACACCAGCCTGTTGAGCAAGAAGCTCAAATACGTTTGCTAGAGAAATTAAAAAATCACAGTGGGAAACCGAGTTTCTTGGCTTTACGACCTGCGGATTCAGCAGAAACAAGTGTGGCTTGGAAGATGGCATTAGAAAACACGAACACCCCAACGGGATTAATTTTGTCTCGTCAAGGTATCAAGGATATTCCAGCAAAAGGAGGTTCGAGATATCAAGAAGCTTTGGCTGCTGAAAAAGGAGGGTATTTGGTTAAAGAAGTAGAAAATCCTGATGTGGTTTTAATTGCCAATGGATCGGAAGTAGCTACATTGATTGAAGCTTCGAAATTATTGGAGGAAAACGAGAATTTAAAAGTTAATATTGCTTCCGTTATTTCGGAGGGTGTTTTTAGACTTCAGTCAACAGAATATCAAGACAGGGTAATTCCTAAAAACAAACCACTTTTCGGTTTAACGGCAGGTTTACCTGTAAACTTAGAAGGTTTGGTTGGAGATAAAGGCAAAGTCTTTGGGTTAGAACACTTTGGTTATTCTGCACCTGCCGCTGTCCTAGATGATAAATTTGGATTTACAGGTGAGAAGGTGAGCCAACAGGTTTTGGCGTACCTTAAAACTGTTTAAAATAAATTACTTTTTTAAAATAAAAATTCCCTTTATCAATATTTTTAAAGGGAATTTTGTGGTTTAATACCCTGTAAGTATTCCATTTTAAACTTCACCTGCATTATAAATACACGCCATCAGGTCGCCACTGAGATCATTTATCTCATTTAATTCAAATATGTAAAAATAATTATATAGATGTCATCGCTTTTTAGTTCAATATTTGTGAAACCATCACGATGACAAATAGATCTTAAAGCTTCAGTGATTGATTTTTGATCTCATGTCTTCTGAGGACAACTTGCAATCTAGGGTAGGCGAATATTGGACACTCATGGATTCTAAGAGACCTTTGAAATCTTGAGCTGAGTACTCTTGAAGTAAATTAGCTTTATTGTCAACCCACATGTTTACGCTGCCATTGATTTGAATTCCAATGGAGTCGTTTTGAGCGATATAGCAAATTGCTAAAGAATCATTTAATTGGGTAGCACATTAATAACAGCTAGAGACGCTAAATAACTTTTCAAAATTACTGTCAGTAATCGACTCTTCTCTTTGACGATAGATTGGATCACATACTTTTGCTCCTGTGTTTCGTATGGTTTTTTCTACAATACCAGCGTTGTTCGTATTCGTATGACTAGTGTATTGCCATTTATTACTTAACTCAGTGGATCTATTACCATAATTGTTTATGGCAAGACATATTTCTGTAGGAGCGGAACCTAATTAAAAGGATGTTTTTTATAGAAAGCGCTGCATCTTTTTGTCAATTGCATTGAACTTTTACTTGTCCTGGATTGTCTACTTCAATACTTCCTAACCAAGCACACGAGGTTTTACTGGTCTCTAACATCGCAGGCTGCTTGCCTATTTTAGTTTTCTTGGCAACTGGCGACCACGGTTTTACGGGGATAGGAATACAAGAGGAAGGGACGAATACAGGAACCGGACCTGCCATTTTCCAATTCATTGGATTGATAGGGGACTTACATTGCCCAAAAGCTGGAATGTTAACAAATGGAATTATATCTATGCTGTTTGCAAGCGGTTTAAAAGTTGCGGTTAAGGTTCTGTTAGTTGGCAGCACCAACATGTCTTTGGGTCCTGCACCGAAGGAACATTTTAATTTTGCACCACTACACACACATTTTGGCATAAACTGATTTTTTATATTAAGATCTAATTATTTTTTCCAAATCAAAAGAGGGGTTGTGGTTTCCAAAAGAAGCTTTTGACTTGAAATCATAGAATAAACTTTTCTTCCCTATTTGTTTGGAAACGATATCAACCATCTCATCGTTTGTAATAACAAATCTAGCATTTTTTATAAATAAATATAAGTAATCCGAATCGTTGTTGGCAACAAAATTAGAGATGATCTTGGGTTCATTTTCAAAATGGTTTACGATTAAGTCTTGAAAAGAAGATTTATGATGTTCTTCCAGAACAATAAGCGTTAAAATGTTGGATTCAATCAAAGACTTTAAATAATTAAAGAAGAATTCTTCTTTAATTATGGCGGAATTTTCTGTCTTTTTTAAATAAAAAAAACAGAAACTATTATTCCCAAGTGGTTGATTGTTTGAGCTTTTAAGCAACCAATTGGTGATTTCAAAAATACGTTGATATTTTTCGGAGTCTATTTGTACAGTCGGGTTTTGTCCACCTTTCGATATGATGTTTGAAAAAGAATCTAATACCCTGCCACACAAGTGTCGATTGTTTTCCTATTAAAGAATTTTTCGCTAAATAAATATTTTTTTAAAATAAATGGAGCAGAAACCTTCTCCTTTGATTTCATTCCTTTTAGAATGAATTGAGAGAAAAAACCCGGTGATAAATTAATAACGTGCTCATACTGAGTGTTTTTTATAGCGGCTGAATAAGCTTTAATATGTTGATCGGAATTATCGTTCATTAGTCAAAAGTATAGAAAAATTTAGCATTCAACTATTAGATTTTTATTTATTCTGATGAATTAAAAAAATCTAAAATCTTAATTTAAACCGCTATACTATTCAATTAATTCTAAAGTAGCAATAACAGGGTGATGGTCAGAAGCCCAACCATCCAAAGGTGTTTTTTTGTATAAATGTTTGGCACTTTTAACTTCTATATTTTTTGTAAATACATAATCAATTCGATGTCCTGCATTTTTTAAGTTTCCAAAACCATTTGTTGTTCCATAAAAAGGATCCGCTTTAGGGAGGGCTCCTTGGGCATCATGAAAGTGTTTTTGAAGTAACTCAATTGAGGAGGTTTCTGGGGTTAAGTTAAAATCACCTGTGAGAATAACGGGGAGTTTTTCGGTATTCAGACGGTTTATTGTTTTGATAATTAGTTCAGTAGATTTTTCTCTTGCCAAGTGACCTCGGTGATCGAAATGCGTGTTGAAGACCCAAAATGTTTGATCGTTTTCTTTGTTCTTAAACAATCCATAAGTACAAATGCGCTCCATTGAGGCGTCCCAACCCACCGAAATTGTATCGGGTGTTTCGGACAACCAAAAAGTATTCGATTTTAAAACCTGATGCTTATTTCTATTGTAAAAAATCGGGCTGTATTCTCCTTCGGTTTTCCCATCATCACGACCTACTCCTATATAATCATAATCGCTTAGGGCTTCTAGCAAATCCATCAATTGTGGATGTTTGACTTCTTGCATCCCTATGAAATTTGGTGCTTCATTTAGGATTAATTGACCCACTGTCTCTCTGCGGTTTTCCCAAATATTCATCCCGTCATTTGGACTGTTATAGCGGATATTATAAGAAATAACTTTAATTTCTTTTGCACATGAAAGTATCAGAAATGGCAGTAGGAGGAGGAGTTTTTTCATCAAATTTTTTCTAAAGATATAAAATATTACGGTTTTCAAATTTATCAATTTAGGGTAACTACATTTAATAATCTCATTATTGTATATTTAATTTCATAAATCAGTTAACAGAACCAACCATGAGAAGCTTCATTATTTCAATTCCCTTTGTTTTATCCTTCATAATTAATTCTTCCGCGCAGTCAAAAAGATCAACAACAATTAAGACAGAAGCATTGGTTCCGAAATTTAACCTTCCAGAACTCTTGATTTCTGAAAATGGAAGTCAGATTAACACCAAAGAAACTTGGGAGCAAATTCGCCGACCGGAGATACTTGAGCTTTTTACAAATCAGGTATATGGAAAAGTACCAGGAAAATTAACTTTTCATAAAGCAGTGGTTTTAGATTATAGTGAGGTAGCTTTGGGAAATAAAGCCATACGAAAACAAGTTGCCTTACATTTTGAAAAGGGATCAAAATCGATTGAAATGATCGTTCTGATGTATCTTCCCAAAGGGGTTAAGAACGCTCCTGTTTTTTTGGGATATAATTTTTCCGGAAATCATGCTGTCCATGCTGATCCTGCAATATTGATTAGTGGTAAAACAGTCGCGCAACTAAGCCCTAACGAATTGGCTAGGTTAAAGCCCGATTCTAGAGGAAAAAGAAATTCTAGGTGGCAAGCGGATAAGATTGTTGCAGCAGGTTACGGTCTTGTAACCGTAGACTATGGGGATGTTGATCCAGATAAAAACGATTTTTCAGACGGAATTCACGCCCTTTTTTATGAAGAAAATCAAACAAATCCCGAACCTCACCAATGGGGATCATTAGCAGCTTGGGCTTGGGGAATGTCTCGGGTGATGGATTATTTCGAAACGGAAACTTTGGTCGATGAAAATAGCGTTATTCTTTTTGGACATTCAAGATTGGGTAAAACGGCCCTTTGGGCTGGCGCTTCAGATTCCCGATTTAGTATTGTAATTTCAAACAATTCGGGTTGTGGTGGGGCTGCACTTTCTCGGCGAAGATTTGGTGAAAAAGTTTCGGACATTAACACCAATTTCCCCCATTGGTTTGCAAAAAACTTCCATCAGTACAATGAAAATGAATTGGCTTTGCCAATTGATCAGCACATGTTGATTGCCTTGATTGCTCCCAGACCTGTTTACGTCGCAAGTGCCAGCCTCGATCCGTGGGCAGACCCGAATGGAGAGTTTTTAAGCACAAAAGCAGCTACGTCAGTTTATGAGCTTTATGGGAAAAAGGGTATAGAAGTTGATCGGCAACCTGCTGTTAACACTCCCATTCACAATACGATTGGATATCATTTAAGGGAAGGGAAACATAATGTGACAGCTTATGATTGGGACCAGTACATCCAATTTTCGAATTTACATTTAAACTAAATCTTTTAGTCTATCACGGCAGTTCCCCACCAATCTTTATTTGGGGCGTATTCTTTGTTAAGCATGAAGGATCTTTTTTCTTCTAGTTTTTCTTTCAATTTTAACTTGTATCCCTCCAGCCATTCTTTTTCTTTTTTTGGATCATGCATTGGATCAACGACAGGGATTTTAGCCTGTGTAGCTTCTAACCATTGATCAAGTTTTTTTATTAAGTCTGTCGCAATCCTAGGGTTATCTAAAATGATGTCATCTCTTTCTCCGATATCTTTGCTTAAGTCATACAGCTCGTAAAACCCAGTTTCCCAATATTTAATAAGTTTCCATTTTCCTTCTCGAATAATCGAACTGGGATCTCCCCCTTGGTTTCCATAATGAGGATAATGCCAAAATAAAGATCTGTCCATAAAAGGTTCATTTTTTAATAATGGCACTAGGCTTTTCCCATCGATATCCAAAGTACTCTTTATGCCTGCCAGTTCCAATAAAGTTGGAAATAAGTCCATTCCTGAAACAGCAGTATCAATTTTTTTACCAAGACCCTTCAGTTGAGGCGCTTTAATGAAAAAAGGAACGCGTATTCCTGCTTCCCATTGATAACCTTTCCCACCTCTCAAGGGACGATTGCTGGTAGAGAAATTGTCTCCAGCGGAGACCCCTCCATTGTCAGACACAAAAACTACTATCGTATTGTCTTCCAAGTTGAGTTCATCTAGGGTTTTGAGAACCTGTCCTACCGCTTCATCTGTCTGTTCGATTAAGCCAGCATAGACTGGGTTGTCTTGTTTTATTCGGATGGGGAGTCTGCGTTCCATTTTGAATCCCTCTTCAGAAATACCTTGACTTTCAGCTTTATTTCTATACTTCTCCCACCTTTTTTGTGTGGTTTGAATGGGGGAATGCACCGCATAAAAGGAAAGATAGGCAAGAAAGGGTTTGTCTTTATTAGTACTTATAAAACTCGAAGTTTCCTTGGCCAGCTTCATCGACAAGCTCATTCCAGCCTCTTCTGGTTGGTCTTCTATATAGGGGTTATTAAAGGGAGAAAAATACCTCCCTGAAGCGGGGCTTCCTTTTCTAAAACCTCCGACATTAATGTCAAAACCATGATCAGTTGGAAGTGACTTTTCTTCTTTAGATCCCAAATGCCATTTCCCAGAAAAAAACGTCTTGTATCCATTTTCTTTTAAAGCCTCAGGGAGCGTAGTCATTTCGTGCGGTAGGTACTTCACATAATCGCTTGGTAACAACTTTGTGCGCCTTCCAACAGACCTCCAGTCGGTTCCATATTTAGCACCAATCCAATCTGTAATCCCATGAACTGTTGGGTAAAACCCAGTCAATAAACTCGCGCGAGATGGACTGCAAACAGAAGCGCTAGCATACCCATTTGTGAAAATAAAACCTTCATTCGCGATCCGATCAATGTTTGGGGTTTCATAATAATTACTCCCCATTACGCTGAGGTCATGGTTGCCCAAATCATCAACAACAATGAAAAGGAAATTTGGTTTTTGTTCAGAAAAGCTACAACCAACAAGCATTAGAAACAAAGTTGAATATAAAACAGATTTCATTTTTTTAATTTATTTACGATAAGTTCTTACACTTTCAATTACGACAGAACTTAATATAATCAATCCTCCAATAATAGTTGTTTTTTCTGGAAATTCTTTTAAAACAAGCATGCCGATTAAGATGCCATAAACTGGCTGAATACTGCTGATGATACTGGCCGCAGTTATTGAGAAATTTTTAAAACTATAAAGGAAAAGGGTGTGTCCGGTTGCTGTCGTCAAAAGAGATAAAATTAAAACTGCTGGGAGTGCTTCTTGAAATCCTGAGGTCTTATAAATAAAAAAGGTTGGAATCAATAAAACAGAGACAACAATCAATTGATAGGACATCAATATTGAGCCTTCATAGGCTTTAACTTTAGCTTTCATCAAGACATTTCGAATGGAATAACACAAGGCCGAAAAGACTCCAAATCCGATGGCTTTTAAATGAGTATTATTGAAACTAAATTCTGGAACTAGAAAATAGATACCGATCAAAACCAGCAGACCCAAAAAGATATTTGATTTGTCAAATTTACTTTTAAGGATTATGGGTTCCAAAAAAGAGGTGATTACAGGATAAGTAAATACGGAAAGCATTCCTATGGCCACATTAGAAAGTTTGAGCGAATAGAAATAAGTGATCCAGTGTATGCCCATCAATACCCCGCTCATAAAAACGACTTTCCTGTCTTCTTTTTTTATTATAAAACTTAACTTTTTCCATTTGCAAAAACAATACAAAGCAAAGCCACCAATTAATGCCCTAGTGGCTATAATTACTGGTACGGGCAGGTCAATGTATCTCCCCAGTGTTCCAGAGGTGCTGATGAGCAACACCGCAAAATTGAGCTGAAAAAGGTGTTGGAGGGAATTGTTTTTTGGCATTAAACCAGATTGTAAAATTCTTCCCATCCTTTTCTAGGAGCGGGGCCTTTAAGTAAATTATTGGCGATAGTATTGTTGGTTATTGTTTTTGTTTCTCTGTCAAATTCTAGGGGTTCATTGATTTGTTGTGCAATGGTTCCAAGACAAAATAATTGACTAAGTGGTGCTGAAACTTCAAAAGGAGACAAACATTTTTCCATTCCTCTGGAAGCATTCATGAAATTCATAAAGTGATTGGTGTCACTCTTGAAATACACAGGCAAATCATCCTTCTTAATATCTTTTCCATTCTCGGTTGGAATCACAGAGAGGGTTCTATGGTGAGAACCTCCTTTAAAGGTGAGGTCTTTACCATAGATAACCTTCCCAGCTCTAAGCCCTTTGGGTTGAACCATTCCTTTTTTAGTCTTTGCAGTTTTGTCAATTTCAATATCACCATAATTTTCGGGTACTTCTGGAATATTGTCAGTTCCGTCATACCAAGTGACTTTAACCTCTGGCATTTCCCCTCTTTTTGGGAAGTCAAATTCAAGAGTAGATGAGGTAGGATAAAAGAGATTATTGTGACCTGTGAGTCCTATCGGTTTTATTTTACTTGGAAGTCCAAGATCGAGAAATTGATGAAACCCATCCATTACATGAGCGCCCCAATCCCCAAGAGCTCCATTGCCATATTCGTACCAACACCTCCACTGACCATCGATGAAGTCAGGATGGAAATCGTGATCCGGATAGGCCATTAACCAAGTGTCCCAGTCGAAATTTTTCGGAAGTTTTTGTTTTTTTGGAAAAGTCTTCATGTTGGTGTCCCAACCATGCCAACGTCTTTTTCCATTCATGTGGGCAGTGATATTGGTTACGTCCTTGATGACTCCATTTTCAACCCAAGATTTGAATTGATAATAATTATCTTGACAATGCCCTTGATTTCCCATTTGGGTGGCAACGCCATATTTTTTTGCAGCTTTTATTAGTAACTCAGATTCTTGAAAAGTTCGCGTTAACGGTTTTTCAACATAAACGTGTTTTCCAAGTGACATCGCCAGGATGGTGATCGGAAAGTGAGAAAAATCAGGAGTACCGACACTCACAGCATCTATTTTTCCTTCCATTTCTTCAAACATTTTTCTAAAATCAGTATAGCGGGCGGCATTCGGGTGCGCACCTAAAGATTTTTGAGATTTTTCGCCGTCCAAATTGACGTCGCACAATGCTACAACATTTGCTGCACCTGTTGCATAAAGGTCACGAATTACGGCACCACCTCTATTTCCGATTCCACAACAAGCAAGATTCACTTTATCGCTGGGTGCAACTACGGCTTTTTGAATTATTTGACCAGCGGCATCTCTAATTTCTTTCTTAGAAAAGAGCACATGACTTGGTATAAAGATCATAGCCCCTAAGGACACCCCAGTTTTTTTAATAAAATCTCTTCGATTGTTATTCCCTAGTTTCTTGTTTTTTCCCGTTTTCATTTTAAACAATATTTGTTCGAATATAATAAAAACATTATAATGTCTTTTAAATATTGCTAAATATGAAATATTTTAATATTAAACTATTTTAGGGACTTCAAGTCTATACTAAATTAAGTTAACTTAAATCAAACTGTTATGAAAAAAATAATTTTACTCTTTTTTATTTTTACATTTTCATTAACCGCGCAAGAGTTTCAGGGCAAAGCTTACTACATTTCTAAGACAATTTTAAATACCGATTTCATTAAAAACATACCCCCAGAAAGAAGGGAGCGAATACTGTCAAGAATGAAGTCAAACTCAGAGAAAAATTATGTTTTAGATTTCAACACAACCTCTTCTCTTTTTAAAGAAGAAGTTCAATTAGAACCTACAGGGGGAAATCAAAGGTGGAGTATGTTTTCCTCTTTGAGTTCAAATGAAGGAACCATATATAGAGATATTCTGTCCAATGCTTTTATAAGGAAACAAGAACTTTTAGGTAAAACATTTTTAATTAAAGACACCCTGACTAAAAGTAAATGGACAATGACAGGGCAGACAAAAAAAATTGGTATTTATACTTGTTATAATGCAACTCAAGAAGTAGAGTCTGAAGTGAGGGTAATTCAATTCGGTAGGTCTTCACAAAGAGCCTCAGAGAACAAGGATGTTCCTAAGAAAACTAAAATAACGACACTGAGTGCTTGGTTTACTCCCGAAATCCCAGTGGCAACAGGTCCTAGTTTTTATAGTGGATTACCAGGATTAATTCTAGAGGTTAGCGATGATAACATAACAATTTTATGTACGAAAGTTGTTCTCAATCCCAAAGAAAAGATAAAGATCAAGGCACCTAAAAAAGGGACTGTAGTCAACAAAGAAGAGTTTAAGAAAATCCAAGAAGAAAAGATCAAAGAGATGAGGGAGCAGTTTGGAAGGGGTAGAAGACAAGGAGGAGGTGACCGAATCAGAATTCAAAATTAAAGATGAAACTCAAGCCAGTATTTACAATTATATTTCTTGCTTTTTTTTCTTTTTCATTTTCTCAAAATATAGATTTTGAAGGAGTAATTACGGATGCTTTTGGCAACACAATATTGGGAGCCAACATCATCGCTGTTGAAAAAAATACCCAAGTACTTGATGGTTTTGGAATTTCTAATGACTCAGGATATTTTAGATTAACCCTCAAGAAAGATACGGATTATGATATCAAAATTTCGTTCATTGGTTTTCAGCAAATCGCTTTTGTTTTAAACAAAACAACAGATTTTAAAAAAGACTTCAAACTAGAACAACAATCGGAAGTTCTTGATGAGGTAGAGTTGGTCTATGAAATGCCAGTAACAATAAAGGGAGACACCATCATCTATAATGCGGATTCATTTAACACGGGAACTGAGAGGAAGCTAGGAGATGTTTTAAAAAACATGCCCGGGATCGAAATTAATGACGATGGAAGAATTGAGGTAGAGGGGAAAGAGGTGACAAAAATCACCGTGGAAGGGAAAGATTTTTTTGATGGAGACTCGAAATTAGCAACTCAAAATCTTCCTGCTAATGTGGTCGGCAAGGTACAGGTGTTGCGAAATTTTTCAGAAGTGGATCAATTAAGAAGTGTTACCAACAATGAGGATAATATTGCAATTAATATTAGTTTAAAGTCTGGGAAAGACAAGTTTTGGTTTGGGGAAATAACCGCAGGAGCTGGAAACGACGATCGTTTTAATGTTGCCCCAAAATTATTTTATTACGCCAAAGATTTGAGTATGAGTTTACTTGGTAATTCGAACAATATTGGCGATCCACCCCTTTCTAGGAGAGATTTTTATAAATTCGGAGGAGGATTCGGAAATCTTAATGCTAGAACAGGAACTTCAATAGACATCAATTCGGATGATGCGGGGCTTTCGAACTTACAAAACAATCGAGCAAAATCAATCGATGCTCAATTGGGCGCATACAATTTTAGTGTTTCTCCAAATGAGGCTTGGGAAATAAGTGGTTTTCTAATCTTGGCGAAAACAAAAAATCAACTTGAAAATAAAGTAACCCGAACTTACACGGCTTCAGACGCTGTAGAAGAAACATCAGATTTTATTTTCCAAGAAAACGAACAGCAACTCTATAAGTTTACCACAAAATTTCAACCCAATGAAAATTTACAAACGGAATACAATCTTTTAATTAAGTCTTCTCGACAGAATGAATTGACAGATTTAACATCAATTTCAGGGAGAGGAACGAATCAGGTTACGGATCAGATTGATGAGCTGAAAACTCAGAATCCATTCTCTGTAAATCAAGAGTTAAAGGCTTATTATACCCTAAATGAAGATCACATTTTTTCTTTTGAGGCACAACACCTGTCTCAAATCGAAGATCCATTTTATAGCGCAGCAAGGGGAGTCCAGCCTTTCATTAATATTTTGCCTTTAAACACCAATCAATCTCGTTTTAATATCAATCAAAATCGAGAGACCAAAACCAAAAAACTTGAAGGGAAGCTGGACTACTTTTATATACTTACGCCAAAATCAAATCTTAATTTCACTTTTGGAATAACTAATGTGAATCAAGACTTTAATTCAAGTATTTTTCAGGTTTATGACAATCAATCTACAAATTATTTTGATGAAGCAAGCTTAGGTAATCAAGTGAATTTTAAATTTCGGGATGCTTACGCAGCGATGCACTACCGTTTCATCACTGGGATTTTCACCTTTGACCCAGGAGTTACATTACATTCCTATAAAACAGCAACCAATCAACTGGGAAAACTTGTTTCAAATGACTTTACTTTTTTTAGACCAGATTTTAGAGTCTTGGTAAAGTTTAAAGCTTCTGAGACCTTGCGTTTAATATATAGATCTACTCGTCAATTTACGGACGTAAATAACTTGGCAGAAGGTTACATTTTTAGAAATTACAACTCTTTCTTCCAAGGGAATCCTAATCTTGAAGCGGCGAGTTTTGATATCTTGAATCTTAACTATCAGAGTATAAATATTTTCAATTTCACCAATATTTTTGTAAATTTAAGTTATTCCGAAAGAGACGATGCAATCCAAAACACTTCCAATATTGAAGGGATCAACAGTGTAAATACTGCTTCAAATTCTAATTTCCCTCGAACTAATTATTCTGCGAATGGCCGGATTGATAAAAGATTTAAAAACTTTAAAAGTGGGTTAAATATCAATTTTAATTACAGTGATTTTAATAATCTGATCAATGGGTTTCCAACAGAGTCGAGTAGCTTTAATCAAAGTTATAGATTTAACATTGCCACCAATTTCAGAACAAAACCAAACATCGAAATTGGATATTCTTTTAATAAGAGGGAATACAAGACGGGGGAAAATAACAATGTTTTTTACACAGATTCTCCATATGCAAGAGTAGATGCCTATTTTGCAAAAGGGTTTGTTTTTAATGCAAAATACACATATAATTACTACAGAAATGAACAACAAACCCTAAACGAATATCGTTTTTTGGAAGCAGATTTGGTGTATGCCAAAAGCGGATCTCAATGGGAGTTTGGAGTTGGTGTTACGAATCTTTTTGATGATCGGCAAATAAACCGAGATAGTTTTAATCAGTTCTATTCTTCTACGCGATCCTATATTATTCAGCCGAGATATACGGTTTTTAAAATCAAGTATGACATTAGAACCGTCGGAGGTTCTCAAAAATAAGAATGATTCAAACGAAGTTCCATCTTCAAGATTTTCAATTTAAAATTATTTTCTTTGGTTAAATAGAAGTCAATTCTTGCGACAGTTTAAATGACATTGTTTGAAAACACTTTAGATGAATTTATTTAGTTGTATTTTTATTAAGTTTTTAATCTAATACCTTTGATTAAACAGAATTTAAAAATACAAATTAATAACTTTTTCATGTTGAGAAATGTTTTTTCATTACTCTTGTTTTTTTCTATGTGGATTTCTTTTTCACAAGAAATCCCCCCAATAAAACAATACGATATTCAACAAAGTGGCGCTGGAAATCAAAATTGGATGATATCTCAAGACAGCCAGGGGAAGATTTATACTGCAAATAATAAAGGTTTATTAGTGTTTAATGGAACCAACTGGGTGCTTTACCCTAGCCCAAACGAGTCCATAATTCGATCTGTGAAAGTTATTGGCGAGAAAATCTATATGGGGACCTATATGGATTTTGGATATTGGGAAAACACAGAAAACGGAATTTTAACCTATACTTCCCTATCCCAAAAACTCAATATTCATATACTTGAAGATGAACAGTTTTGGAACATAATTGAGTACAACGAAAAGGTTATTTTTCAATCTTTGAGTCGCTTGATAATAGTTGAAGAAGCTTCTGGAGAGGTCCAATTCCTTGAGTCAGATGAAACCCTGCTCAAATCCTTTAAAGTGGACAGTCAAGTTTTTTATCAAATAAGCGGGAAGGGTTTGGTAGAAATCAGGAGTGGAAAACCTTATTTGGTTTGCCAAGATGAAAAGTTGAAAAATCAAGTGATTATTGGGCTTTTTAAAATCAAAGGGGATTTTTTAATATTGACGGACAAGTCTGGGTTTTTTCATTTAAAGGGGAATAAAATTTTTAAATGGAAAATTGAAGGAGATGCCATTCTTAAGAACTATAAACTCTACAGTTCAATGATGCTCTCGGATGGAAGTTTTGCATTAGGGACAATTGCAAACGGACTGATATGGCTCGATAAATCTGGGAAACTGATTTTAAAGTTAAATAAGGAAAAAGGTATTTCAAACAATACAATCTTATCAGTATATGAGGACAAAAGTCAGAACATCTGGTTGGGTCTTGATAACGGAATTGATTGTGTCAATGCAAATTCACCTTTTTTGGAATACAATGATATTTTCGGAAAGATAGGTGCAGTCTATACTTCCAAACTTCATGAGGATAACTTTTACTTAGGGACCAATCACGGTCTCTTTGTGAAAAAAACGAACACTTCCTCAGAATTCTCCTTAATTGATGGGACAGAAGGTCAAGTTTGGACGCTTGAAGTTATTGATGGCCAGCTGCTTTGTGGACACGACTTGGGCACCTTTTATATAGAATCCGACACTGCACTGAAAATTGCGGATGAACTGGGAACTTGGGTCTTTAGAAAGCACCCTAACAATGCTGATGTTTTATTACAGGGAAATTATAAAGGAATTTTTGTTCTTGAAAAAGTAAATAATAATTGGAGGATAAGAAATAAGTTGGCTGGATTTGATATTTCTTCAAGGTTTATTGAGTTTGTAAATGATTCTTTAATTCTTGTTAGTCATGAATATAAAGGAGTTTTTAATCTAAAAACAGATTCTGAACTAACCATTGTTAAAGAAATAACTCTTGAAGAGTCGGTTAAAAAAGGAAACAACGCCTCTTTAGCTTCTTTTGATTCAGAGATTTTTTATAATAATCCAGAGGGTATTTTTAGATACAATAGGGAGGATTTTAAGTTTGTTAAGGACATAGATTTGTCCTCTGAAATTCCTACAAGTAGGTATTTATCGGGTAAAATGATAAATGACAATAATGGGAATTTTTGGATGTACTCCAATAATAAAATCCATTACTTATTCAAAGATATATTTTCAGAAGAATTTAAGTTCAAATCCTTTTATTTTGAAAAGAAAACTGCCAACAATGTTTTAGGCTTTGAACATGTTGCCAAACACACTGGATCTAAATATCTTTTAGGAACCAACATGGGATATTTACTGGTTGATTTGGAAAAAATAAAAAAAGCAAAACCTGTTGTGAGATTTCAAAAAATTGAAGTGATAGACAAGTCTCTTAACCATACCTATCTGCCTTTAGATCAAGAATCAATTTTAAATTTTGAGCAAAACAATATCAAATTCCATCTAACGACATTCAATTATCAGAAGTATGACGAAGTTATGTATCAGTACAAGCTTCTTGGTTTTGATGAAGACTGGGGGCCTTGGACAACTTTTCCAGATTTTACAATTAATAATTTACCAAAAGGAGAGTATGTTTTGAAAGCTCGTGCAAGAATTCGGAATGAAATATCACAAATTATCAGTTCGAAAAACATTTTGATCCTTCCGCCATGGCATCTTTCCAATGGAATGTATTTTATTTATTTCCTATTATTCCTTGCATCAATCTTATTGATCAATAAGATCTTTGATTTTTATTACAAAAGACAGAGAAACAAACTTGTTGAGGCAAATACTAGAAAATTACAATTCATCGAACTTGAAAGTCAGCGAGAACTCATGAAGGTGAGGAATGAACAATTACAAAGTGACATTGAGAGTAAAAACAGAGAAATTGCAATTGCAACGATGAGTAGGATCAAAAGAAACGACTTTATCAATGAGATCAAAAGAAATTTAAAAGAATTAGATGATGATTCTAAGGTTAAAAAATTAATTAAGAGAATAAATAAAAACTTGAAGAGCAATGACGATTGGAAGTTCTTCGAAAATGCATTTAACAATGCGGACAGAGATTTTCTTAGAAAGATAAAAGAAATTCACCCTTCCTTGACCCACAACGATTTAAGACTCTGTGCTTTCCTTCGCTTGAGTCTTTTGTCTAAAGAAATTGCCCCTCTCTTAAACATCTCAGTTAGGAGTGTCGAGATTAAGCGTTATAGACTCCGAAAAAAGATGAACTTGAACAGAGAGCAGAATATCGTAGATTATATTATGACTTTGTAGGGTTATTTTTCTCCCCATTTTACTACAACATTAACTATACAAAAATAACTTTTATCTTTCATTATATAAAAACATATTCATTCGTAAAATATTGTTTTTAATGACTTTTATAGGTAAAATCTCTTTTATATATTTTTTTAAGAGCTCATTGTTTTAACGTATATTTTTTGTTGTATATATTTCATGAGCTTTTTGTACAATTTTTAGATAATTTTATAATGTTGCTTAGGATAAGAAAGAATTGAATATAATTCTATAATAACTGGGCGGAACAAAAGTTGATAAAATTTAATTTCATAATTAATCATAACAAAACATTTAAATGAAACAAAAGATTGCCAATTTTCTTTTTGTTGTTTTAATTTTTACAAACCTTCTCTACTCACAATCAACAGTTACGGGGACTGTAAAAGATAATAGCACAGGAGTTCCGTTACCCGGAGTCAGTATTGTTGTTCAAAATACCCAAAACGGAGTAATAACTGATTTTGACGGGAACTTTAGCATCTCTAATGTAGAAGCTGGATCGACCATCGTTTTTTCTTATTTGGGTTTTGAGTCTTTTTCCTATTTATTTAACGGTGACATTAATCTTCAGGTTGGACTTGTTCCTTCTAATAACGAATTAGATGAAGTCGTTCTAGTAGGTTATGGTTCACAAAAGAAAAAAGAAGTCACTGGAGCTGTTTCTGTTATTGATTTTGGTGATATCGAAAAACTAAATACTTCCACAATAGATCAAGCACTACAAGGACAGGTTGCTGGTGTAAATGTGTCTTCAAGTTCTGGTGCTCCTGGAAGTAATTTAAACATCCGAATCAGAGGGGTTTCTACCAATGGTAATAACAATCCATTAATTTTATTGGATGGAAATGTTATTGAAGATTTATCAGTAGTTAATCCAAATGATATACAAAGTATCAACATACTTAAAGATGCTACTGCTGGAATTTATGGCGTTAGAGCTGCCAACGGAGTTATATTAATCGTAACCAAATCTGGTAAGAAGAATAGTAAGTTGAAAATCAACCTGGATGCTTTTTATGGAATTCAGCAGACCAGTAAAAAACTTGATTTACTTCAGCCACGTGATTACGCCATTTATGTAAATGAAGCTGCAGCAGCGGGGAATAAAGATCCTGAATTTGTCATTTATCCAAAAACAGGTACAGACTGGCAAGATGAGGTTTTTGAAATGGCACCCATTTCTGACCTTAACCTTAATGGCAGTTTTGGGACTAAAAAGACTGCTATTTCTTTCGGATTATCTCACCTAGATCAAAAAGGAATTGTCGGGCCAGAAAAATCTAATTTTAATAGAATTACTGGTAGAATGAATCTAAAACACGATTTGTTAAAAAATATTTCTATTTCTTCCACAGCAATTTATACACATTCCAAAAGAAACGCTTTACAAGAAAACTCTACGGGTTCAGTTTTGTTTAACGCGACCAATATGAATCCAATTTTGCCAATTTATGACACATCCCAGTCCGCTGGATACAGCATAGCGGAAAGACTGGGAGGAGAGATTATTAATCCTCTAGCTCAAATTGCAAATACTTATAACACCACTTTAGTTGATAAAATTAGTGCTACACTAGGTGTTGAATACAGTTTTTTAAAGAACTTCAAAGTGACTTCTAATTTTCAATCAAACTATGCTGTTGTTAATTCGGATGTTTTCAGACCAGAGGTTTTTTATGGAAGTAGTAAAAACGCTACTACGGAAACCAATGAGGTTACTGAAAATAAAGACACTTATATGGATTTCACTTGGGACAATTTTATAAATTATTCCAATACTTTTAGCGGAGACCATAACCTGAATGTTTTACTGGGGACTTCAGCTTTCAGAACGGCAGGAGAATTCACAGGACTAACGGGTAGAAACCTTAACGGAAATACCCTTGCAGATGCTTATGTCGGAAATGCATTGATGGTTACCAATCGTTTTGATCAAGCAACACTAGACAGAGAGGCAAATACTTTTGATGTAAGGTTACTTTCTTATTTTTCAAGAATTCAATATAACTATAAAGGAAAATATTTATTCTCTGGCATGATCAGAAGAGACGGCTCTACAAGATTTGGCCCCAACAACAGATTTGGCTATTTCCCTTCCGCATCTTTGGGATGGGTTGCCTCTGAAGAAAAGTTCTTAAATGATGTTTCTTGGATCAGTTCTCTGAAATTTAGAATGAGTCATGGAATTATTGGAAATGACAGAATAAGAGATTATGGTTTCTTATCTGTTCTTAGCGGTGAAGCCGTTTATGTTAAAAATGATGAGAAAACCACCGAAGATCTTTTGGTAGGTTTGGCGGAAGGGGGATTGGCAAACCCAAATATTAAATGGGAAGAGCAAATAACCTCCAACTTCGGAATTGATGCGAGTTTCTTTGGGGACAAACTCGATCTTACTCTTGACGTATTTTCAAAAAGAACAGAAGATTTATTGATCAGCGCTCAGGTTGCAGGAGTTTTGGGATCAAGATCTCCAGGATCTTCACCCCCTGTAATTAATGCGGGAACAGTAGAAAATAATGGATTTGAGTTTTCAATCTCCTACCGAGATCAAATAACGGAGGATTTAAGTTTTAATGTAAATTATAACCTCACCAAGCTAGAGAATGAAGTGACTTTCGTTGCAGGGGAAAATGGATTTGAAAAAGGAGGTGGATTTGGCGTTGGATTAGGGATTTTCCCTTCCCGTATGGAAGCGGGGCAGCCCTTAGGATATTTTTATGGATATAAAACCGATGGTATATTTCAAAATCAAGCCGAGGTCGATGCAGGTCCAGTTGTAGCGGGCTCCTTAAAAACTTTGCCTGGAGATTTGAGATTTGTAGACATTAGAAACGAAGACAATGAACCCATCCCTGATGGTTTAATAACGGAAGAAGACAAAACCTATTTGGGTGATCCCATTCCAGACCTAGTGATGGGCTTTAATTTTGGATTTAATTACAAAGATTTCGATTTAAGCGTATCGACCTATGCTTCTTTAGGGGTCGAAATGATAAGGGATTATGAGCGGGTAGAATTACTTGCCAACAAAGGAGACTATTATTTGAACCGATGGTCAGGCGAAGGGACAAGCACCACCATTCCAAGGGTGACCTCAAAGGCAAGTGTAAACAATCAGTTTTTTTCAGATTATTATGTTGAAGACGCTTCCTACCTTAGAATCCAAAATGTTCAGTTGGGTTATCGATTGGACGATAGTGTTTCAAGTTTCGGTTTGGAATCGCTACGTATCTACCTTTCGGTAAATAACCTGCATACTTTCACTAACTATTTGGGATACGATCCCTCAGCCACTTCCGGAGCACCAATTGGAGGTGGAATTGACAAAGGATTCTATCCCGTACCCAGATCGTATTTCTTAGGACTTAATTTAAAATTTTAATCAATGAATAAACTTATAAAAACAAGCTTGTATTTGTTGACTTTAGTTTCGCTACTGAACTCATGTAAAGACGACTTTATTGATGTTCCTTCAAAAAACCCTAATGCAGATGATTTTTTCAATACTGAGAAGGATTATGAGGACGCCCTAATTGGAACCTATGATTTACTTCAATCTACTTTTTGGAATGCATTGATCGGAGAAATTGCTTCGGATAATACCGTTGCAGGAGGAGACCCACTTTCGATTGATCAACCGGGGATTCAGCAGATTGATGCAATGACCCACTCTGAGGTCAATGAACACCTTAGAGACATTTGGAGCTTTATGTATGGTGGACTCAACAGAGCGAACTATACTTTAGAATTTAAAGATAAAACTGATTTTGAAGGGCGAGAAAATATTATCGCTCAAACCTATTTTTTAAGAGCTTATTTTGCTTTTGAATTGGCAAAGTGGTTTGGTAATGTCCCGTTGAAAACAGAAGAAATTGACGGAGTCAAAAGAATAGCGCACAAGCGGATTCAGTTTGGAGACCAATATACAATGGAAAGAACTGCAGACCTCGCTGAGCTTTATAGCTTAATTGAAGCAGATTTATTAGACGCGATCAAAGGATTGCCTGCAGTACAACCCAATAAATATCAGGTGACACGAGGTGCTGCACAAGCTTTATTAGGAAAAGTATATCTCTTCCATGGAAAACAAGATGAAACAAAATTCGAAGCATCGAGTCAGGTCTTAGAAGAAGTAATTAATAGTAAGAATTACAGTTTAGCTCCCAATTATGCCTCAATATTTGAACATGCTGGAGAGAATGGTCCAGGATCAATTTTTGAAGTACAATATTCAGATGTAGAAGGAGGAAGTTTTGATTGCTTGCAATGTAGTGAAGGAAATGTCGCTATTGGTTTTAGTGGTGTGAGATCTTACTCGGGGAGTACTTTCGACTCAGGATATGGATTTAATACGCCAACCCAAGAAGTTGTTGATGCCTTTGAATCAGGAGACAAAAGAAAAGACGTTGCGATTTTAGATATTTTGGCTTGGAAAAAACGTTATCCTGGTGTCAATTATGAAGAAAGTAGAGGCAACACAGGCTATTACAATCGTAAATATATTCCCAGACAAGGCGATTTAAACTTGGGAGACAATAATTTAACCAACCCAAACAATTACAGGGCCATTAGGTATGCGGATGTATTACTGATGGCGGCTGAAGCAAACAATAGAAAATCAAGTCCAGATGACCCCAAGGCTTTAGATTACCTCAATCAAGTGAGAAGAAGAGCCTTTGGAGTAAGTGACGCAAGTCGAGATGTTAACCTGTCGGGAGCAAACTTGACGCAAGCCATATACCATGAAAGAAGAGTAGAACTTGTTGGGGAGGGTCATCACTTCTTTGATTTGGTCAGAACAGATAGAGCTGCATCAGAAATTGAAAACTTCACCTCAGGTAAAAATGAAGTTTTCCCAATTCCTTTGATTGAATTGGAATTGTCAAATGCAAAAGAGAGATGGGGACAAAACCCCGGGTATTAAATGAATTTTTGAAATATTAATTAAACATAACTAAACTAAACTATTATGAATTATTTAAAAAAGGGTTTGTATGCCCTACTTTTTTTAACCGCTTTTTCTGCGTGTAAGGATGACGATGATGCGGTTGAACTATCAATCACAGGTGTTGATTTTACCATATCGGTAGAAAACGACAATGGAAATGAAATTGGTGTAACTCCAACTTCTACATTTACTGATTCAGACGTGACATTTTCTGTTGATTTTGGAGATGCAGCTGCAACCGGCGATGCAGATGTGAAAGCGTCAAGTGGACCAAAGGTTACTTACGTATACCCTGAGACTTCGGCGACTTACACGATTAAGGTAACAGCTTCTGCTACTGGTGCGACTGGGTCTTCTAAGGAAAAGGAACACACAATCACTTTTGAAGCAGCAACAGTATTAGCTGACTTTGAAGATGCATCTTTGTTGAATTTAAGAGATGACACAAATGCTGGTGGTGCAACCTTTACCATTGAGTCTCAAGTGGGTATGGATGGAAGCACCTCTAAAGTTGGTGTAATTACCAATGGAGGTCTTGAATATGAAGCTCCTTCGATTAACCTTACCAAGCACGTTGATGTAAGAACAAAATCTATTATCACAATGGATTTCTATCAATCTGGTGCAGCTTCACAAAAAATTGGGTTGAAATTAGAGCAAAAGAAAACTGACAACGAAGCTTCTAAAAAATCTGTTGAATTAATTGTTGATTCTGCCGCCAAATCTGGATGGCAAACCTTAACATTTGATTTTGGAACAGATGCATTGAATAGTTATCCTGATCATGAAGTTGCTGAAGTAGTTTTAGATCAATACCAAAAAATAGCAATTTTTATTGGATTTGGTGTTGCATTAGAGGGGACTTTTTGGGTAGATAATATCGCTGGAGGAACACTTGGAGATGCTATTCCTGATTCTGATGGAGATGGAGTTTTAGATAACATTGACAAATGTAAAGATGTTAGTGGTACTGAAGCCAATGGATGTAATCCTCCTGTAGTAGGAACTGATCCAGTTGATGATGCTGAAGGAAATGGAAATATTACTTGGGTTGGAGACTCCTGTGGTTATGAAGTGGTTGCAAACCCTTCTGCAACAGGAATTAATACTTCTGCCAATTCAATTAAGTACACAGATACTGGTGGACAATATGCAAACATTCAATTTGA
>Ga0129324_10000454_pt1 | contig 29862 bp, 46 predicted proteins | sample CPBDNA_7_FD_96879 | JGI IMG/M metagenome (GOLD analysis project Ga0129324, IMG submission 96879) | Freshwater to marine salinity gradient microbial communities from Chesapeake Bay, USA - CPBay_Spr_15_0.2_DNA | ecosystem: Environmental > Aquatic > Marine > Coastal | place: USA: Chesapeake Bay...
ATTATTACAGACCCACCTTACGGAACTACTGCTTGTAAATGGGATTCAGTTATACCTTTTGATTTAATGTGGAAACAACTTAATAGAATTATAAAGCCAAATGGTGCTATTGTTTTATTTGGGAGCGAACCTTTTAGCAGTTATTTAAGAATTAGTAATATAAAAAATTATAGATATGATTGGATTTGGCATAAAAATATGGGTGGTGGATTTGCTACTGCAAAAAAGTTACCAATGAAAAGACACGAAATAATAAGTATTTTTTATAAAAAATTACCAACTTACAATCCACAATTTCAAGATTATTCAGATAGTACAAAAAAAAGATTTAAAGATGGTGAAAAGGTGAATAGAAGTAAGCAATTATTAAATAGCACAAATCAAATAAATAATGGACTTTCATTTCAGGGTGAGCAAGGAATTGAATTATTAAGAGGTAAATATCCTGAAAGCGTACAATTTTTTAAAAATGTTCAAAATGCAAATAAAATAAGATTACACCCTACTCAAAAACCTATAAAATTAATTGAGTATTTAATTAAAACATACACCAACGAAAATGAAACTGTTTTAGACTTTACAATGGGTTCAGGAACTACAGGAGTAGCTTGTAAAAATACAAATAGAAACTTTATAGGTATTGAGATGGATGATAAATATTTTGAAATAGCGAAAAAAAGAATTGAAAATCATATAGTAATTAAAGAATTATTTTAGTAAAAAGTTTTTTTATTAAATAAATTATATTTATATTTGCTTATTATTAATCAAAAACAAAAATATTATGAGTAAAAATCTTTATGAATTAATGCAAATGCAAGAAATTGCAACATCTAATTTTTTACCAAGTAAAAAGGAATTAAAATTATCTTCAAAAACATTCGCTAAAAACCTAATCGATGCAGGTGATATTGATAAAATAGAAGCATTTGCACAAGCAGAACGTTTAACAACTGCAATAAGCAACGTTAGAGATGAATTAAAAGCAAGTTTACCACGTGAAAAACAAACAGCTTACGGAATTGAAATCAACCCTGTAAATGGTCGCCAGATGATACAATTTTCAGAAGATGCAATTTGGGTACAATTAAACGCAGATTTAAAAGAGCGTGAGGAATTATTAAAACTTGCTCAAAGAATGGATGTATTTGATGCTTACGGAAATGATGTACCAAAAGTATCAGTAAAATATTCAGCAGATAGTTTAACAATTAAATACTAAAATTATGAATGTAGATAAATTAAAAGAGCTTTACGTTAAGTTTGAATTAACTAAAGATGATGTATATAAGCATCAGCATTACATTATTATTACTCGTAGTGGTATTGATAAGATACAAGCAAAAGAAAAAGTACAAATAACTTATGATGTTATAACTTGCGAAACTAAATTTTGTGTAGTTAAAGCAATTGCAATAAAAGAAAACACACGAATTGAAACTTTTGGTAGTGCTTTAAAAGGAGATAGTTTTAAAGATGGTAATACTCAAAGTTGGTATGTTATGGAGATGGCAGAAAAACGTGCAATGAGTAGAGCAGTATTAAAACTAACAGGGTTTTATGAATTGGGAGTATTTGGAGAAGATGAAAGCGAAGATTTTAAACGTAAACAATAATTAAATTAAATAAAAATGAGTGAAGTAATTGGAAGTATTATCCATATTGGAAATACAGAAACAGTAGGAAGTGCAGGAACTTTCAAAAAAAGATTATTAGTAGTTAAAACCGATGAGCAATATCCACAAGAAGTGCCTATTGATTTTGTACAGGACAAATGCGAAGTATTAGATAAATACGAAGTAGGGCAATCTGTAAAGGTTGGAATTAATATTAGAGGTAATTCTTATAACGGTAAATGGTATTGTAGCTTAAATGGTTGGAGAATAGATAAAGAAGATGCAACTATTGTAAATAATGCAAGTGTTGAAACTTTTACAGCACCATCAGTAGTATTACAACAAGCTGCAGACGATTTACCATTTTAGATTGTTAATAAAAACCTGCAATTAATTTTGTAAGTTTAAATTAATTTATTATATTTGTAAAAGCAATTAAGTGAGATTTATTGCAAAATAAAAATATTTTATAAACCCTATGAGGAAAGCTAAATCTCACTTTAAGCTAACTTTATAGGGTTTAATTTTTAAAATTAATAGTTTATCAGTATCTTAAAACTGTTTTTATTATGAATACATATTATAAATTATTACAAAAAATTATTTTAAAAGGCAAAATTCAAATTGCAAAAAAAAATAACAGCATTGCTTTATTAAATGAAAAATTAAGTTTTAATGAAAAGCAATTAATTAAATTATTTAATGAACATAAAGTAGCAAAAAGTAAATTATTAGATGAATTAGAATTATATATGTCTGGTATTACAACAATAAAAAATTATAATGAAAAAGGTATAAATTAGTGGAATTATTGCTCACCTGAATTAATAAATTCTTATCCAACTTATTTTAAAGATTTACCTCAATTAATTAATAAAATTAATACTTTAAAACCTTCAAAAAATTATGTTTTATTTATTGGAAATACAATTGCTGAAACAAATCAATTGCCTTGTTTAAGTTTAATACAATTTCAAATATTTGATAATAAATTAAATATTACAGTATATCAAAGAAGCGCTGATAGTAATTTAGGTTTACCTAGTGATATTTATCAAATTTATTTAATAAGTAAATTAATAAATTTAAAATTGAATAATATAACTTTTTTTATTGGTAATGCACATATTTATGAAAATAATATTGAAGAAACTAAAAAAATGTTAAAAAACGAAAAATTTAATTATAATTTAAACGTTTAATTAAAAAATTTTATTTATATTTGTAATATATTATTGGTGGAGCATTAATATATTTTTAAAAATTTTTATAAAAGCTCAATAGTGCAGAACTCCACTTCTAATCTATTGGGCTATTTTTATACCAAAATATTATGGCAGAAAATAAAAAATCATTTATTTTATATTGTGATTTAATACACACTATTGAAAAAATGCCAGATGAAAAAGCAGGTGAATTATTTAAACATATTTTAATGTATGTTAATGATAAAAATCCCGAAACTAATGATTTAATTACTAATCTTACTTTTGAGCCTATTAAACAACAATTAAAAAGAGATTTAAAAAAGTTTGAAGAAGTTAAAGAAATTAAATCTACAGGGGGCCGTTTAGGTAATTTAAAACGTTGGAATTTAGATTTATATAATGATATTATTAATAAAAAAATAAATTTAGAACAAGCTGAAATTATCGCAGAAAATCGCAAATTATCGCATAGCGATGTTCTGCAATCGCACCCTATCGCAAAAATCGCTGTAAATGATAATGATAATGATAATGTAATTAATAAAAATAATAGTAAAGCAAATTTAGAAATTCGCACACTCTCTTTTAAAAATTCATTAATACCTTTTAAAAATAAATATCAAATAGATTTACTTAAAAACTTTTTTGAATATTGGACTGAACCAAATCAAACTAAAACTAAAATGCGTTTTGAATTAGAAAAAACTTGGAGCATAGAGCGTAGATTAACAACGTGGGCAAGTAGACAAAAAGATTTTAATAAACAAACAATTAAACAAGATAGATTATGAGTTGGACAGAACAAAACGCATTTAAACGTATTTACAACGTGTTTAAGCGAAATAAAAACAATATCTATAGCGAAGATATAGAAGCATTAAAATTATTGAATACAGCGTTAGAAAATAAAAACAAAGAATTTGTAACTCAAAACTTATTATATGCTAAATTATTAGCAATAAATATAAACCAGAATTTAATGTATTACGGAAGTATTGAGGAAGCAATAAAGAAAATTAAATCAGATTTATCTTTGTCATTAAATTACAACTTAATATATTTACAAAAAAATTTAAACAATACAGAATTAACAAATTATTTTAACTCACTTGGTGTTAATACTTCAAACCCAAATTTATTAACAGATGAACAAAAGCAAAACGATAAAAATATAATTTCAGATAAACAAAAAGAAATTATAGAACAATTAAAAAAAAATTGGGATTTTGAATTAGTAGAAAAAAGTTTTGTAAAAACTGCAAACGAATTATTAAAAGATGTAAACTATTATGAATGATTTTAATTTTGAAGATTTAACTAATAATGTAGAACCAATTTTAGACTTTAAACAAATATTTAAAGATGCTTTAATTGACCCTGCAGAAGAAATAAAACAGCAACCTATTGCATTAAGCATAGGCGAAAGTAATTACAAAGGCAATAGTTATCCAATACCTTTTGGCTCGTATGGTGATTTTAGTTGCATAGTAGGTGCTTCTAAAAGTAGAAAAACATTTTTTAAATCTATGATTGAAGCAGCTTTTATTGGTGGTAAATCAAATGTTTATAACCCAAGTATTAAAGGACACAACAACGAAAAAAAATTCGTACTTTCATTTGATACAGAACAATCTCACTTTCACGCTCAAAGGGTACAACGTAGAGTATTAGAATTAATCGGTGGTAATTGTGATTATTATAAAACATTTGGGTTACGTGGTTACACACCTAAAGAACGTTTTGATTTTATTGACTGGGTAGTGTTTGAAAGCGATTTTAAAGATAACATAGGTTTAATGTCAATAGATGGTTTTGTAGATTTAGTAACCGATTTTAATAGTTTAGAACAAAGTACAGGTTTAACAGAAAAATTATTAAATTGGACTGCAAAGGGTAAAATGCATTGTACAGGAATTTTACATAAAAACTTTGGTACTGCAAAACCTGTAGGACACGTTGGGAGTAGCGTATTAAAAAAAGCTGAAACTGTAGTATTTGTAGAAAAAGATGATGATGATGTAACAGTAGTTAAATGCGAGTATTCACGTAACCAGCCATTTAAAGAAATTAAATTTAATGTAGATGATAACGATTGGTTACCTAAAGAAATACACGAATTTTTATAAATTTATTATGAAAAACTTTGAAAAAACACTTGCAACACTTACAGAATTTATTCAAGCATATGATGATGTAAGTTTAAACGATGGAGAAAATTTAAACTATTTACTTCAAAAAATTAATACTACACTTTTTTATTTAGAAAATGAACGTGCTAATTTTAAAAAGAAATATGAAATTAAAGTATTTGATTTAACTTCAAATAAAAAAATGACTGTTGCACGTGCTATTAATTTAGCAGAAGTGGATATACCTGAACTTTATATGTTACGTAGAATAATGGATAGTGCTTATAGATGTTCAGATGCAATACGCACAAATATATCATTTTTAAAATCTGAAAAAAGAAATGCATAAAATATATCAAAGAAAATGCGTAAGCTGTAAAGATAAATTTACTCCTCAAAATAATACACAAATTTGTTGCAGTCCAAAATGTGCAATAGATTATATGAAAAGTAAAAAAGCAAACGATTGGCAAAAAGAAAAGAAAGTACTCAAAGAAAAGTTAATGACAAAATCTGACTACTTAAATATTTGTCAAAAGGTTTTTAATACTTATATTCGCACAAGAGATAAAGATAAAAATTGTATAAGTTGCAATAAAAAGTTAGTAGGTAAATACGATGCAGGGCATTTTTTTTCTGTAGGAGCTTATCCAAACTTACGATTTAATGAAAATAATGTATTTGGGCAATGTGTACACTGCAACAGAGATAAACACGGAAACATAAAAGAATACGATTTAAGACTTCAAAATATATTAAGCAAAGAAGATTATAACCAATTACTAAACGATAGAAATAAACCTGCTTTATTAGGCATAGAAGATGTAAAAGAATTAATAGCAATATACAAACTAAAAACTAAAGAATTAATTAAAAACCAATAAGATGACAATTAAAGATATAAAAGAAAAATTAGGTGTAGATTTAACTTTACAAAATAGAACTGTAGTAAACACAGTTTTAAAAGCATTATACGTAGAACAACAATATAAAGAATTAAAACATTTAAAACAAACTGATATATTAAAAAGCGTAACAAATGATATTAATTGCAAACGCTCAAATATTTACAATTACTTTAAAAAAATGAAAACTTATAAAACAGATAAGGCTTCTAAACTAATTGTAAAAGCATATGTAAACAAAGATAAAGAGTACATAAAAAAATATTATGATTTAATACAGCAACAAAAAGATAGTTATAAACAACAATGGAGTTTTAAAAAATATTACGATGGTAAAGATTACGAGCCTAAACAAAAAGTAAATATTCCAATAAGAACTAAAGTAAATAAGTTAATGACTAATTTACAAGTAGCTGATTATTTAAAAGCAAACAAAGTATTAAAAAAAACAAAGTTTTGGGATAAAATGCTATTAGATTATACTAATGATGATTGGAATAAATTAAGAGAAATAAACCCTGAAATGTTTGATAGTTATTTAAAATAAAAAAAAGTAATAAAAAGTTTTTTTATTAAAAAAGTATTTATATATTTGCCAAACAATTATTAACAATTAAAACAAAAAAATTATGGAAACAAAAGCAGAATTAAAATTATCAGATGTATTATTAATCACAGTTTATTGGATAGTATTTTTTACAATATTATTTTTTATTCTTTAAAAACAAATAAGATATGAAACCACAAAATCAATTTTTAGAAACATTAATAACTATACTCGGAGTTATATCAATAATTTGGTTGATATTAACTATTATAACAATTTAAAAACAAATAAGTGATAGCAAAGAAAATAGAAATAATATTAAAACTACTACTTATAATAGGAGTGTTGGTTTTAATTTTAGAGTGGTTTCAAATTATTATTCTCATAGGAAAAACTTAAAAACCATTTGCTAACTACACACCAACTAAAATAAAAATATTAATTTAAAACAAATAATATATGCAACAAACAGCAGTAGAATGGTTAGTAGATGAGCTACAAAAAGCAGATTATATTCCTAAAGACAGTATTATTATGGACTATGTAATCAAACAAGCTAATGAAATGTTTGAACAACAGATTATTCAAGCTGGAAATACTTGTGCATTTAAACAGCATTTACATTCTGACAGAATAAACAAAATGAGTGCAGAAGAACTTGAACAATATAATTTAGAGCCATCTTATACTTTTGGAGAAGAACACTACAACGAAACATTTAACAAATAAGATATGAACGAGTATAGTAATTGTTGTGGTGCAGAAAGGCATTACATTTGGGAAGATTTATGCAGTAGTTGTTTAGAACAATTTGCAGAAGCAGAAGAAGAATAGTTAATAACTTTATACAAATATGTTACAATGATGTTTTAATAATATAAAATGTTTTTGTAACATTTGTGTAATGTTAGAAAAGTTATACAAACACCACAAGCAATTAATTGAATACGCTAAAGTATTTGATAAGATTAACTATGAGGATATAGTACAGGAAACTTATATTAAGTTACATATGTACTCAAGCGAAGAAAAATGTTTTACAAACGATAAACTAAACAAAGGATATATTTTTATCGTTATACGTAGTGTTTACATAACACAGTTTTATAATAAGTTTACTATTGTAGATTTTGTAGACCAAGCAATAGAACCTGATTTTGATGAAGAACACGCAATAGAATGGCATAAGTTTAGAAGCAAGTGCGAAGCAGAAGTAAACAGCTGGGATATGTACGATAAAAAGCTATTTACTATTTATAGAGATACTGATTTATCTATGCGTAAATTAGCCAAAGAAACAGGTATTAGTTTTGTTTCTATATTCCATTCATTAAAAGCACACAAAAAAAAGTTAAAAGAATTGTTTCAAGAAGATTATAATAATTTAAAATAAAAGATATGCCTTGTTATTCAGGATACGATAATGACCGTAATAATACAAGAGAAGTAATTAGAGAAATAATAACTAAAGTTGATAACCCACAAGATAAACAAGAAATAATTAAATTAAACGATAAAGTTAATAGATTAGAAGCTGGTTTGTGTGCTATTATATCTGAATTAGAAAGAAAAGGAATTGCAAATGAAATAATTAGCCAAGCATCAAAAAGTGGTTTAATTAATTTAATGGATTTTTGGGAAGCACATTCTAAAGAAGATGAAACAAAAATAGCAAGAGCTTTACATCATTTTAGCGAACACGAACAAATAATTATGAAAAAATTATTAAATAAAAATGATAATTTAAAATAATATGACAGATAATAAAACTTTTATAAAATATGTTTTTAGTTTAATAGAGTTCTATAACTACATAGATTTTAATTCTTTAAGCAAATTTGAAATAAAAGATAAACCAATTAATAATGATGCTGAATTAATATTTATGGTTTCAAATGTTTTAAATGAATTAAGGAAAGGAAATTATACAATAACAAAACAAGATAAACTATATTATAAAAAAATAATTAAACAATATGGCACGAGGTAGAAAAGCAAAAGGGTTAGGTGATACAATAGAACAAATAACCACAGCTACAGGAATTAAAGCAGTAGTAGATAAGATAAGCGAAGTAACAGGTATACCTTGTGGGTGTGAAGATAGAAAAGAAACACTTAACAAGTTATGGAGTTACAGAAGTACAGAGAACCAAACGCTAAACTGTTTATCAGAAGATAGCATAGCATTTTTAAAAGACTTCTTACCAAACCAACCAGAGCAATTAACAATTAAATTACAAGAGCGTTTAAAGGCTATCTACAAAGAAGTATTTAATATTAACTTTCAAAGTACAAGCTGTGGTTCTTGTTGGCGTGATATGATTAGAGAATTACAGCAAGTATATGATGCAACTATAGATAATCAATAATGAATACTTTTTTGATTTATGGAAGATAAAAGAAAATATAACGGTGGTAATAAAAATGCAGGGCGTAAACCAAAAGTAGATGAGCAAAAAGTAAATATTTTATTTGTAAACGCTTTAAAAGAATTATACAATACTGAAACTGATGATGAAGCTAAAAAGACTTTTGTTAAGAATACTTTAATGGATAGCCAACGTGGGCAGATATTTATAGCAGAGCATATATTTGGTAAACCAAAAGAAACAGTAGAAACAACACATAACATAAACGATTTTAATATTAAGGATATATTTAAAATTGGTAATGACTAAAATATTAGATGATATACTTAAATCTGTACCAAAAGAAATGAATACAGATGATTATGTTTTTGTTTGTTCAAAAGATTTTGAATGTAAAATAACAGAATATAAAAACATAAAAGTATATTATCATAATTGGGTTGAAGAAAATAATATTTATTATATGCAAAATCCATACTTTGATAAATCTTAATGAAAAATATAATCTACTCGGGGCTGATAGTAGATATTTTGTAATTACAGGGGGTAGGGGTTCGGGAAAATCTTACTCCCTTAATTCGTTTTTATTACTTCTTACTTATGAAGTAGGACACGTTATATTATTTACTCGTTATACTTTAACTTCTGCACACGTTTCTATTATACCAGAGTTTATTGATAAGATAGAAACAGCTAATTTAAGCCACGATTTTTATATTACTAAAGACGAAATAGTAAATTTAAAAACAGGCTCTAAAATCTTATTTAAAGGTATTAAAACAAGTAGCGGTACACAAACGGCTAACTTAAAATCTTTAGCTGGAGTAACTACTTGGGTATTAGATGAAGCAGAGGAGTTAAACGATGAAGATACTTTTGATAAAATAGACTTCTCTATACGTGCAAACAATGTACAAAACAGAGTTATATTAGTTTTAAACCCTGCAACTAAAACGCATTTCATTTACAAACGTTTCTTTGAAAGTAAAGGGGTTGCAGATGGTAGTAATTTAGTTAAAGGAGATACTACTTACATACATACAACTTACGAAGATAATTACGCTAACCTTTCACAATCTTTTATACTTCAAGTAGAAGATATGAAAGTAAGGCGACCGCAAAAGTACAAGCATCAGATATTAGGCGGTTGGTTAGACAAAGCAGAGGGTGTAGTATTTACTAATTGGCAATTTGGTACGTTTAACCCTAACAACTTACCTACTTCATTTGGTTTAGACTTTGGTTTTAGTATTGACCCTGATACACTTATTGAGGTTGCAATAGACAAAGACCATAAAAAGATTTACGTTAAAGAACATTTGTATCAGAATGGTTTACGTATGGAAGAGTTAGCAAAGATATGTACAGACAAAGCAACTAATAAATTGATAATAGCTGATAGTGCAGAGAATAGGCTAATAGTAGATTTAAGGCATAAAGGTTTAAACATAGAGCCAATTAAAAAAGGTACTATTGAAAGCGGTATTACTATGATGTTAGATTATGATATTATAGTAGATAACGATAGCAGCAATATAGCAAAGGAGTTAAATAATTACGCATACTTAAACAAAGGAAGTAAATTATACATAGATGATTTTAACCACGCTATTGACGCAATACGTTATAACGTTACATTTCATTTAGATAACCCTAACAAAGGAAGTTATTATGTCTACTAACCAACCAACGTATGGAGAAATGATTTATATGGTAGAAGTACACATATTAAAAAAAACAGGTAAGCAGGTTACTATTAACTTACCACGCAACGTAGGAGAAATAAAAAAACTTATTCACGCATACAAATTAGCGACTAATCAACTTTAGTTGCTTTTTACTTTATACAAAAATTAAACTTTAATGTTTTTAAATAAATGCTTATGAAAATAGATATTAAAATTCCTGAAACGCTAAACGAAATACACCTTAAACAATATCAAAAGTTTGATAAGTTAATTAAGGATAACGAAGCGAGTGAGTTTGTTAATCAAAAGACTATTGAAATATTTTGCAATATAGATTTAAAAGATGTTGCACGTATTAGGTTAGCTGATACTGATGACTTGTTAAACCATTTGGGCGGATTACTAAACCAAAAGCCTAAACTTATTAGAACATTTAAATTAGGTGAATACGAATTTGGGTTTATTCCAAAGTTAGAAGATATGACAAGTGGCGAGTATATCGATTTAGAAAACTATTTAAGCGATGTAGCAACGTACCACAAAGCAATGGCGGTACTTTTTAGACCAATAAAAACAAAAGTTAAGGATTTATATACAATAGAAGAATATCAATCGTCAGAAGTCTATGCAGAGTTTTTACAATATATGCCTTTGGATGTAGTTTTAGGATGCTTGGTTTTTTTTTCGACTTTAACGAGCGATTGCGTGAGCGGTTTGATGGATTATATACACAGCGAAGTGGGACAATCGGAAGCAGCGAAGAAGCTTTTGGAAAAAAATGGGGTTGGTATCAATCAATCTACGGAGCAGCTCAAGGCGACCTTTTACGATTTGATGCAGTTACCAAACTTCCCATCACTCAATTAATGACTTGGTTAGTATTTGAAAAAGAAAAAACAGAAATAGAAATAAAAAATCTTAAAAGAAATGGTGTATAGCATTATAAATAAAATAAAAGAGGCATTACTTGAAGAGCCTTTTGTAAATACAGTTACAGAAGGTGATATTTTTAGCGTGGATTTAGCAAAGCGTACGCTATTCCCTTTGTCACACATTATGATAAATAATGCTACGCATCAGGGTAATGTACTTCAGTTTAACATTACTATTCTTTTAATGGATTTGCTTAATCAAAAAGATGAAAGTAATAAAGTAGATGTTTGGAATACTCAAATGGCTTTAGGTGTTAGGGTAATGGATAGATTAAATAGAGGTGATTTAAGAAATGATTTTTGGGAATTAACAGGTTCTCCAAACTTTGAACCATTTACAGAACGTTTTGAAAATGATTTGGCAGGTTGGGCTTTAACGTTTGATGTGTTAGTTAGAAATGATATGACTATTTGCTAAATGCAAGATACTAAACAAACATACAAATATTTAAACGACTTTGCTAAATACGTTATTCAGCAGAGTAGAAGTAATTTAACAAAAGGAAATAAAAACGTAAACAAAAAATTATACAATAGTTTAGATAGTCAAATTGAAGCAAGTGCTAATAGTTTTCGTTTAACTTTTTTAATGGAAAGTTACGGAGAGTTTCAGGATAAAGGAGTTAGTGGAACTAAAAAGAAATATAATACACCATTTAGTTATACAAATAAACGACCACCTATAAAACCTATTGAGGATTGGGTTACAAAAAAACGTTTTCAATTTCGTAATAGAGAAAGCGGAAAGTTTATGAGTTTTAAAAGCACTGCTTATTTAATTGCGGGTGGTATTTTAAAGAATGGTATTAAACCAAGTTTATTTTTTACTAAACCATTTGAGAAAGCCTTTGAACGTTTGCCTGATGAATTAGTAGAAGCATACGGATTAGATGTTGAACAATTTTTACAATACACATTAAATAAAAAGTAATGAAAAAGATATTTATTAGAAGTCCGTATTTTATACAGATAAATAGCATAGGGCAATTAGGTAGTAAGGTAGAATTATATTTTTATAAACAAGGAGAAACTTTACCTATTTTACCTACTTATACATTAAGTAAAAAAATAGCAAGTCCTACACAAACAGAAAATACTTATAACATAGCTAATTACGCTAAAGATTTTATTAAAATTATAAATTCACAAGCAGTAAACGAGCCAACTACAGAAGACGTTAATAATTGGTGTTATGTGAAAGTAAAAACATATTCAGAATTAACACTTAATACATATACTTTATTAGCAGAAGAAACTATTGTTTGTTTAAATGGTTATACAAACTATTTAGACGGTTATAATAATTATACAGAAAATGCTGTTGTATTATTATTTAATCCTGATATTAAAAAATTAAAATCATCTTCAAGAAAAAACATAAATATATTTTCTGACGCTGGTGCTAATTTAGAATGGAATAATACCGATGGATATGATGCGTTTACTCCTTCAGTTGATAATATGTATGCTTTAAATTTAGCAGATGGTACTAATCAATTTTATTATAACACTACAGAATTATTTAGGCTAAATGTAGAGGAGGTTTGCGAACCAAAATACACGCCTATTGAATGTACTTTTATTAATCGTTTTGGTGGTTGGGAATACCTTACATTTTTTAAGGCTAATATACAATCAATAGAAACAAATAGTAAGGATTTTAATCTATTACCAAGTGCAATAGATTATAACGTCTTACAAGGACAAAAAAGAACGTTTAACCAACAAGGTAAACAAAAAATAAAATGCAATACAGGTTGGGTAGATGAGAATTACTTTGAATTAATACAAGATTTATTGTTGAGTGAAATTGTTTTATTAGACAATAAACCTGTAATATTAAAATCTCAAAGTGCAGATTACAAAACACATTTAAAAGATAAGAATATTAATTACGAAATTGAGTTTGAATATAACTATGGTTTAATAAATGATGTAATATAATGAAAGTAGCATTATACATATATACTAAAAAGACTATAGACGATTCTGTTAATTTAGTTGCAAACACATTTAAAAATAGAGTAATTGCTGATGGTGGTACTTTTGAAGCTGATAGTTGTTTAGTATCTCAAATTAATTCTTTAGGTGGTGTTTATGGAGTTGCTTTAAATACTATTAGTGATTTTGCTAATAGAGTACAGGCAGACTTCGGAACTTTTGAAGCAGAGAATTGTTTGCTAAATACAATTAATAGTTTAGGAGGAGTTGCACCACAACCAATTGAAATAGATTACGTAAGACGTATTGAATTATTTGATGATGAAAAAATTAGTATTACTTCAAGTATTCAAAATGTAAACGATATATCAAAAGTATTTACCGATTACTCACAAAGTTTTACTATTCCAGCAAGTGATAACAACAACGAAATATTTAGGCATTGGTACGAAAATGCTTTAGATAATGGTTTTGATGTTAGAAAAAGATATAGCGGATATATTGAAATTGACACGCAAGTATTTAGAATAGGGCAATGGCAGTTAGAGGGTGCTACAATTAAAAACAATCGTGTTGAAGATTATAAACTTACTTTTTATGGAGTGCTTAAATCTTTAACTGATAAATTCGGTGAGGATAAATTAAAAGATATTGCAGAGTTAAACGATTATACTATTAACTATTCAGGTGCAAGAGTACAAGGTCAAATAGAAACTACTACAGATGATGATATATTATTCCCATTAATAAGCTCTAATAAGATTTGGCAATATGGTGGCGGTGGTTCTGCTACAACAAATTGGGATATATCAAATATTGCTACTCCAATTAATTATACTGAATTATCTCCTGCTTTAAAAATAGCAATGGTATTTGATGCTATTGCTTCAAAATATGATATAACTTTTAATGGTAACTTTTTAACTCAAAGCAGATTTACAAAGGCTTATTTATGGTTAAAGAATAAAGAAGCGTTTAATCCATTAGGACAAAAGAAACTAATTGAGTTTACAGGTATTAGTAATAACGATGTAAATTTAACTATCAATAGTAACAATTATGTTTTAGGTATAAATGAATATAACAATCCAGGAAGTAGTGCTTTATTTTATAATGGTGGTGATGTATCTATTACGCTTTCTACTTCTACAAATTGGCAGGTAACTATTTTTAAAGATGGTGTTCAGTTGTATATTCAAAATGGTACAGGTACAAACGTTTATGTAGGTATTGGTGATATAAATGGAACTTTTGAATTTTATTTAAGTACTGCTCAAGCGTGTACTTATACAGGTACAATTTCTGCAAGTAGTACAGAATATGATTATGTAAATAATTCACAAAATACATATACTTCTTCTGCAACTGTAGTAGGTGGTTCTGTAACTTCAAATTTAGATTTGCCAAGTTTTATGCCAGATATGAAAGTAACCGATTTCTTTAGTGGTGTATTAAAAATGTTTAATCTAACAGCGTTTAGTTATGATGAAACTACATACACTTTAGAGCAGTTAGAAAATTGGTATTATCAAGGTAATATAAAAGATTATTCAGGTTATTGTGTTAGTGATTTTGATTTTGAAAGAATTAAACCATATAAGAAAGTAAATTTTAATTACGAGAAAAGCGAAAGTATTTTAAATAAAAGTTATTCAGATGCATACCAAAAAGAGTATGGGGATTTATCTTATCCATTTAATACTGATGGTTCTGATTATAGTGTAAAATTACCATTTGAAAATATAATATTTAATAAGTTTTCAGGTACTAATTTACAAGTAGGTTATGCGGTTAAAACAGACTATACAGCCTATGTACCTAAACCAATTATTTTATATCAATACGAAAATGCAAGTTGTAACTTTTATTTTAATGATGGTGCTACTATAAACAACATAACAAACTACAATGTTATGGGGCAAGATGTAGACTATGAAAATCAAATGCATACGTTAAACTTTGGTGTAGAGTTTAGTAGTTATACGTTAAATACTGTTAGTAATACATTATTTAAAGATTACTATTTTGACTATTTAAATAATCTTTATTCTTTAAAATCAAGAATGGTTAAGGTAAGTATGCGTTTGCCTTATTCAGAGCTATTAAGCTTACGTTTAAACGATAGAATTGTTATACGTGATAAAAGATATATTATAAATTCTTTTACAACTGATTTAGATACGTTTGAAAGTAAGTTTGAATTGATACAAGATTTTAGAACAATCAATTATAATAATTCTTTTTTTGTTTTAACAGATGAGTTAAGTAAAACCTTACGCTACAATACAGTAAGTAAAGAGCCTTTAACTTGGAGTATTTTAAACGACCCTGACGGACAAATAATAACTATTACTGATGGTGCGGAATATGTAGAAATAGATATTAAAGCAAACGTTTCAGGAGTGCAAAAAATATATAGCATACAAAGTAATAATAACGATATAATAGTAATAACACAAGATGCTTAAATTAGTAATACAAATGCTTGAATTTCAAAAGATTGGAATAAGCGAGGCAATAGATATTGCAAAAGGAAAATACAAATTACCTGAAACACTAACCGAACTTAAAAAATCAATAAAATGGCAATTACAAAAACGATAGAAATTGATTTAAATAGTAGCGGTGCTACTGCTGGAATAAATAACATAACTAATTCTATTGAGGGTGCGGATAAGGCTACTCAATCTTTAAAAAGCCAATTAAGAGAAGCACAAGCAGAAGTAGCAGAGTTATCTGATAAGTTTGGTGCAACTTCAAAAGAAGCTATTGAGGCAGCTAAAAGAGCAGGGGAATTAAAAGACGCTATAGGTGATGCAAAAGCCTTAACTGATGCGTTTAACCCTGATGCAAAATTTAACGCTTTAAGTGGTTCATTATCAGGTGTAGCGAGTGGTTTTGCAGCAGTAGAGGGAAGTTTAGCGTTAGCAGGTGTTGAAAGTGAAAACTTGCAGGAAACAATGGTTAGGCTTCAGGCTGCTATGGCTTTATCTCAAGGCTTACAAGGTTTAGGGGAAAGTATAGATAGTTTTAAGCAAATGGGTGCGGTTGCTAAAAATGCTTTAGCAGGAATTAGAACAGGAATAGCTGCTACAGGTATTGGACTTTTATTAGTAGCAGTTGGTGCTGTTGCAGTTTATTGGGATGATATAAAAACCGCCGTTAATGGTGTAAGTGTTGAGCAAGAAAAATTAAATACATTATCTCAAACTAATTTAGAAACAGAGCAGGGTAAATTAGATACAATAGGTAGCCAAGATAACGTACTTAAATTACAAGGTAAAAGCGAAAAGGATATTTTAAAACTTAAAATAGCACAAACCGACCAAGTAATTAAAGCAACTGAAAACCAAATTACTCAAAATGATATTACTGCTAAAGCACAAATAGCAGCAGCAGAAAGAAACAAAGATATTTTAAGAGGTATTTTAGATTTTTTAAGTATTCCGTTTCAAGTTGTATTAAAAACTATTGATAGTATAGGTAGTGCAATAGGTAAAGATTTTGGTTTATCTGAAAACTTTGGTAAACTATTAGACAAAGGTACTAGTTTAATTTTTGACCCTGTAGCAGAAAGAGCAGCGGCAGAAGCTACAAGAAAAGAAAGTTTAAAAGCTATTGAGAAATTAAAAAACGATAGAGCAGGTTTGCAATTATCTATAAACGCAATAGACAAACAAGCGAGTACTGATGCAGCAGCTAAAAGAAAAGAAGCAAATGATGTAGCTATAAAATCTGAACAAGATAAAGCCGATGCATTAGAGCGTATTAGACAAGGTGAGATAGATACACAAGCAGAACGCAGAGCAGAGGAGTTATTTCAAGTACAAGAGCAATATAGATTATTAATTGAAGAAGCTAATAAGTACGGACAAGATACAACTGCATTAAAAGAAGCACAACGTACAAAAGAAAAAGAATTAGCTGATAAGTTTGCTTTAGAAGATGCTGAAAAGAAATTAGTAGAAGATGAAAAAGCAAAAGCCGAAGCACAAAAAAAATTAGATGATGAAAAAGCTATTGCAGATGAAAAAATAAAAATAGCACAAGCAGAAGCAGAACAAAAAGCAGCTATTCAACAACAAGGTTTAGATGTAGCCGCACAAGGTGTAGGATTAATAAAAGGTTTATTTGAAAAAAGTAAAGGGGTACAAAAGGCTGCTATGATTGCAGAAAGTGCTATTGGTATTGGTAAAATGATTATTGCTAATAATTCTGCTAATATTGCAGCTTTAGCTACTCCTCAAGCGATAGCAACTTCAGGTGCTGCTGCTGTGCCTACTATTGCTTTTAATAATATTTCTACAGGTATTGGAATAGCAGCCAACATAGCTGCAACTGCTAAAGCTTTATCTTCTTTAGGTGGCGGTGGTACTCCAAGTGCTGGTGGTGGCGTTGGTGGTGGTGCTGGTTCTCCTCCTCCTGCACCTCAATTTAACGTAGTAGGTAATAGCGGTGTGAATCAAATTGCACAAACGTTAGGACAACAGCAACCAGTCCAAGCGTTTGTAGTTGCTAACCAAGTTACAAGCCAACAATCGTTAGATAGAAATATAGTTAATAACGCAAGTATAGGATAAAAAATAACAAAATAGAGTAATTAATGTTTTTAAATAAAATACTATGAATCTAATAGAATTAATAATAGACGAAAAAGATGAGTTAAGCGGAGTTGATGCTATTAGCGTGGTGGCTACTCCTGCTATCGAATCCAATTTCGTAGCGTTAAAATCTGAAGAAATTAAATTAGCTCAAGTAGATACTGAAAAACGTATTTTAATGGGTGCTGTTTTAATTCCTGAAAAGCCAATTTATAGACGTAATGGAGAAGATGAATATTACATTTACTTTTCAAAAGATACTGTAAACAAAGCAAGTCAATTATTTTTTAAAAATGGTAATCAGAATAATTGGACTTTAGAACACGGAAAAGAAATTAAAGGTTTAACCGTAGTTGAAAGTTGGATTGTTGAAAATACTGAAAAAGATAAATCAGCTATTTATAATTTAAGTGTGCCTGTAGGTACTTGGATGGCTTCAGTTAAAGTAGAAGATGATGCTATTTGGAATGATTATGTTAAAACAGGTAAAGTAAAAGGGTTTAGCCTTGAGGGATATTTTGCAGATAAATTAGAAGAAAAAAAGCAGTTAAGTAAAAACGAAAGTATTGTTGAACAAATTAAATCTTTAATAAATGAGTACGAAAACAAAAAGTAAAACAAGTCCAGTAAATGGTAAAAAAGGTTGTCTATGTGATGATAACACTTATAGTAAAGAATGTTGCAATGGTGATTTACAAAATCAAGGCATTGGGCAAACATCAGGAGTAGATAGTGTAACCGTTACAGAAAATAACGGAGTAAGAGTAATAACAAGGGTAAACGGATAAACAATGACACCACAAGAAAAAAAAGTATTTGGTAAATTATTTAAAACAGAATTAGGAACGCATAAAGTAGATTTAGGTTTGTTAGATGATATTAAAGCTGATTTTAATTTTGTAGATAAAGATTTTGGTGGACTTTATGATGCTTTTTATGATGATATAGAAGGTGCTAAAAATAAACAATCTTTAATTAAAAACGATTTACCTAAATTAGATGCTATAGAAAAAAACATAATACAAGCTAATCAAAAATTAAAAGATTTAGGTTTAGATAATCAAAATACAGAATTGTCAAAAATATCAGATAAAATTAAAAAATATAAATCAGATATAAATAGAGTTTTAAGTTTTAAAATTTAAATTAAAAGGGAGTTAATTACTCCCTTTATTATTAGTATTCAAATAAACAATCTTCTGATTCATCTAATTTTTTTATTTTATTAATTTTTTTTTCAATTTTTAATTTTAAAGAATAATAATACATATAATGATTATCTTGCCATTCAATTATTTTTAATATAGAATTAATTTCTAAAATTGCTAATTGATAACATTCATATTCAGAAAAAGAATCCCCTCCAATTCTATTAAGACCAAAAGTATAATATTTTCTACAAATATTTTCTATATCAACATTATTACCTAACATATTTATTTGTTTATTTTATCGGCTACATTAAGCCAAAATTTATAACATTCATCTGATTCTTTTTTTGATGTAGAATTAATTGAATTTGCTAATAAAAATTTTATAGCTACATTACAACAAGCTTTAACTTCTTTTGTTGATGATAATTTTAATACTTCTCTAAATGCTTTGTCCATTTTAATACGCATTTCTTCAAATTTTTGTTCTATTTCATTCATAATATTTTGTTTTAAAGTTTCAACAAATATATAAATAATTTTTAAAAATACAACAACATTAAATAAACTTTGTTTTTAAATAAATTTAATAAATATGTCAAACGTAATTACAGAAATCAAAAAATTGCTTGGTATGGAAATCAAACTTGAGCAAATGACATTAGACAACGGAACTGTTATTGAAGCTGAAATCTTTGAAGCAGGACAACCAGTGTTTATTGTTAATGGTGAAGATAGAGTAGCACTGCCTGTAGGTGAGTACACTCTTGATAACGGAATGATTTTAGTAGTTGAAGTTGAAGGCGAAATCAAAGAAATCAAAGAAGCAGCAGTTGAAGCACCTGTAGAGGAAGCAGCACCTGAAGTAGAAGTTGAAGTTGAGGCAGCACAAACAGCAACAGCTAAAAAGGTAATCGAGTCTACTGTTAGAGAGTCGCATTTTTCAAAAGAAGATGTTGATGCTTTAAAGTCAAAAATCGAAAGTTTAAAAACGGAATTAGCATCTATGAAAAATGTAGAGGTAAAAGAAGTAGTAGAATTGTCTGCTCAACCTTTAACACATAACCCAGATGCAAAACCAAACGTTGAAAAAGTGTTATTTTCTCAAAACAGAGTAATGACTACATTCGACAGAGTAATGAATAAAATAGCAAACTAATAATTAATTAAAAAAAATGGCTACTACAACAAGTATTACAACAACTTATGCTGGTGAATTTTCAAAAAAATACATTTCAGCTGCATTATTATCAGCTTCTACTATTGAGAATGGTGGAATTGAAGTAATGCCAAACGTAAAGTACAAATCAGTTATACAACGTTTAGCTACTGATGCTATCGTTAAAAATGCTACTTGTGCTTTTGATGCAACTTCTACAGTTACTTTAACTGAAAGAGTTATTACTCCTGAGGAATTTCAGGTAAATTTAGAATTATGTAAAAAAGATTTCGCAAGTACTTGGCAATCTATCGAAATGGGAATGTCTGCTTTTGAAACTTTACCAAAATCTTTTGCTGATTATTTAATCGGACACGTTGCTGCTAAAGTAGCAGAAAACAACGAAGTATCTATTTGGAGAGGTGCTAACGCTACAGCAGGACAATTTGACGGATTTGTGCCTTTAGCTACTGCTGATGCAACTGTTATTGATGTAGTTGGTACTACAGTTACTGCTTCTAACGTAATTGCTGAATTAGGTAAAGTAGTTGATGCTATTCCATCTGCATTATACGGAAAAGAAGATTTATATATCTATGTTTCTCAAAACGTAGCTCGTGCTTACGTAAGAGCTTTAGGCGGATTTGCTGCTTCAGGTTTAGGTGCTAACGGTACTAACTCACAAGGTACACAATGGTTTAACAACGGTTCATTATCTTTTGATGGTGTTAAAATCTTTGTTGCTAACGGATTAGCTTCTAACTATATGATGGCTGCTCAAAAATCTAATTTATATTTCGGTACAGGTTTATTATCTGACCATAACGAAGTTAAATTAATTGATATGGCAGATATTGACGGAAGTCAAAATGTAAGAGTTGTAATGAGATTTACTGCAGGTGTTCAATACGGTGTAGGTTCTGAAATCGTACTTTACACTCCAGCATAATTAATAACAAATAACTAATTAAAGGTGGTGCAATAAACGCCACCTTTTTTTTTAACTTTTAAAAAATATATACTATGGCTTGTGATTTAAGTTTAGGTAGATTGGAAGTATGTAAAGATAGCGTAGGTGGTTTAAAAAATGTTTACTTCGTTAATTACGGAGATGCAACAGGTTACACTTACGATGCTACAAATACGGATGTAATCGATGCGGTTGCAGGTACTCCAAGTGCTTATAAATATGAGTTAAAAGGTGCTTCTACCTTTACTCAAAACGTTAATAGCTCAAGAGAAAACGGAACAACGTTTTTTGAGCAAGTTTTGGAATTAACATTTAAAAAATTAACTCCAAAAGATAATAAAGAATTAAAACTATTGGCTTACGGTCGTCCGCAAGTAATTGTAGAAGATAACAACGGTAATTTCTTTTACGCAGGTTTACAGCACGGTATGGATGTAACAGGTGGTACTATTGTAACAGGTGGTGCAATGGGAGATTTATCAGGTTATACTTTAAGTTTAACAGGAATGGAAAAAGTACCTGCTAACTTTATAGGAGATACTTTAACTGCTGCAGGTTTCACAGTAGTAGTTGGTTCATAATTAGATTAATATTAATAATTGGAAAAGCGTGTCTTAATTGATACGCTTTTTTTTTGCTTTAACAAAAAAGTACTTTTTGTGTTTTTAAATAAAACAATATGATAATCTTAAGAGAACAAGAAACAGCACAAACATTAAACGCTATTATTTATGGTAGTGATGCTGATGCTATTGTATTGCGAGATGAAGAAACAAACATAGAAGTTGAGATTAATTGCACGTTTTCAATAGATAGATATTACGTAGCAACTTCTGCAATATTTCCAATAAAAGAAAATAAATACTATACGCTTACTATTTTAAATGGTACTGATGTAGTTTATAGAGATAAGGTATTTTGTACAAATCAAACTATTGCAAGTTATACGATTAACAAAGACCAATATACTCAACACGTAACAAATAACGATTATAAAATATTTGAATAATATGTTTCACATTTTAAATTTAAGTGCATATACTTCACCACAAATAAACGAAAGTAAAAAGGGTGAATTTGTAGAGTACGGTGCAGATAATAATTACTTTAATTTTTTAATTGAAAGGTATTTATACAGTACTACAAATAACGCTATTATAACAGGTGTTTCTAATATGATTTACGGAAAAGGTATATCAGCATTAGATGCTAATAAAAAACCTGATGAGTACGCTAAAATGATTTCTATTATAAAACCTAACTCACTTAAAAAAGTAGGTTTAGAAAGAAAGCTATTAGGAATGGCTGCTATGCAAGTTGGTTATGAAAAAGGCGAAGTTAAATTTGTAGACCATTTCCCAATGCATACTTTAAGAGCAGGTAAATGTAACGATAAAGGAGAAATTGAAGCGTGGTATTATCATCCTGATTGGGCTAATAAAAAACCAAGTGAAGAAATAAAAAGAATACCTGCTTTTGGTTTTGGTGATGGTAAAGAAGTAGAGTTATACATTATTAAGCCTTATATTAGTGGTTACCATTATTACACACCTATTGATTATTCAGGTGCTTTACCTTACGCTAAATTAGAAGAAGAAGTATCTGATTATTTGATTAACGATGTAATGAATGGTTTTAGTGGTACTAAAGTTATCAATTTTAATAATGGTGTACCACCAGAAGAAAAAAGAGAAGAAATTGCAAACGAGGTTAAAAGAAAATTAACAGGTGCAAGGGGTGAAAAAGTAATTGTAGGATTTAACAGCTCGGTAGAAAACAAAACTACTGTAGATGATATACCTTTAAATGATGCACCTGCACATTACGAATATTTAAGTAAAGAATGTTTTGAAAAATTAGTTGTAGGGCATAGAGTTACTTCTCCAATGCTTTTAGGTATTAGAGATGCAGGTGGTGGTTTTAGCAACAATGCAGATGAAATTAAAACAGCTACTTTGTTATATGATAATTTAGTAATTAAACCATATCAATTAGAAATTATAGAAGCGTTAGATATTATTTTAGCGGTTAATAATATTAAGTTAAAATTATACTTTAAAACAATACAACCTTTAGAATTTACAGATTTAGAAAACGCACAAACTTCAGAGCAAGTGGCAGAAGAAACAGGAACTAATTTATCCGCACATACTTGTTGTTTAAGCGAAGATAATTCAGATAATGAAGTAGCAGATACTTTAATTCAATTAGGAGAAACGCCTAACGATAAATGGCTTTTAATTGATGAAAGCGAAGTGGATTATGATAATGATGATACAGAAAATGAATTATTATCTAAAGAGCCTAAACAAAGTTTATTAAGCAAAGCGTATAATTTTGTAAGTACAGGAACTGCAAGAGGTAACGCAAGAAGTGAGCAAGATGAAAATATAGACGGTATTAGATTTATTACAAGATATGTATATGCAGGAGAAACTTCTTCAAAGAGTAGATTATTTTGCAAAAAAATGATTGAAGCAAAAAAAATATATCGTAAAGAAGATATTGTTGCTATGTCAAGCAAAATAGTAAACGAGGTTAGAACTAATAACGAGGGAGAGCAAAAAGGTTTAGGTGCTAATGGTTCGCCTTTTGTAGATGTTTGGTTTTATAAAGGCGGTGGTGCTTGCCATCATAGGTGGAATAAGCAAGTTTACGCAAGTTTTGAAAACGTAAATATTGATGTTAATTCACCAAAAGCAAAACAGATAGCAGGTGCTAAAGCAGAGAAATACGGTTATGTTATTAAAAACCCAAATTTAGTAGCACAAAGACCTATAGATATGCCTAACAAGGGATTTTTACCTAAAACAAATTAAGATATGGCTTACGCATTACTTATATCAACAGAAGATGTAAAGAAATTTACAATTACAAACGGCAATTTAGATGCTGACGATTTTATCGAGTATATTAAAATTAGTCAAGATATTACTATTCAAAACTATTTAGGTTCTAAACTTTACAAAAAGTTACAGGATTTGATTTTAAACGATGATATTAATGAGGTTGCATTTATAGATTATAAAAATCTTTTAACTACTTACGTTAAACCTATGCTTATTCATTGGGCAATGGTTTACTATTTACCATTTGCTGCATACACATTAAGTAACAAAGGATTGTTTAAACACACTTCTGAAAACGCTACAAATGTAGATAAAGCAGAAGTTGATTTTTTAGTAGAAAAAGAAAGGGATATAGCTGAAAGTTATACACAAAGGTTTATAGATTTTATGTGTTATAATACAAATACATATCCTGAGTATAATAACAACAATAACGAGGATGTAAACCCTGATACAAATAATTTTTATAGTGGCTGGTATTTATAATAACGTAAAGATTAAAAACTTTAAGAAGCTAAATTTATATTTAGCTAAAGTTGAACAATTAAAAAAAATAGAAACTTTAAAATCTAATAATGGCAAATAATATTGATTGGGGGCAAGGCGTGAATAACAACGATATAGGTTGGGGTCAAGGTGCTATAAATAATGATATATCTTGGGGTTCTATTTATTCTGTTAGTGATGCAGGACAAACCGAAATTTTAGGTAATGAAATAGAAGCTGTTATAGACTTTATAGCAAGAATTGCTACAGATAGCGGAGTATTTGAAGCAAAACAATGTTTAATTAATTTAATAGAAAATATATAATGAGTTTATTTGAAAGTGCCTCACTTTGCATTACGCCAAACGGAACCAAAGCGAGTAAGTTATACGCTATAAAACCTACAAGCGGTGCAGGTGATTTAAGCGTTACAAGAGCAACAACAGCAACAAGAGTTAATAGTGCAGGCTTAATTGAAAGCGTAGCGGTTAATGTACCACGTTTAGACTATACAGATAGTACTTGTCCGAGTATATTAGTTGAGCCACAAAGGACTAATTTATTTTTAAGAAGTCAAGAGTTTGATAATTCAAGTTGGACAAAATCTAATACCACAGTAAACGCTAATCAAACTACATCGCCTGATGGTACAACTACTGCAGATAAATTAAATGATATTATTATTGGTAGTTCAAATGATTATTTATTAAACGTACAAAGTGCTTTATCTTATACAAGTGGCACACCTTATACTGTTTCTTTTTATGCTAAAAATATAGATAGAAGATATATTTATATTAGATTTGTTACTAATGCTTTTGGCACAAATAAATATGCTTATTTTGATTTACAAAATGGAGTTATTAGCAAATTAGATACAGGTGCTACTGCAAATATAACGAGTGTAGGTAATGGGTGGTTTAGATGTACTGCAACTTATACAGCTACTGTTACAACAAGTACAATTTATGGTGTTTATATTGGTTTGTCTGCTGATGGTTTGAATAATTTTTATGTAAATGCATCTGTAAAATCTGTTTACATTTGGGGAGCTCAATTAGAAGCAGGTTCATACGCTACTTCATACATACCTACAACTTCTGCAAGTGTAACACGTAACGCAGATGTAATTTCTAAAACAGGTATAAGTAGTTTAATAGGGCAAACTGAGGGGACTTTATACACAGAAGTTAAAGTTAATAAATTAATAGGTACTGCTTCAAGGTATATTTTTCACGTATCAGATGGCACAGCAAACAATCGTATTTATATTGCTTTTTCTGGTGCTTCTTCAAATATATTAAGAGCAAGGATTTTTAACGGTGGTACTTTACAATGTAGTATAGATAGCTCAACTATTACAAATACAGGAACTTATAAATTAGCTTTAGCTTATAAAAACAATGATATTGTATTTTATATAAATGGTGTACAAATTGGAACGGACACAAGTGCAACTATACCAACTTGTAGTAGAGTAGATATAGGGCAAAATTATGCAGGTGCTTCACAATTTTCTGATAACGTTTCTTTATCTACATTATTTAAAACACGTTTAACAAATAATGAATTAGCAGAACTAACAACTATCTAAAATGTACATATATAAATTAAAATACACAGACAAAGAAACTGCAATAGCTGATTTATTAGCAAAGAAAGTTTATGTAGAAGTAGAAAACCTTAACAAAGAAATTACTTTAGCTTACGGACAAGGCATACAAGCTATTGTAGAAATTGGTTTAATCGTTTTAGAAAATGGTACTTACGATGATAAATTTAATGTAATTAAAGAACCTGTTTACGCAGATGGTTACCATTATGACGTTATGAGTGAAAACAAAATAGATTTCGGCAGTAATGAAATACAAGTAAATAACCCTAAACATATTTTTGCTTCGTAATGAAAACATATCTTAATTATATATTAACAGGATTAGCTTTATTTTTTGCACCTATTCAAGGGTTACTTATTGCGGTAGGTATTGGTATATTTTTAGATACGTTTACAGGTGTATTTAAAAGCATAAAACTAAATGGGTGGGTTTCTATTAGAAGTAGAAGATTATCACACGTTGTAAGTAAAATGCTATTATATCAGCTTACTATAATTATGTTATATATAATTGACAAATTTTTATTAAACGAGTTTGTTACTCAACATTTTACAATTCAATTTATGTTTACCAAATTAGTAGCAATACTTTTAATTTTTATTGAGCTTGTAAGTATTAAAGAAAATATAGAAGCTGCTTTAAAAATTGATATTTGGAAAATGTTAAAAACATTATTAAACAGAGCAAAAGAAGTTAAAGAAGATATTGATTTAATTAAATAATATGCGAGATATAAAATACATAATTATTCACTGCACAGCTTCACAACCAAACGCTACTAAACAAGCTATTTTAAATTATTGGAAAGATGTTTTAAAATGGAAATCTGTAGGTTATCATAGGTTAATTGACGCAAACGGTATTATACACGAATTAGCTAACTATGAACAAATTACAAACGGTGTTAAAGGTTATAATTCTAATTCAATACATTTTAGTTATATTGGTGGTATAGATGAAAAAGGAAAGCCAAAAGATACGAGAACACCAAAACAAAAAGAAAGTTTATTATATCTAATAAAACAGGCTAAAAAACAATTTCCTAACGCAATAGTACAAGGTCATAAAGATTTTGAAGGAGTTAAAAAAGCCTGTCCGAGTTTTGAAGCCAAGCAAGAATATAAAAACATTTAATTAAAAAAACCCTTACAAATACTGCAAGGGTTTTTTCTTAACTATTAATCAAAACAAATTATGAATACGCAAATATAACATTTTTTTTTAATATACAAAATATTTTTATATATTTGTTGAAACTTTTTAAACAAAATAAATTATGAGCGTATCAAAATGGAAAGGTTACGATGTACAATTAACTGAATTATTAAAAGATAATAAAAATTGTACTGATACAGAAATAGCTAAAAAACTATTAAATACTAATGATGGTGGCAATGTTAATAGTGATGTAGATTTACTTCGCACATATATTAAAAGGCATAGAGCAAGATTATTAGACCATCACGAGGGTATTTATAATGCTACAAATGATTTAGATGTACCTAATACTTCGGTTAAACATATGTGGCTTAAAACAAAGCAAAGTAGCATATTTGTAAAGAACCCAGAATACATAGAACCACAAACGGAAGTAGAATTAGAAAAAGAAATTGATTTCACTAATATTTTTAAAGATTTAGTTAAGCCAATTAAATTACCTAAAATAGAAAACAAATTAGATTTGTCAATATTTGATAGATTAGTTTATACTGATGTACATATTGGTATGGAAGTAAACCAAAACGGTTATAGTTTATACGATGGCGTTTGGAATGAAGCAGAAGTAGATAAACGTTTAGCAACTATGGTTTCGCAAACTTTAATTAACAAGCAATCAGATACATTAATCATACACGAGCTTGGCGATTTTATGGATGGTTACGATGCGGTAACTACTCGTGGTGGCCATAGTTTACCACAAAATATGGATAATCAAAAAGCGTTTGATGTTGGGTTAAGTTTTAAAATACGTTTAATTGATGCTTTAATTCCTTACTACAATAGTATAGAATGTATTAATATTTGTAACGATAACCACGCTGGAAGTTTTGGATATATTGTTAATAGTGCATTTAAAGCATATATAGAGCTTAAATACGAAAATGTTAAGGTAGTCAATCAAAGAAAATTTATAGACCATTATATCGTAGAAAACAGATGTTTTATTTTAACTCACGGTAAGGATGACAAAAATATGAAATTTGGTTTTAAACCACATTTAGACGCTGTACAAATTGAAAAGATTAAAAACTATATTGATGAGTACAGGTTGCATAACTACACTATAGAATTTAGCAAGGGTGATAGCCACCAATTATTATTAGATTTTACTTCATCATCTGCTTTTGAATATCAAAACTTTGGGGCTTTTAGTCCGCCAAGTGATTGGGTAAAAACAAATTTCAAAAATACAAATAGTAGTTTTATTATTTTTAATTATTACGAAAACCAAAAAAGTATTAACCCTATAATTTTTTAACTATGACACCAAAAGAAAAAGCAAAAGAATTAATAAATAAGTATAATTTTTTAAATTATAAAACAGATTTATCTATACACGAAAAAAAACAATGTGCATTAATAGTAGTTGATGAAATATTAAAAACACATAGCGTTATTATAAGTTATCATAGTGAAATTTATTGGCAAGAAGTAAAACAAGAAATTAAAAAAATATAAATATGTCAGATTTACAAAGAGTTTTAAGAATTATAAAATTCTATTATAACAGAGGTTGTAACAAAGAAAGCGTAAATAAAGTATATCATAAAATAATACATTTAAAATATGGAAAGTAAAAAAATAGATTATTTAGCTTATTTAGGTTGGGTGTTATTATTTGCAGTACTATTTTTTAGAGGTTGCAATACTGAAACACAAACAGCCGAAAAAATTAAAGTAGTTACTAAAGAAATAAAAGGTTCTATTGTAACAAAAGAAAAAGTAATTAACGTACCTATTGTTAGAACAGTTAAAGATACTGCAGGTACAGGCTTTTACGTAAACCAAATAGATAAACTATTTGAAGAAAATAATAAGATGCAATTAGAGTTTCAACAAATGGATAGTTTGCAACAAATACAAGCGTATAACAAAGCAATACAAATAAACGCTTTTAAACAAACGTTTGACGATAATTATATAAACGCTCAAGTTTCAGGAGAAGTTGCAGGAGAAGTTAAGCAAATGCGTTTAGATTACACAATAAAGCCACAAGAATTAAAAGTAGATGCACCAAAACCAAAAAACAATTTATATTTAGGTGTAAACGTGGCTAATACTATTCAACTAAACAAACCACTTTTTTCTGCAGGACTTGGACTTCAAAACAAGAAAGGTAATATACTAAACTTTTCATTTGATACAGAAAAACGTATAGGAATAGGCTACTACAAAAAATTATTTTAAAATATTTTTACCAATGTTTTCAAGGCTTTACTTAATTGTAAGGCTTTTTTTTGCATGAATTTTCAAAATAATTAGTAAAATATTTTTTTATTAAAATTATTTGCTTTATATTTGTACCATATTAACAAATAAAACAAAATATTATGAAAACAAAAATTGAAATCAAATCTATCTTCGGTAATATATTATTTACCCATGAAGCGGAAAATGCAACTATTAAAGATGCGGTAGAAAAAGCGGTTAAAGAAAAAGTATCTTTAGCTGCAGCCGACTTGAGTTCAGCCAAC
>Ga0129324_10000455_pt1 | contig 29857 bp, 37 predicted proteins | sample CPBDNA_7_FD_96879 | JGI IMG/M metagenome (GOLD analysis project Ga0129324, IMG submission 96879) | Freshwater to marine salinity gradient microbial communities from Chesapeake Bay, USA - CPBay_Spr_15_0.2_DNA | ecosystem: Environmental > Aquatic > Marine > Coastal | place: USA: Chesapeake Bay...
CCTACTTTTTTAGCAGTGGTGTAAATCACCCCACGGCGCAAGCGTGAGCAGAGCGAGCAAGTCGTCTTGCCTTCAGGAATCTTTTCTTTTACTACCGAATAGGTATCAGCCTCCACAATGCGGTAATCCACCCCCAGCTGCTCAAAATACGCAGGTAAAATATGCTCAGGGAAGCCTGGTTGCTTTTGGTCAAGATTCATTGCAATCAGCTTGAAATGAATCGGCGCTCTCTCTTGCAAAGCCAATAACATCATCAGCATAGTAAAGCTATCTTTACCACCGCTCATACACACCAAAACCGTATCGCCATCTTCCACCATATTGTAGTCACCGATTGCCTTACCCGTCGCGCTTATCAATTGATTGCGCAACTTCAGGAAATTGTTACTGGCATTTTCAGGATAGTGTTGAGTTTTCATGGATGGGGATTATAGCTTAAAAGAAAAATGGTAGTGATTAAGCAAATGGTTGGAAATGTGAGTGCAAGTTTTTTCTGTATGTCAAAATGGTTTGAAATATGATGTGTACTGCACTAATCCAGATGAAACTTTAGCTTGACATCAGTTTGCTGGTACCTACAAAAGCCCAGCTCAAAAAATCCATGTGATGAGTGACGCTAACGTTATCGGCGCCAATTCAGCATAAAACACGATACTCACAAGGTTTAATTTGACTTAGGTTGAGCACTCAGCAAAGCGTGAATCACTACTGTCAGGTGATGAGCGAATGTACTTTAATTGGCACATCAATGCACCAATGATTATGTTGGGTTTAGAAGGCCATGCCGCTGATTCTTATAAATTAATCGATCTGCCACCATCAACAGCTAATATATGCCCAGTGATAAACGGAGCATCGGCGACTAAGAATTTTACCGCTTTTGCAATGTCGGTTGGGTTGCCTATGCATTTGAGTAGGGTTTGTGAAATAACCCGTTTGCGGTATTCCTCGTCAAACTCTTGATTATTTTCTGGCCAGAGCACAGGGCCAGGAGCAACCGCGTTGACGCGCACTTCAGGGCTGAGTTCTTGCGCGAGCGATTTGGTTAGTGTGACTAGGCCTGCTTTGGCGACGCTGTAAACCACGTAGCCTTTTTTGGGGCTTTCAACATGCATATCGGTAATATTGACGATGCAACCATGAGTTTTTTTAAGCGCTTGTGCAGCTGCTTGCGATAAAAAAGTGGGTGCTTTTAAATTACTACCAATTAGATCTTGCCAGTTTTCTTCATTAATCTTGCCTATTGGGGTTGGTTTATAGGTTGATGCGTTATTAATGAGAATATCGAGCTGTCCAAATTGTTTGGTGGTTTCACTGATAAGATTACTGAGTTTATCCGTATCCAGCAAATTACCTTGAATGATGCTAACACTGTTGGCGCGATTGAAATTAAGCTCTGCTTGCAATGCTTCTGCAGCTTGCTTGGAAGTGTTGTAGTGAATCATCAGGCTGGCACCGTGGGCATGTAACTCGCGACTAATGGCCGCACCAACTCGCTTTGCGCCTCCCGTGATTAGGACAACTTTATTTTGTAAATTTGAGCTCAATTGCTTGTTCGCCTTTGTATGAAAAATATTATAATGACGGATGTCTACATCATCTGACCGTAATGTATCTAGGCTTCTTTCGCCTAGCACCCATTTACCAATACCCTCACCAGAGTTAAGTCTCTATAGCCAACAATTATCTGATTTAGTTCAGAAAAAAATAGCTCAATCAGGTGGATGGATTTCATTTTCAGAATTTATGCATATGGCATTGTATACGCCTATGCTTGGTTATTATAGCGGTGGATTGCCTAAATTCGGCACCAATCAAAATGGCGGCGGTGATTTTGTTACTGCGCCACAAATCACACCATTGTTTGCGCGGGCGCTGGCAAAGCAAGTAGGGCATGTGATTGCCGTTACGAGGGGTGACGTTTTAGAGCTGGGTGCAGGTACAGGCCAGCTTGCGGCAGACTTATTGCTAGCTTTAGCTGACTTATCACAACTACCAAAACATTATTTTATTCTAGAAGTGAGTAGTCACTTGCGTAAAGTGCAGCGTGAGAACTTACAGAAAAAATTACCCGAATCTTTATTTGAAAAAATTGTTTGGTTCGATAAGTTACCAAAGAATTTTGTTGGCATGCTGTTAGGCAATGAAGTGCTGGATGCGATTCCCGTTCATTTGCTAGTAAAAAAAGCCGATGGATTATATGAACGTGGCGTTCGGTTTGATATGAGCTTTCATTGGCAAGAGCGGTCTCTGCAAGATGAGCGCTTGCTTGAGTCGGTTGATGTGGATCGCTGGCCAAACGCTTATTTGACGGAAGTGTGCCCAGCCGCGAATGGGCTAATCAAGAGTTTAGCTGCAGCGCTTGAAGCAGGCGCAATACTGATGATTGACTATGGTTTTTCTGCCAGTGAGTTTTATCATCCGCAACGCAATCAAGGTACTTTAATGTGCCATTACCAACACTATGCCCACAGCAATCCGCTCATCCATATTGGTTTGCAAGACATTACCGCGCATGTGAATTTTAGTGCGATTGCACAAGCTGGTTTGGATGGGGGATTGGATTTTTATGGATACACAACACAAGCACAATTTCTAATGAACTGTGGTTTATTGGATTTATTAGCTAAAGAGTCGCCTGAACATATTGAGCGATATGCGCCAATGACAGCGGCGGTGCAAAAATTATTATCGCCATCGGAAATGGGTGATTTGTTTAAAGTGATTGCGTTTACGAAAAGCTTAAGTGATGACTTTGCATTGCTGGGGTTTGTTGATGGCGATAAGTCCCATACTCTCTAGTATAATCTCCTCTATGACTAATCAAGATAAAAACCCTATTTACCAACGTCGCGTTTTTGAACAAAGTGAGGACCCGACTAACCGTAAGATTCGTAGTTTTGTACTGCGGCAGGGGCGTTTAACCCCTGCGCAGGAGCGTGCGTTTGCATCTGGCTGGCCTGCTTATGGCTTGGAATATCAAAAAGAAACATTGGATTTAAACCAAACATTCGGCCGCGCTGAAACTCAGAAGGTACTGGAAATTGGTTTTGGTATGGGAGATGCGACAGCAAAAATTGCACAAACCTTACCTGAGTATGATTTTTTAGCTGTTGAAGTGCATGCGCCTGGCGTAGGTGCGTTGCTGAAATTAATCCAAGAGACGGGTATTGATAACATTCGAATTATTCAACATGATGCGGTTGAAGTGCTTAATAATATGTTGGCTGATGATTCTTTGGATGGTGTGCATATTTTTTTCCCTGATCCTTGGCATAAAAAACGCCATAATAAACGTCGCTTGATTCAAGCGGAGTTTATAAAGCTGTTGTCTAGCAAGCTGAAAGTGGGTGCTTACATTCATGTGGCAACCGATTGGCAGGAGTATGCGCAATGGGTGCTGGAGGTGTTGTCAGCCGAAAAGATGCTGAAGAATACGGCAGAAGATTATGCAGAGAAACCCAGTTATAGGCCGTTAACCAAATTTGAAACCCGTGGGATTAAGCTTGGTCACGGCGTTTGGGATTTGGTTTTTAAAAAGCGCTAAATTCAGCGCCTTAATTAGTCGTCTTGTTTTGTACTATCAGATCCGATTTCGTTTGATTGAACTGGAAATAACCAGCCGCCAATCATTTTTTCTGTTTCGGCTACACCCTCTTTTTTGAGGCTTGAGAATAATTGGACTGTCACGTTTTCACCCCAGCCTTTAATCAGGGCCGCTCTAGTTCTAAATAAGGTTTGCTTGCCTTCATTGCGTGACAATTTGTCTGATTTAGTCAGTAATACATGTACTGGCTTGCCGCTATGACAAAACCAGTCCAACATTTGTATATCCAGCGGGGTTAATGGACGACGACTATCCATTACTAAAACTAAGCCAACTAAGCTGGAACGCTCAGTTAAGTAAGACGATAAGACAGACTGCCAATGTTTGCGGATGCTCTCTGGGACTTTGGCGTAGCCATAGCCTGGTAAGTCGACCAAAAACTGATCATTTCCTCTTTCTGGATTTAAACAAAAAAAGTTAATCAGTTGTGTACGGCCAGGTTGCTTACTCACATAAGCGAGTCGATTATGGTTGGCTAAGGTGTTGAGTGCGCTTGATTTTCCTGCGTTTGAGCGACCTGCAAAGGCAATTTCGACACCGTTAGGCGGGGGTAGATCGCTCATATTATTGGCGGAAATAGAAAAAGCTGCGTTTTGAAATAGAGACATGATTTTAAATGGTTTATTGGTTGATGTGCGGCATGCTATGCCTAAGGTGCAAATGCTATCACGAACCTGTTAACTTTGATAAAATATGCGAATTAAATGTCAAATTAACTGGAGCATGTATGCGTATCAGGGCTTTATCTTTATCAATTTCATTATTAATGGCTTGTTCTATGGCCAATGCTGGAGAGACACAGGTCAAGGATTTGAGCGCGGCAGAGCAAATAGTGCAAACGGTTTGTGCAGCTTGTCATGGGGTCGATGGTAATAGTGCAATTCCATTAAATCCTAAGTTGGCAGGACAGCATCCAGAATATTTAGCTAAACAGCTTTATGACTTCAAGGCTGGTCGGCGCGCAAATGCAGTCATGGCAGGCATGGTTGCGAATTTGTCAGATCAGGAAATGCAAGATTTGGCCACCTATTTTGCAGGGAAAACGCCAAAACTCGGTCAAGCAAAAACTAACGGCAAAGGTTCTTTAGGTGAAAAAATCTATCGTGGCGGTATTGCAGCGACAAATGTACCTGCTTGCGCTGCTTGTCATGGAGCAAATGGTGAAGGTATGCCAAAACGATACCCACGTTTATCTGGCCAGCATGCTGACTATACGGCGCAACAATTAAAAATATTCCGTACGGGGGAGCGTGCGAACGCACCTATGATGCAAGTTATTTCTGCAAAGATGACGGATGCAGAAATGCAAGCTGTGGCTGACTATATTGAAGGTTTGCGTTAATTACATTTAAAATTACTTTAAGGTGACAGTCATTGACAACATGTAGATAGTCGTAAAGTTATACTAGATATAGTAAAAATAAGTTTAAAAAATAACAATAAAGGACAGTAGATGAATAAAAATAAAGGATTCACGCTTATTCAGCTTGCTATTGTGTTGGTGATTATTGGATTGCTACTGAGTGTGGTCCTTAAAGGACAAAGTCTTATAGATAGTGCTAAAGTCAAAAAGCTGGCACGCGACTTCCAAGACATACAACTGTACATTCATGGCTATCAAGATCGATTTAAGACTTTGCCTGGTGATGACCACAATGCCGATGTGCATGTGGCAGGTACCAACCCAGTCAATGGAACGCGCAATGGTGTGATTGAAGGCCCATGGGACACAGCAGACAATGGTGACGAGTCTTGCGCCATTTGGCAACATGTTCGTCTCGCCAATTTAGCATCTGGCTCAACAGTTATTGATTGTTCTGCAAATAATACCTATCAACCTAGAAATGCAGACGGTGGCTTAATCGGCATTCAAAGTGCCGCAAACTTCACAAATCCGACAGGCCTGCGCGGTGCATATGTAATGTGTTCGGATTTAATTTTAGGCAGGTTGGCAACACAGTTGGATGCAACATTGGACGACGGTGTCGGTAATACAGGTGCGCTTAGAGTGGCTGTGCGCGGCGCTACTGCAAGTGCAGGTGTTGCGGTGCCTCTTGAAGGTTCTACCTATGTTGTATGTATGTCATTTTAAATCATCTTTTTTAAATGTAGTGCCGTATTGCCAAGGTTTCATTTTCAATTGTATTGTATTTCAATTAGAATATGCATCATTCATATAATGCTGACAAATCAACATAACTAAATCAATGACCCAAAACATCGTAGAAATTGACAATCTCTCATTTGGCTACAAAAACCGAACGCTACATAAAGGCATTTCAATGTCTTTCCCGCGCGGTAAAGTGGTGGCTATTATGGGTGGAAGTGGTAGCGGTAAAACGACGTTGTTACGTTTAATTGGTGGGCAATTTAAACCATCTTCTGGTGAAGTGCGTGTGGACGGGAAAGTGGTGCATAAGCAAAGCCGTGAAGGTCTGTATCAGCTGCGTCGGAAGATGGGAATGTTGTTTCAACAAGGTGCTTTGTTCACCGATTTATCAGTTTATGACAATGTTGCTTTTCCAATGCGAGAGTTGACTGATTTGCCAGAAATTATGATTAAAGATTTGGTCTTGATGAAACTAAATGCAGTGGGTTTGCGCGGTGCTAGTCAACTGATGCCTACGGAGCTATCAGGCGGTATGGGGCGTCGCGTTGCCCTCGCGAGGGCGATTGCGCTTGACCCAGATATCATGATGTATGACGAGCCCTTTGCAGGTTTAGATCCGATTTCGATGGCGGTCATTTGTGATTTGATTCGCACCTTAAATGATGCACTTGGTACCACGTCTATCGTGGTGACGCATGATGTGGAAGAAACATTTTCTTTTGCAGATTATATTTATTTTGTGGCAGATGGTGTTGTCGCGGCAGAGGGTACGCCAGACGATTTACGTCAATCTACAATGCCGTTTATTCATCAATTTGTTCATGGTGAAAAAGATGGGCCTGTACCTTTTCATTATGCAGCTGTCGATTACAAGCAAGATTTATTGGGATAATCTGCTATGACACATTCTTACATTCACATTGCAGTTAAGCGTTTTTTACAAAAGCTAGGTAATAATTTTATTGACCAAATTTGGCGCTTAGGTGCTGGTGCGCGTTTGTTTGCTTTGATGTTGATTTCTTCTGGTGAGAGTTTTAGAAGATTTCGACTCGTAGTACGGGAAGTTTATTTCACTGGCGTTCTATCGTTAGTGATTATTTCTGTATCTGCGTTTTTCGTTGGCATGGTGTTGGCTTTGCAAGGTTACAATACTTTACAAAAATATGGTTCATCTGAGGCTATCGGTGTTTTAGTCGCGTTGTCATTGGTACGAGAATTAGGACCTGTGGTTACGGCATTGTTATTTGCTGGCAGAGCTGGTACTGCGATTACAGCTGAGATTGGGTTGATGAAGGCAACGGAACAGTTGTCTGCAATGGAAATGATGGCAGTCAGTCCGGTTTCAAGAGTGATTGCACCAAGGTTTTGGGCAGGGGTCATTGCCCTGCCAATATTGGCGGCATTATTCTCCATGATTGGTATTTTAGGCGGCTATTTGGTGGCAGTACCTTTGATTGGTGTTGATGCTGGCGCGTTTTGGTCGCAAATGCAGGCAAATGTCGATTGGCGCTTTGATATTGTGAATGGCGTTATTAAGAGTATTGTTTTTGGTGTTGCATGTACCATGATTGCTTTGTTTGAAGGTTATGATGCACCACCAACAGCTGAGGGTGTTAGCCGCGCAACAACAAGAACTGTAGTGACCTCGTCACTGGTTGTTTTGGCGCTAGATTTTGCATTAACTTCGTTTATGATTATATAGGTGTAGGGGTGGCGGTTATGGAAAGAACAACGATTGATTTATGGGTGGGTATATTTGTAGCTTTGGGTATTGCTGCTCTTCTTGGGTTGGCGATGAAAGTGGGCAATTTAACCACCAATACGATTGGCGCAACTTATACAGTTGAGGCCGCATTTGAGAATATTGGCGGTCTAAAGTCACGTGCGCCAGTCAAAAGTGCTGGCGTGGTTGTTGGTCGTGTTGGTGATATTCGATTCGATGCATCTACTTATGAAGCGATCGTGAGTATTAATATAGATCGACAGTTTAGTTTTCCTGCCGATACTTTTGCGAATATTTATACCGCGGGTTTGCTTGGCGAGCAATATATTGGTTTAGAGGCTGGTGGTGATGAAATTGCCCTTAAAGAAGGTGATAAAATTATGCAAACACAAGACGCGGTTGTCTTGGAAAAAATGATTAGTCAGTTCTTGTATAATAAAGCATCGGAACCAGAGTCAGCTGCAAAAACGCCAACACATGATGATTCAGTCAAAACAGACGATGATGCGCTAACGGCTAATGCTTTGTGATTTAATTAAATAAATGAGCGCTAGGGGTATTTAAATAGGATATGAAAATGTTAAAGAAAATTTTGATTGCGATAACTTTACTTTGCTTTGTGAATATTGCTTTTGCGATAGAAGCACCAGACGCTTTGGTGAAGAGAACTGCAGAGAGTGTGTTGGAGATCGTCAAGTCTGATGCCGACATTCAAGCTGGTAATCAATCTAAAATTTTTGCCTTAGCGGAAGAGAAAATCTTACCCAATTTTAATTTTGAGCGTGTTTCACGATTAGTTTTAGGTAAAAACTGGACAAGAGCTACTGCAGAGCAAAAAGCGAGTTTCCAACAAGAGTTTCGTGCGCTGCTCCTACGCACATATGCGACCGCGCTTTCAAAGTACAAAGACCAAAAAATTGAGTTTTTACCATTAAGAATGATTGATGATGCCAAAACAGCATCAGTAAAAACAAAAATTATTCAAAATGGTGGTCAGCCTATCGAGGTTAACTACTCTTTAGCACAAGAGGATGACGTGTGGAAAGTCTATGATATTGTGATTGAAGGTGTGAGCTTGGTCACTAATTATCGTGGACAATTTTCGCAAGAAGTGCGTCAAAATGGCTTGGATAGTTTAATTAAAAAATTGGCAAATAAAAATGCTGCAGCAGTTGTTAAATAGATGGTTTTAATACGATGATGGCATCAATTGCGCAAAATGAAAATCATTGGGTTGTAAAAGGTGACATCCTGATGGATAGTGCTAACAGCTTATTATTGGCCAGCAAAAACTTAAATTTAGCTGATGTTGCGGTCATTGATTTTACTCATGTTGGAGAAGTGGATACTTCTGCGGTGAGTTTGATGCTAGTTTGGAAACGCAGGGCAGTCGCTGAAAATAAGCAAATTCGTTTTGAGAATATGCCAAAGGGACTGAGTAGTCTGGTCGCTTTGTATGATGTGACAGCGCTGATTAGTTAATCATCTTGTTTTAAGCTTGGTTTGATTGATATTGGCCCCATCTCATGATGGGGTTTCGTTTTTATTAGCGTTTATTTTATATTGAATTTTAAAAGGTTATCTTGACACTTCCAGCAATTAAAATTGACAATGTTCAAAAACATTTTGGGGCTTTGCATGCGCTAAAAGGCATTGATTTGACCGTGCAACAAGGTGAGTTCTTTGGCTTGCTGGGTCCGAATGGAGCAGGTAAATCGACGTTGATTAATATTCTTGCTGGCTTATTAAGGCCGACCAATGGCAACGCCGCGATTATGGGACATGACGTTGTGAGCGATTATCAGGCAGCACGTTTAGTCTTGGGTGTTGTGCCACAAGAGCTTGTGTTTGACCCTTTTTTTAATGTGCGTGAAATGTTGCGTTTCCAGGCAGGATATTTTGGCCGTGGTAAAGAAAATGATGCTTGGGTTGATGAAGTGATTGAATCATTAGGCTTAAGCGATAAGGCGTATACAAACATGCGTAAATTATCTGGCGGTATGAAACGGCGCGCTTTAATTGCTCAGGCTTTGGCACATAAACCCCCTGTGATTGTGCTGGATGAGCCTACTGCTGGCGTTGATGTTGAATTAAGACAGTTGATGTGGTCTTTTATTAGGAAGCTTAACAAGCAAGGGCACACTATTATACTGACGACACATTATTTAGAGGAAGCTGAAGAGTTGTGCTCACGAGTGGCGATGATGAAGCAAGGTGAGATTGTTGCGCTTGATACGACAGCCAATTTATTGAGTAAATTTGCTGCTAAGAATTTATCTGTACAGTTAAAGTCTGGACATTTGCCATCAAGCCTATTGCCTATGTTAAAGCATCAAGAGGCCACGGTCTTTACTTTGGCATTAACGGAATTGAATCAAGTCGAATTTGCTTTGAGTGAATTGCGAAAAGCTGGCGCAGAAGTCGAGGATATACAAATTAACGAAGCTGATTTGGAAGATGTGTTTTTATCATTAGTAGGTGGTGCATGAGTTTGATTAATGAGCAAACTAGAGGTGTCTTTACACTTTTTAAGAAAGAGGTCCTGCGCTTTTGGCGGGTTGCCTTTCAAACAATTGCATCCCCAGTGATTACGGCTTTATTATATTTGCTGATTTTTTCACATGTGCTGGAAGGAAGAGTGCAGATATACGATGATGTTCCATATACTGCATTCTTGATACCAGGTCTAATCATGATGTCGCTGTTGCAAAATGCTTTTGCTAACAGCTCCTCTAGTCTTGTGCAGTCAAAAGTGATGGGCAATATTGTGTTTATATTATTAACGCCGCTGACCTATTTGCAATTCTTTTTGGCTTTTCTTGCGGCGGCAATTTTACGTGGTTTGGTTGTGGGTTTAAGCATCTATCTGGTTGCGCTTTTTTTTGTTGATATGCCTGTCGTTCATCTGTCATGGGTGATGACTTTTGCGTTTCTAGGTAGTGCATTGCTAGGCACTTTTGGCATTATTGCTGGTATATGGTCTGATCGGTTTGATCAAATGGCGGCTTTTCAAAACTTTGTAATTGTGCCGCTCACCTTTTTATCAGGTGTCTTCTACTCTATTCATTCGCTTCCGCCTGTTTGGCAGGCGATATCAAAATTTAATCCGTTTTTCTATATGATTGATGGATTTCGATATGGATTTTTTGGTAAGGGCGACATTTCCCCTTGGGTGAGTTTTGCTGTTGTCTCTACCTTTTTGGCGCTATTAGTTGTGCTGAGCTTAAAAATGTTAAAATCTGGTTATAAGTTACGCGGCTAGTCAAAGCCACATTCTAAAGATTAAATACAGCTTAAAGCTGGTTAAAGAGGTTAAATTGTTAAGTGCGACACAATTAGAAAGCTACATTACCGAGCATCTTGCCTGTGATTATATTAAAGTGCTAGGCGATGATGGCACTCATTTTGAGGCAGTCATTGTTAGCTCTGCGTTTGAGGGCAAAACCATGATACAACAGCATCAGCTCGTTTATGCGGCATTGGGCGATCGGATGAAAGCAGAGATACATGCGCTCTCCATGCGGACATTGACGCCTGCAAAATGGGCAGAGATGCACCCAAATTAAACCACTAAACATTAATTAGGAAAGAAAAATGGATATTCAAGCAAAAATTAAAGAGACCGTCACCACTAACCCTGTAGTACTTTACATGAAAGGTAGTCCAAAGTTTCCTCAGTGTGGTTTCTCAAACTTGGCGACACAGGTGTTAGATGCGTGCGAAGCGAAATATATAGCGATTGATGTTTTGCAAGATCAAGCTGTGCGCGAAGGTATTAAAGTTTATGCCAATTGGCCAACTATCCCCCAACTTTATGTAAACGGTGAGTTTGTGGGTGGTTCTGATATTATCAAAGCGATGTACGAAAGTGGTGAATTGCACACGCTTCTAGCAGGTGCTAAATAATTGGACAAACTAATTATAGAAGGTGGTTTTCCCCTTCATGGTGAAGTTGCTATCTCTGGCGCTAAAAATGCCGCATTACCCATTTTATGTGCATCGCTTTTGGCGGAAACGCCCCTAGTCTTAACTAGTGTTGCGGCATTAAAAGATATTGATACTACATTAAAGTTATTAGATTTGATGGGCGTGAAAGTGGAGCGTGATGGAGATCAAGTCACCTTGGATGCGAGTGAGGTGGCTTCGTTTGAGGCGACTTATGAAATGGTTAAAACCATGCGTGCGTCGATTTTGGTGCTTGGTCCTTTGTTAGCTCGATTTGGTAGCGCCCGTGTCTCACTACCAGGTGGATGTGCGATTGGTTCGCGCCCAGTTGATTTGCATATCAAAGGGTTGCAAGCGATGGGTGCCGCCATACATATTGCGCATGGCTATATTCAGGCCAGCACACTTCACTTGCCAAACCGCCGTTTGCAAGGTGCGCGTTATTATATGGATATTGTTACTGTTACAGGAACGGAAAATCTTATGATGGCAGCGGCTTTGGCCGACGGAACAACCATATTAGAAAACGCGGCGAAAGAACCTGAAGTAGTCGATTTGGCTGACTGCTTGAACAAAATGGGCGCTAATATTTCTGGTGCTGGTAGTGATGTCATTATCATACAAGGGGTAGAGAAGCTTAATGGTGCACAACACAATATTGTTTGTGACCGAATTGAAGCTGGAACTTATATGGTTGCCGCTGCAATGACGGGCGGTGAGATTAAGCTAACAAATGTGCAGGCACATTTGTTAGATGCCGTGATCGAAAAATTACGTGAAGCTGGAGCACAGGTGAGTGTAGATGGCGAAAGTATGACCGTAAAAAGTAATGGTAAGTTAACAGCAGTGAATATACGGACAGCTCCTCACCCCGCATTCCCAACGGATATGCAAGCACAATTTATGGCGATGAATGCAATGGCAATAGGTGTTTCTAAGGTGACAGAAACGATTTTCGAAAATCGGTTTATGCATGTGCAAGAGCTACAGCGTTTAGGGGCTGATATCAGTATTGATGGTAATACAGCATTAGTACAAGGTGTTGACCATTTAGATGGTGCCACTGTGATGGCGACCGATTTGCGTGCTTCGGCTAGTTTAGTATTGGCTGGGTTGGTAGCAAGGGGTGAGACGGTGATAGAGCGAATTTATCATTTGGATCGTGGTTATGAATTGTTGGAAGATAAATTGACTGCGTTAGGCGCAAAAGTGAAAAGAGCAAGCTAATGATTACAATTGCTTTATCAAAAGGCAGAATATTTGACGAAACTGAACCATTATTAGCGGCGGCTGGTATTCATGCGATTGAAGAACCAGGGTCTTCAAGAAAACTTATTTTAGAAACTAATCGAGCTGATGTGCGTCTGATAATAGTGCGTGCTTCAGATGTACCTACTTATGTGCAATATGGGGCAGCTGATATAGGCATTGCGGGTAAAGATGTTTTAGATGAACACGGCGGTGAGGGTTTGTATCAGCCTTTAGATTTGCAAATTGCAAAATGCAAAATGATGGTTGCAGTGCGAAAAGGCTTTGATTATGAGGGTGTGATACGTCAGGGTGCAAGATTAAAAGTGGTAACAAAGTATGTACAAACAGCGCGCGAGCACTTTGCCGAAAAAGGTATGCATGTAGATTTAATCAAATTGTATGGCTCGATGGAGTTGGGACCTTTGGTGGGTTTAGCTGATGCGATTGTGGATTTGGTAAGCACAGGCGGTACACTAAAAGCCAATAATTTAGAGGCAGTTGAGCATATTGGCGATATCAGCTCACGATTAATTGTAAATCAAGCTTCTTTGAAATTGAATCGCGTTGCTTTGCAACCAATATTGGATGATTTTACTCGCGCCGTTAATAGTGGCGTAGCAACAACTAACTAGGTTAAGTATGAATATTCGACGTTTATCAACAAAAGATCAAGATTTTGATGGTGCCCTAAAAGCTTTATTGGCTTTTGAGACTGCGCAAGATGACAGCATTGATGCGGTGGTGGCGGATATCTTAAAGGATGTGAAAGCAAGAGGTGATGCTGCCGTCTTGGAGTACACCAATCGTTTTGATCGTACTAATGCAAGCAGTCTTGCGGAGTTGGAAATTAGTCAGTCTGAGTTGCAAGTAGCATTGAATAGCTTGCCACTTGAGCAACGTGAAGCATTGCAAGCGGCTGCAGATCGTGTGCGAGCTTATCATGAGAAGCAAGTCATGCAATCATGGCAATATACTGAAAAGGACGGTACTTTATTGGGGCAGCAAGTCACACCGTTAGACCGTGTTGGTTTATACGTGCCTGGTGGAAAAGCGGCTTATCCTTCCAGTGTCCTGATGAATGCTATTCCAGCAAAAGTAGCTGGTGTACAAGAGTTGATTATGGTTGTCCCAACACCGAACGCTGAGAAAAATGCGCTCGTATTGGCTGCGGCAGCCATTTCAGGAGTTGATCGAGTATTTTGTATTGGTGGAGCGCAAGCTGTTGGAGCTTTGGCTTATGGTACTGAAACAGTTCCACAAGTTGACAAAGTGACTGGACCAGGTAATGCATTTGTGGCGGCAGCAAAGCGGCGTGTGTTTGGCGTGGTTGGTATAGACATGGTGGCTGGACCATCGGAGATTTTAATTATTTGTGATGGAAAGACAAACCCAGACTGGATTGCAATGGACTTGTTTAGTCAGGCTGAGCATGATGAACTAGCGCAATCCATTTTACTGTCACCAGATGCGGCATTTTTAGATCAAGTCCAAGCAAGTATGCAAAAGCTGGTACAAAAAATGCCACGTAAAAACATCATTAGTACTTCTATTTCAGACAGAGGTGCGTTGATTCTAGTGAAAGATTTGGATGAAGCGATCGAGATTAGTAACTATATTGCACCAGAGCATTTGGAATTATCAGTCGAGAATCCACTTGAGATGAGTCAGAAAATCAAGCATGCAGGTGCCATTTTTATGGGGCGAGATACTTGTGAAGCATTGGGTGATTATTGCGCTGGACCGAATCATGTATTACCCACATCACGCACAGCGCGTTTTAGTTCGCCTTTAGGCGTCTATGATTTCCAGAAACGTTCAAGTCTCATTTTGGTTTCTAGCGAAGGTGCACAAAAATTAGGCAAGATTGCATCCACTTTAGCTTATGGTGAAAGTTTACAAGCGCACGCAAAATCTGCTGAGTATAGACTTAAGTAAGCAGTAATCATTGATATTAGAAAATTAAGTTTGGAAAGCGAAAGCATGAGCCAGTTCTGGAGTGATATTGTGCATGAGTTGACACCTTATGTTCCTGGTGAGCAACCTAAGGTGAAAAATTTAATTAAGCTCAATACAAATGAAAATCCCTACGGGCCTAGCCCTCAAGTGCTAGCGGCAATTACTGCACAAGCAACAGATGAGCTAAGGCTCTACCCAGACCCCAATTCAGAGCGATTGAGACATGCAATTGCTGAGTTTCATGGGCTGACAGCTAATCAAGTTTTTGTCGGGAATGGTTCAGATGAAGTGCTTGCGCATGTGTTTCTAGCATTATTAAAGCATTCAAGACCGTTACTTTTTCCTGATATTACCTATAGTTTTTATCCTGTTTATTGCGGACTTTATGGGATTGAATACGATGCATTGCCACTTGACCGTCATTTTGAAATTAATATACATGATTACGACAGACCTAATGGCGGCATTATTTTCCCCAACCCAAATGCGCCAACTGGTATCCCAATAGAGCTAACTAGGATAGAAGCTTTGTTACAAAAAAATCGTCATTCTGTTGTTGTGATTGATGAAGCCTATGTTGATTTTGGAACAGAGTCTGCCGTACGGTTAATTAATGACTATCCCAATTTATTAGTGACACAAACTTTTTCAAAAGCACGTTCGTTAGCTGGGTTACGCGTTGGTTATGCATTAGGGCAGCAAGATTTAATAGAAGCGCTAGTGAGGGTGAAAGATAGTTTTAACTCCTATCCGATTGATAAACTTGCTGAAGCTGGCGCAGTTGCTGCAATGCAAGATGTTGATTACTTTGAAAAAATAAGAGAAAAAGTGATTGCGACACGAGAGTCGTTGGTAAGGCAAATGGAAGCGATGGGATTTGTGGTATTGCCTTCTGGGGGTAATTTTATATTCGCTAAACATGCAAAGATTGATGGAGGAACTTTGGCAGAAAGATTACGAGAGCAATATATTATTGTGCGACATTTCAAAAAGCCAGAACGGATTACACCGTTTGTACGAATTACAATTGGTACCGAGGCACAAACAGCTCAATTGTTAAGTGCTTTGGCCACAATGATGCCTTTTTAACCTAAATCTAACCGATTTAAAATTAAACTTTTGTATTTAAATGGAACTAAAATGTTGAAATTATCTACAAATTGCGGTTATGATGTCGGAATATACACTTAAGTCCATTTAATGTTGCGTTAAATTTAATTAGGTGGATACAAAAATTAAATTTTAATTGTTTTAATCGAGTAACTCGGAGGAAGACTTATCATGGCACAAACCCAGATGGCATTAGATTCATTAGATTTTGACGCAACAGTAGCACTAGCTGCTAAAGTTGCTCCACATGTTGACATTTTAGAAATCGGTACACCATGCATCAAGCATAATGGTATTGAGCTACTAAAAACATTGCGTGCGAAATTTCCAAACAACAAGATTTTAGTTGATTTAAAAACAATGGATGCTGGCTTCTATGAAGCTGAGCCGTTCTACAAAGCTGGTGCGGACATCTGTACAGTATTAGGTACTGCTGATATCGGTACAATCAAAGGTGTAATTGATGTTGCCAATAAGTACGGCAAAATGGCTCAAGTTGATTTGATTAATGTTAAAGATAAAAAAGCACGTACATTAGAAGTGGCTAAATTAGGCGCACACATTATCGGTGTTCATACAGGATTAGACCAACAAGCTGCTGGTCAAACACCATTTACTGATTTGGCAATGGTAACTAGTTTAAACACTGGCGCTAAAGTTTCAGTTGCTGGCGGTGTAAAAGCTGCTACAGCTGCGCAAGTAGTTGAAGCTGGTGCTGATATTGTTGTGGCTGGTGCTGCTATTTACGGCGCTGCTGATCCTGCTGCTTCTGCTGCTGAGATTACGGGCATTGTGCATGGTAGTGGTGCAAGTGCTGGTGGCATGAAATGGTTGCCATGGGTGATTATTGCAGGTGCGGTATTATTAGGTTTGTATTTATTAAATGGAGGTTCAGCTGATGAAGCTGCTGCAGACGCTGCAGCTGTCACTGAGCAAGCAGTTGAAGCAACTGATGCTGCTGCAATGGAAGATGCTACTGAAATGGCAACTGAAGCGACTGATGAAGCTGCTGATGCAGCAAGCGCTGAGTAATTATTTCTAGTATGAACAAAAAGCCGACTGGATAGTCGGCTTTTTTCTTGCATTTTTGCGCAAGCGACTGAGATTGAGTTAAAATGCATAAAAATTATTGCTTTTACATACACATTACTAATATTTTAGATTATTCTTATGCGACAAGCTGAAGTTACTCGCAATACCCTTGAAACTCAAATCACCGTTTCCATAGATATAGATGGAACTGGACAATCACAATTTGAAACTGGTATTGGCTTTCTAGACCATATGTTGGATCAAGTAGCACGGCATGGAATGATGGATATTCGTGTGCATGCAAAAGGTGATTTACATATCGATGCGCATCATACTGTCGAAGATATTGGCATTACATTTGGACAAGCTTTCTTTAAAGCCGTTGGTGATAAGAAAGGTATTAATCGTTATGGGCATGCTTATGTGCCACTTGACGAAGCGCTTTCTCGTGTGGTGTTAGATTTGTCAGGTCGCCCTGGCCTCATCTTTAATTGTGAATTCACGCGTGCAGCAATAGGTGAGTTTGATGTGGACCTATTTCACGAGTTTTTCCAAGGATTCGTGAATCATGCTTTGGTTACTTTGCATATTGATAACTTAAGAGGGCATAACTCACATCATCAAGCTGAAACCATTTTCAAAGCGTTTGGCCGTGCTTTACGCATGGCAATAGCAGCAGATGAGCGTATGGCTGGTGTGATGCCATCCACAAAAGGTGTGCTGTAAACATAGATTCTTTGTTGCGAATTAAATGAAAAAAATAGATATTGCCGTTGTTGACTACGGTATGGGTAATTTAAGGTCCGTTTCTAAGGCCATAGAGCATGTCGCTCCAAATAAGACAGTGTTAGTCACTAGTGACTCAGCAGCAATTGATGCAGCAGAACGCGTTGTTTTTCCAGGCCAAGGCGCTATGTTTGAGTGTATGCGGGAGCTAGACAAACGTGGTTTACACCATGCTGTTGTTAACGCCGCGAAGACCAAGCCATTTTTAGGTATTTGTATTGGCTTGCAAATGCTTTTTGACCATTCTGAAGAAGGTGATGTGAATTGCCTGGGTTTGCTTCAGGGGAATGTGATTAAATTTGCGCTTGAAGATACTTGTGATAAGGACGGACAAAAACTTAAAGTGCCACATATGGGTTGGAATCAAGTCTATCAAGGTGGTAAGCCACATGCTATGTGGAATGGTATTGCGAATGGCGAGCGATTTTATTTTGTGCACAGCTATTATGTGAGTTCCACAAATCCTGATTATGCGGTTGGCTTTGGCGAGTATCCTCAGCGCTTTACTTGCGCGGTGGGAAAAGAAAATATATTCGCTGTGCAGTTTCATCCTGAAAAAAGTGCACAAGCAGGATTGCAATTACTCAGTAATTTTGTAAACTGGAAACCTGAATACTAATTTTTAGTCAGTAAATCAATAATATTATGTTAATTATCCCAGCAATTGATCTCAAGGACGGACACTGTGTGCGTCTTAAACAAGGCGACATGGAAGCCTCTACCATTTTTTCAGAAGACCCTGGTGCAATGGCCAAGCATTGGATAGATCAAGGTTGTGAGCGACTCCATTTGGTAGATTTGAATGGTGCTTTCGCTGGTAAGCCTGTGAATGAAAGTGCAATTAAATCTATTGTAAGCGCCATTGGCGGAAAGATTCCGATTCAACTCGGAGGGGGAATTCGTGATTTAGACACCATAGAGCGCTATCTTGATGATGGCATTGATTATGTAATTTTAGGTACGGCTGCCGTTAAGAATCCTGGTTTCTTACATGAAGCATGCTATGCATTTCCAGGACAAGTGATTGTTGGATTAGACGCTAAAGATGGCAAAGTTGCGGTTGATGGCTGGTCAAAATTAACGGGCCACGATGTGATTGATTTGGCTAAAAAGTATGAGGATTATGGAGTGAGCTCGATTATTTACACCGATATTGGCCGTGATGGCATGTTGACGGGTGTCAACATTGAGGCGACAGTCGCGTTAGCGCAATCGTTGCTCATTCCAGTCATTGCCTCAGGTGGCGTTACTAATTTAGACGATGTGCGTAAGCTTTGTGCTGTTGAAGATGAAGGTATTATCGGTACCATTACAGGACGTGCCATTTATGAAGGCTCTTTAGACTTTGCTGCTGCCCAAGCCTTAGCGAACGAATTGTCACCTAATGCTCGCTAAACGCATTATTCCTTGCATGGATGTGACCGCAGGCCGTGTGGTAAAAGGGGTTAACTTTCTCGCTTTGCGCGATGCTGGAGACCCAGTAGAAATTGCAAAGCGTTACGATGGTCAAGGTGCTGATGAGCTCACTTTTTTAGACATTACTGCAACATCTGATGATAGAGATTTAATTTTGCACATCATTGAAGACGTTGCTAGCCAAGTCTTTATTCCGCTCACGGTTGGCGGTGGGGTGCGTGAGGTAGAAGATGTTCGCCGTTTGCTTAATGCAGGAGCAGATAAAGTGAGTATTAACACGACGGCTATCTATAACCCGCAAATGGTCGCTGATGCAGCGGAAAGATTTGGTTCGCAATGTATCGTTGTTGCAATCGATGCCAAAAGAGTAGAGGGCCAGCCGTTTGAATGGGAAGTTTTTACTCACGGAGGTAGAAAGCCGACTGGGCTTGATGCTGTGGAGTGGGCAAAAAAGATGGTAGCCTTAGGTGCAGGTGAGTTGTTGGTCACCAGTATGGACAGGGATGGTACTAAGATTGGTTTTAATAATGCACTTAACCGTGCGATTTCAGATGCGGTTGAAGTGCCTTTAATTGCATCAGGTGGTGTGGGTAATTTGCAACATTTGGTTGATGGGATTAAGGTGGGTGGTGCCGATGCTGTTCTAGCTGCCAGTATTTTCCATTATGGTGAATATACAGTTGCACAAGCTAAAGCTTATATGCAAGCACACAACATTGAAGTAAGGCTGTAGAATTGACTAGATGAATTGGTTAGATGAAATACATTGGGATGACAACGGGCTCGTACCCGTTATCGCGCAAGAGCATTGCAGCGGTAAGGTGTTGATGTTTGCATGGATGAACCGAGAAGCGTTGGCACTTACCAATGAAAGTAAACAGGCTGTGTATTGGTCACGTTCGCGCCAAAAACTGTGGCGAAAAGGCGAGGAGTCAGGACATACACAATTAGTGCATGAAATTCGTTTGGATTGTGACGAAGATGTGGTGTTAATTGTGGTTGAGCAATTAGGCGGTATCGCTTGTCATACTGGAAGGCATGACTGCTTCTTTCAAAAATTAGACCATGACCAATGGAAAATCGATAAGCCTATCATCAAAAACCCTGAAGATATTTATAAGCCAATAGCATGAGTGATATATTAAATCGATTAGCAGCGCTTTTAGAGCAGCGTAAAACCGCAGACTCAGACTCGTCTTATGTTGCCAAACTTTATGCAAAAGGCATGGACGGTATCCTCAAAAAAGTTGGTGAAGAAGCGACTGAAACGATTATCGCTGCAAAAGGTGGTAACAAAGAAGAGATTATTTATGAAACGGCTGATTTATGGTTTCATACTCTAATCATGTTGGCACAGGCTGATTTAAAACCGCAGGATATTTTGGATGAGCTAGCTAGGCGTGAAGGTTTGTCGGGTATCGACGAAAAGAACGCGCGTGTGAAAAGCTGACTAAATTAGTTATTGTTAATGATTGGATAAAGCATAATGAGCATGGATTGTCTTTTCTGTAAAATCGTTGCTGGCAATATTCCTGCAACAACAATCTATGAAGATGAAGATGTCATCGTGTTTAACGATATTAAGCCAATGGCAAAAATTCATTTTCTAATCGTACCGAAATTACATCTTGAAAGTTTACAAAGCTGTGATGCATCGCAACAGCAGTTGTTGGGTAAGATGTTGTTGCTCGCGCCAAAATTAGCAGCTGAGCAGGGATTAAAAGGGTTTAAAACTCTAATTAATACTGGGCGAGAAGGTGGTCAAGAGGTATTTCACGTTCACATGCATGTTTTTGGTGGTGGTTTGCCGAACGCATAAAATTAGGAGATGGCAATGGGCGCATTTAGTTTGTGGCACTGGGTTATTGTATTACTGATTGTTGTTCTTGTATTTGGTACAAAGAAACTGCGCAATATTGGTAGTGATGTTGGTGGGGCGGTAAAAGAGTTTAAAAAAGCCATGAAGGATGACAGTCAATCTGAGCGCAAAACAGATACCGCGACTACGATTGAAGGCGAAGTGACAGAAAAATCTAAACACTAATTTTTTGGCGGCTATTATTGTGTTTGATATTTCTTTTGCTGAATTAATGATTATTGCCATCGTTGGGCTTTTGGTGATTGGGCCTGATAAACTGCCGCAAGTTGCCAGAACGTTGGGTGCTTATGTTGGGCGTTTACAACGATATATTGCGCAAGTAAAAGAAGAAGTGAGTCGTGAAGCAAGGTTCGAAGATTTGAGTCGCTTACAGGAAGAAATTAAACAAGGCGCGAGTCAAGTCAGGTCAAGTATCATGGACAGCACAACACCAGTACAGGAAACGATGGATAGGATTGAAAATAGTGTCAAACCTAAGCGTCAAATTCGTAAATCTAATAAAAAAAAACTGACTGAAACATTACCGAATCTAAAAAGTGATTCACCTCAAAAGCGTTCAACGAAGCAATCGGCTACTCAAGCCGCCATCGACAAACCAGTTAAAAAAGCAGGATTAAGACAAAAAGTTGAAAAGGTTTAATTTGTGACGCCAACAGAATCTTTTGTTTCTCATCTTATTGAACTGCGGAATCGATTGCTAAAAATTGTTGTAGGCATACTCCTTATTTTCATAGGCTTATTTCCTTTTGCTAATCATGTTTATGCTCTACTAGCGGCGCCCATGCTTGAGAGGTTGCCAGCTGGTACGCAGATGATTGCCACCGCGGTTGTCACGCCTTTTTTTGTGCCCATGAAAGTGGCGATGCTAACAGCATTTTTAATTGCGTTACCACATACCTTGTATCAGATTTGGATGTTTGTGGCACCTGGATTGTATGCCCATGAAAAAAAACTGATGTTACCAGCGATTATGGTGAGTAGTTGTTTGTTTCTCTGTGGGATGGCTTTCGCATATTTCTTGGTATTTCCAGTTGTTTTTTCATTCATCATTGGTAGTGCGCCAGTCGGAGTCGCGGTGATGACCGATATTGCGGAGTACTTAGATTTTGTTATAACCCTATTTTTAGCCTTTGGTTTTGCATTTGAAGTGCCTATTGTTGTTGTGTTGACAGCCCACTTCGGATGGGTGACCGTCGCACAGTTGAATGAAGTGCGTGGGTATGTGATTGTTGGAGCTTTCGTGTTGGCAGCGATATTTACACCACCTGATATCATCTCTCAGTTTATGCTTGCGATACCGCTATGGTTGCTTTACGAAACTGGCATTTTATTTGTGCGACTTACAAGATCAAAACAAAAACGTATACATGCCAATCTTTAAGCCTGCTTTTATTATTTAAGTCGATCATTAATCGTTAAGACTAGGGCGCTTCCCGATTAGTATCTTAATATCCAATTTCTTTTGTGCACGTACAATGCTAAGCGTTGCGCGTTTATTAGGTTCAAGTGCTGCGATTAAATTTAGCATCGTTGCACTATTAATCACAGGCCTATCGTTAATGGCAATTAGTATATCGCCTGCTTTTAAACCAGCTTTATCTGCTGGACTTTCTGCTAATATCCCAGCAATCAATGCACCAGAGGCTGTTTTTAGTCCGAACGATTCCGCTAGTTCTGTGGTCATGTTTTGCGCTTCCACCCCTACCCATCCACGTGTTACAGAGCCTTCTTTTGCTATCTGCTCTATCACTTGTTTAGCAATACTTATTGGAATGGCGAAGCCAATACCCATGCTGCCACCATTGCGCGAATAAATAGCACTATTAATACCAACTAGATTTCCACTTGTATCGATAAGTGCACCACCAGAATTACCTGGATTAATTGATGCGTCTGTTTGAATGAAGTTTTCATAAGTATTAATACCCAAATGATTGCGCCCAAGTGCACTGACAATTCCTTGTGTAATGGTTTGACCCACTCCAAAAGGGTTGCCGATGGCTAGAACCACATCACCAACAGCTAACTGATCATTACTTGCAAAAGTAATTGAAGGTAGGTCTTTTGCCTCTACCTGCAGAAGTGCTAAGTCTGATTCAGGGTCAGCGCCCACAATGGACGCAGATAATTTTCTGCCATCGGCCAGTGCCACTTCTATGGCATCCGCTGTCTCAATCACATGATTATTGGTTAATATAAGACCATTTTCACTGACAATGACGCCGCTACCAAGGCTGTTATCGTTAGGCTCTTCCTCTTGGTCGCCAAAAAAATGCTTAAAAAGCTGGTCATCCATGAATTCACGGTGAGGGTTGATGTTTTTGCTGGTGGTGAAAATATTCACAACTGCAGGCATTGCTTTTTTAGCCGCTTGGCTATAAGAATCTAAAGCACGAGTAGATGGCTGTTTTGTTGCTTGCTTGATTGTGATGGATTTTTGGCTTAAACCGAGCAAATTGGGTTTAAATGTCTGTAGAACAAATAATACACCTAAGCAAATGGTGACAGTTTGAGCAAAAATAAGCCATATTTTCCGCATGATTCTCGTATCGTTCGTGTTTAATCTAATAATTGTTTAGTATAGGCGAAAATAATTAATTTATTAACAAATAAGGGTAATACTTATGCAGTTAAACGCACTCAAACAATATTTGACACAATATTTACAGCCCGAGCGGTTTACTGATTATTGTCTAAATGGATTACAAGTGGAGGGTAAGGCTGAAGTAAATCGGATTGTAACAGGCGTAACAGCAAGTATCGCACTGTTAGAACAGGCTAAAGAACAAAAAGCTGATGCAGTATTAGTACACCACGGTTATTTCTGGAAGGGTGAATCACAGTCAATAACTGGCATAAAGAAAAGACGTTTGAAGTATCTATTAGAAAATGATATGAACCTTTTTGCTTATCATTTGCCACTTGATGGACACCTTGAAATTGGTAACAATGTCATGCTCGGAAAGGTGTTAGGTTTGGAAATAGCTGGCTGGTTAGATAATCAACATATGATTGCATGGGCGAAGTTAAAGGAAAAGCAATCATTGGGGGGGTTATCTCAGCAAGTGAGTGAAAGGCTTAATAGGCCAATTCAGCTCGTTGGTAATGCAAATCAAGTGGTTGAAACGGTCGCTTGGTGTACTGGAGCAGCGCAAAGTTATATTGAGTATGCCATTGCTGCTGATATCGATGTTTTTATTAGCGGTGAAATTTCTGAACAAACCGTACATCAAGTCAGGGAGTCTAACACTGCTTACATGTCGGCTGGGCATCACGCAACTGAGCGTTATGGTATAGATGCTTTGGGGACGCATCTTGCCAATAACTTTAGCATTAGTCATATGTTTATTGACATAGATAATCCTGTTTAATTGATATAAATCATATGGTTAATGATTATTATTTGGCTTTGTTAATTGAAAAATGTATAATCCCGATAAATTGTTACTTGTGTTTAATTTCGCTTTAAAAAGGCGAGTAAAGGAAGTGAATGTCAGTATCAGATTCAGTGGAAGATAAGGCTCTTAAAAACAATGGGTTGTCGTTTCAAACACCATCTCAAATTGATCAAGAAAAAAGACAGTTTTTAGTAGCGGCTACTGCGGCTGTCGGTGCAGCTGGCGTTGCAGCCGCGGCGGTGCCCTTTGTGGGCAGTATGTTGCCTAGTGAGCGCGCAAAAGCAGCTGGCGCACCAGTGGAGGTGGATATCAGTGATATCGCACCAGGACAAATTAAAACCGCTGAGTGGCGCGGTAAGCCAGTTTGGATTATTAATCGAACTGAGGCTATGACAGCTGAGTTGCCTAAGCATAATGACCAGCTTTCTGACCCGAATTGCGAGGTTGCCTCGCAACAACCTGTTTACTGTCAAAATGCAGACCGCTCTATCAAGCCCAATATTGGTGTTGTTGTTGGTATTTGTACGCACTTGGGTTGTTCACCAACAGCCAAATTGGAGGCTGGTGGCGATATGGGCTCTGCATGGTCAGGTGGTTTTTATTGCCCTTGTCATGGTTCAAAATTTGATTTAGCTGGACGTGTTTTTAAGGGTTCTCCAGCACCAACAAATTTGGTCGTGCCGCCGCATGCTTATATGGATGACAACACAATTGTTATTGGTGTTGATACTGGGATGGAGGCTTAATCGTGGCTGAGCATAAACAAAAAACAAGTACGTCTGCATCTGGGCTTAGAGAATGGGTTGACCGCCGTTTGCCATTGAGTAGTATGGTAAAAGCACATCTAACTGAATACTATGCACCTAAGAATTTTAACTTCTGGTATTTTTTTGGGTCGCTGGCTATGTTGCTGCTGGTGATGCAGATTTTAACAGGTATCTTTTTGACGATGCATTATAAGCCTTCAGCAGCCGAAGCTTTTGCATCAGTTGAGTATATTATGCGCGACGTGTTTGGCGGAAATATTATTCGTTATATGCACTCAACTGGCGCGTCCATGTTCTTTGTTGTGATTTATATGCATATGTTCCGCGGTGTGATTTATGGCTCTTACAGAACGCCACGAGAGTTAATCTGGCTTTTTGGTGTGGGTATATTTCTGGCGCTAATGGGGGAGGCCTTTTTTGGATACTTGTTACCATGGGGGCAAATGTCCTACTGGGGTGCGCAAGTAATTACCAGTCTTTTCGGTACTGTACCATTTATTGGTCCTGATATTGCTGAGTGGTTACGGGGTGATTACTTAACTGCAGATGCAACCCTAAATCGATTCTTTGCATTCCACGTGATTGCATTACCGTTGGTATTGCTGGGCTTGGTGATGGTGCATTTGGTGGCGCTTCATGAAGTTGGCTCTAACAATCCAGATGGTATAGAGATAAAAGAGCAAAAAGATAAGGCAACTGGTATTCCGCTAGACGGTATCCCATTCCATCCTTATTATACAGTCAAGGACATTGTAGGTGTGGTGGTATTTCTGATGGTGTTTGCTTCGATTGTGTTCTTTGCACCTGAGATGGGCGGTTATTTTCTGGAGCATAATAATTTCGTTCCTGCTAACCCAATGGTGACGCCAGAGCACATTGCACCCGTATGGTATTTCACGCCCTATTACTCTATCTTGCGGGCTGTCCCCCCGATTTTAAACTCGCAGTTTCCAGGCGTGGTTGCGATGGGCTTGTCTGTGGTTGTATTTGCTTTCTTGCCTTGGTTGGATAAAAGCCCTGTTAAATCCATTCGTTATAGGGGTGTGTTGTATAAGCGTTGGCTTGCTGCTTTTGTAGTAAGTTTCGTAATCTTAGGCTATTTGGGGACTGAGCCTTCAAATATTTGGGGCCAGTTTGGTACTTGGGCGAGTGGTGCCGACCGTGCAACTGTCGTAGCACGAGTTTTTACCGTGATTTACTTTTTATTTTTCTTATTGATGCCTTGGTACACTGCGCGCGATAAAACGAAACCTGTTCCAGAAAGGGTGACTTACAAATGATAAAGAAACTATTCGTTTTGATTGCGTTTTTACCAATCGTTGCATTTGCTACATCGGGAATAGGCATAGAATCTGCGCCAATTGACGTCTCTGACCAGGCATCATTGCAGCGTGGTGCGCGGACTTTCATTAATAATTGCTTGAACTGCCATAGTGCTAACTATATGCGTTACAACCGTTTAGTTGATATTGGATTGACAGAGAAAGAAATTAAAGAAAATCTGCTGTTTGCTGGTGAGAAAGTGGGCGATACCATGCAGGTTGCCATGAACCCAAATGATGCAAAAAAATGGTTTGGTGTAGCTCCGCCTGATTTGTCAGTTGAGGTGAGGGCGCGAGGGGTTGATTGGATTTACGCTTATCTGCGCGGTTTCTATAAAGATGCATCTACCCCAAGTGGCTGGAACAACATCGTTTTTAGAAATGTAGCAATGCCGCATGTTCTTTACCAGTTGCAAGGCGAGCAAGTATTAAACGAAGAAACGCAAACTTTAGAGCTTGTTAAGCCAGGTCGGTTGAATCAGGTTGAGTATGATGCCTTTGTTGCTGATTTGACTAACTATATGGCCTACATGGCAGAGCCAGCAAAAGAGCAACGAAAAAAACTAGGTGTTGCAGTATTACTGTTTTTAGCCGTATTGCTAGTCTTGGCTAAAAAGCTAAAAGCGGCATACTGGAAAGACATCAAATAAAAGAAATAAACAGATGTCTTTGTTCATTCGAGCATAGGCATATTTAAGGGAAGAGTAATTATGATGAAATTATATTCAGGGTCGGTCGATCCTTTTAGTCACCGGTGTCGTATTGTGCTTTTTGAAAAGGGCATGGATTTCGAAGTGATTGATGTGGATTTAACAAACAAGACAGAAGACCTTGCTGTATTAAATCCGTACGGTGCTGTACCAGTCTTAGTTGAGCGTGACTTGGTGCTGTCGGAGGCCAATATTATCAATGAATATATAGATGAGCGCTTTCCACATCCGCAGTTAATGCCAGCAGATCCCGTGATGCGCGCACGTGCGAGATTGTTTCTTTATAGTTTTGAGCAAGATCTGTTTAGTCATATCAGCGATTTGGAGTCTGCAAATGAAGAAATTGCGAATAAAGCCCGCAAGACAGTGCGAGATAACCTTACCCAAATTGTTCCAATTTTTAGCAAACAAAATTATTTATTAGGTGATGAGTATTCGATGCTAGATGTTGCGGTGACACCATTGTTATGGCGACTAGAGCATTATGGTATTGATATGCCCAATCAGGCTGCGCCTTTATTAAAATATGCTGAGCGTTTATTTGCTCGTCCCTTATATGCTGATGCAATGACGCCATCAGAAAAAGTAATGCGTCGTTAATGATGAATAGAGAGCTTAGTTCAACAAAACCATATATGGTGCGTGCCATTCATGAATGGTGCGTTGATAACGAGTTAACACCACACTTATTAGTTGTTGTGAATGCGCAAACCAAAGTACCAAAAGCATTTGTAAAAAACGGCGAAATCGTACTCAATTTAAGTGATTCAGCGACAAAAGATTTGCACATTGACAACGATGTAATTGTGTTTTCAGCCAGATTTGGTGGCGTCTCACAAAGTTTATATATACCCATGGACGCAGTCCAAGGCATTTTTGCCCGTGAAAATGGGCAAGGTATGTTTTTTGAGCTGCATGATATTCATTCCACTAAGTTGTTGTCGGCTGAGCAAATTGGTATAGATGAGAATGGGTTAAATGAAGATACTAAGCGAGATTCAAAGGTTGAATCAGGAAAAAAACGACCGTCTTTAACAATTGTGAAATAAGCATACCAAAAAAATTAGATTTTTTTTCAAAAAAACTAGCGCAATAATTATAAAAAGTGATATAGTCACGCCTCAAATTAAACGCCGGATTAGCTCAGATGGTAGAGCAGCGCACTTGTAATGCGAAGGTCATCAGTTCGATTCCGATATCCGGCACCAGTTATCTTTTTAAAGAATCATTGCAGAAAACATAAAATATGCCACTTGTAGTGGCTTTTTTATGCTTGATTTTGTTTGACAGTAGTTTAAAAGTTAAGCATAATCGCGGGTTCGGTTAGGAGGGGTGGCCGAGTGGTTAAAGGCGACGGACTGTAAATCCGTTCTCTCTGAGTACGAAGGTTCGAATCCTTCCCCCTCCACCATAAAAGATAGTGTAATTTTGAATTGGCAAGATTGGTGAGCCGCAGTGCGGGAGTAGCTCAGTTGGTAGAGCTTCAGTTTTCCAAACTGAATGTCGCGAGTTCGAGCCTCGTCTCCCGCTCCAAACGTGATTGAGTTTGGTAAAAACAAGAAGCCCATGTGGCTCAGTGGTAGAGCACTCCCTTGGTAAGGGAGAGGTCGCGGGTCCGATTCCCGCCATGGGCACCACGAGTCGCGCAAAAGTTTGTCGTTAGATGTATTTTGAAAGGTTAAAGTTTTATTAAGTTAAATAAAACTTTTATAAGCAACATAATTAAGTTAATAAAATTTTAGTTAAAACTAATTTAAGCAAAGGACTGTAATATGGCAAAAGGTAAATTTGAACGGACCAAGCCGCACGTCAACGTGGGAACAATTGGACACGTTGATCACGGTAAGACAACATTAACGGCAGCGATTTCAACAGTATTAACTAAGAAATATGGTGGCGACAAGCGTGACTTTGCTGAGATTGACTCGGCACCAGAAGAAAAAGCACGTGGTATTACCATCAACACATCGCACGTTGAGTATGAGACTGAGACACGTCACTACGCGCACGTAGACTGTCCAGGCCATGCTGACTACGTCAAAAACATGATTACAGGTGCAGCACAAATGGACGGCGCTATATTGGTTGTATCAGCAGCTGACGGTCCAATGCCACAAACCCGTGAACACATTTTGCTAGGACGTCAAGTTGGCGTACCATACATAATTGTGTTTTTAAACAAAGCAGACATGGTTGACGACGAAGAGCTACTAGAACTAGTTGAAATGGAAGTGCGTGAACTATTAAGCAAGTACGACTTCCCAGGTGATGACACCCCAATCATTCGCGGCTCAGCAAAATTAGCACTAGAAGGCGACCAATCTGAAATTGGTGAACCAGCAATCTTTAGACTAGCAGAAGCGCTAGACAGCTACATACCAATGCCAGAGCGAGCAATTGATGGAGCATTCTTAATGCCAGTTGAAGACGTATTCTCAATTTCAGGTCGAGGCACGGTAGTAACAGGCAGGATTGAACGAGGAATCGTAACAGTTGGTGATGAGATTGAAATTGTAGGGATTAAAGAAACACAATCAACGACCTGTACAGGAGTTGAAATGTTCCGTAAATTGCTAGACCAAGGTCAAGCTGGAGACAACGTAGGTGTATTGCTACGAGGTACAAAACGAGAAGACGTAGAGCGTGGTCAAGTATTAGCAAAAGCTGGAACAATCAAGCCACACACAAAATTCACGGCAGAGATTTACGTATTGGGTAAAGACGAAGGTGGACGTCATACGCCATTCTTCCAAGGATACCGTCCACAGTTTTACTTCCGGACAACAGACGTAACAGGCGCAGTTGAATTACCAGCAGGCACAGAAATGGTAATGCCTGGTGATAA